>Ga0136651_10001346_pt1 | contig 13516 bp, 17 predicted proteins | sample Mar14236cmmetaG_FD_94867 | JGI IMG/M metagenome (GOLD analysis project Ga0136651, IMG submission 94867) | Marine hydrothermal vent microbial communities from Guaymas Basin, Gulf of California to study Microbial Dark Matter (Phase II) - Marker... ...
AAAAAAATGACATTTAACCCTAGTTATGCGGAGCTGTTAGGTAAGGAGCTGCAAATGCAACGGATGCGTGAGGCTGAAAAAGAGCGCCTGATCCGGAAAGTGACAGCTTGGAATCCTCCCCTCCCCAGAAATATCTCTGTGATTTTACGGACTCGCTGGCAGGAATACTGGACCAGAAGGCGGAAGGTCAGGCAGTATATTCCCATTTCACGTGTGCCAAAGAATTCATCCAGCTGGTGAGTTTTACCCCCATTCTTCTTCTCATGGTAGCCGGTGGAGGCGCCGCTGATCGCAAGCAGCAGGCACCTCCCCCCGGCGGAGAGGAGAATTGGGGAAGTAGTGTTCAGAACCCTCGTTTTGATAGATAAAGGAGTGTTTGTGACGAAGAGACCATCCCTCATTAAGAACCTTCTTGTAAAGAACAACGTCTCATTAATATTGTTTCTTTCAACAGCCATTGCGCTAATAATGACTGTTATTTCCGGATTGGGATTTCTCTTACCGGATATGTTCTATCCAGCCCCCGGATTATTGGAGCAGTATCTGGCCAATGACCTGGTGAATATCATCCTCGGGCTGCCCTTATTCATTGCTGCCCTGGTCTTATCGAGAAGGGGAAAGCTGCTTGGATTATTGCTACTGCCAGGTGCCTTGATCTATGTGATTTATAACTATGTCGGCTATGCCCTCGGCAGGCCCTGGGACTGGATCTCCATCATCAACCTTGGTCTTGTGATCCTGAGTTTTATTGCCCTTGTCCTCCTGCTAAAGGCAATGGATCATCAAGCTGTGATGGAGATACTGGAAGGCAAAGTCGGAGAAAAAGCAGCCGGCTGGATCCTGGTTATTTTTGGCCTGACTTTTATTGGCCTGGCAGTAACGACCATCGCCACAGGGATCCAGGAGGGAGCGATCCCTCCTTTGGGAGAAAATGCTGTCTCCATCGCGGATATCCTGGTTTCCCTGGGCTGGGTAGGAGGCGGGATCACCCTGCTCCGAAAGAGGCCTCTGGGATTTTCGACAGGTCTTGGTCTTCTGGTCGCGGCCAGTTTCCTGTTCCTCGGTTTGATCCTGTTCTTCTTCCTGGCCCCGCTGGTCACTGACCGGGGGTTCGACTGGATCGAAGTCATCACCGTGTTGGCGATGAGCCTGATTTGCTTTATCCCCACGGGGTTATTCTGGCGCGGTATTGTGAGAAGTACTTCTACTTTCCATATCAAGGAAAAACATTAAGGATTACTAAAATGGCTGTTTCTCTCAAGAGATGTATCAATGATCACCTATTGGCGGCTATTGAAATCGCCTCTGACAGGATGTGGAAGAAGCTGTCGGAGGGTCACCCGGCGGTATTTAAGATATCTGATATGGAGGTAGATTGATGAAAAAGATTGAAAAAGGTTTTTTCAGGCAGGGTATCTGGCTCCAGGTTCTGATCATTCTGATCCTGACCCTGGTCATCTTTCTTGCTTCCTATTACTAACCCGGAAAGCCCTGCACAATCTTCACTGCAGTTCAGTATGGTACCGTTTTTTGTTGATCTGTGGGGGATACCCGATTTCCCGTTCGAGATGAACTCCTTGCTGGGGATCGCCGCCAAAACGATTGGTTTTCTGCTGGTGTTGTGGTGGATCCGCAAACGGGAAGGAGAAATCCGAATAAAGCCAGGCCTGATTTCTCCCACCCTGCTATAAAATAGCCTGATATCCTGGGGTTGTGATTAGAGGTTCGAAGACGCCATTAACACCACTTTCTTCAGCGCTGACCTGCGGATTTCCGCAGTGCCACGGGGTGTATTGGTCATCAATCGCAGGAAGCTGGCTCGGGAAGGATAATAAACCAGCGCGAAGTCGTGCCAGTTGTTAGATAAGGCACTTTTCTGGTCCCCGATATAAGTGCTGAGGATTTTTCCGTAGATGTCCGGGTAACCGCCCACGCTCACCAGCCGGGGCGCGATCAAGGTAGAGTACTGGTTATATTCTTTTTTGCCGCCTGGCTGAAACTGATTCAAATTCATCATATGGAAAGGTTCGTCCAGTTTCTTGGAGCTGAATTCTTTTACCTTCCTGGCATCAGGATCCGTATCCGGATCAAGGCTGTCAGCATGATCCTGGATATTCTCAATCCCTTTGACTTCAGCGGTGCCCAGTAATTTTGTCAATAATGATGACATAAATCCGAGCCCTTTGGCAACCTTTTTTATCGCCGGATTGGGTTGGACGATCAAAGCGTAAACTTCGTTGAGGGAATCCTGGCGGATCTCCCGGGTATTTTCATGGGCCAATAACACGGATTGGCTGGAAGGAAATCTATCCACAGTAAGACAATTGAAGGGCATCTCACCAACCGTGATAACCTGATCGATATTGAGTTGATGTTCCCTGGTTCCACTTTCTTTCTGGACTACCTGGTTAGTAACGTTTAGATAATCCTGAACAAATTCCATATCTTTCATAACCAGAAACTGGACCAGGATAAGTTTTGTTTTTCCGTGGGCGAGCATCCTGTCCCGCTGAATACTGGAGGGTTCTAAGGCCATTATTTAGTCCTTCTGAAAATGATCGATCAATAATTGGCTGACTTCCGGGGCTTTGTCATGCTGGACCCAGTGGGTGGCGTCTTCAAACAGGACAAGCTCGCCATCCTGGCAGTGTTCCAGGCTCAAGGGAGCCATCTGATAGCTGAGGTGGGGATCTTTTTTGCCCCAGATAATTAAGGTGGGTGGTTGAATTGCATCTGATTTTCTGGGTCTCCCAGAACGGCTGAAGGTCGCCCGGTACCAGTTGATCATGGCTGTGATCGCACCGGGTTGGTCCCAAGCTTCCCGATACCTGGCATATTGATCATCTCCCCAGTAATCTGGCATGGCCCCGGTCATGAATCTCCAGTTAGCTGCCTTCACAAATCGCTCAGGCAGGCCTGGCAGCTGGAAGAACATGGCATACCAGCTCTTTAACATCTGGGCAGAATGAGTTTTAAGATAACTCCGGAAAATCGCGGGATGGGGCACATTGGCGATGGCCATCCGCCGGAGCCTTTCAGGTGCCCGAAGAGCCAGGCTCCAGCTGACCATGGCGCCAAAATCGTGGCCGGCCAGGTAAAATCGGTCATAACCAAGTGTATCTGCCAATCCAAGGATATCATCGACAAGGACCGGCATCATGTACTGATCAACTCCCGCGGGTTTATCACTCAAGTTATATCCCCGCTGATCGGGTACGATGACTCTGAAACCAGACTGCACGAGGGGCCCAATCTGATTTTCCCACCCGAACCAGGCTTCCGGGAATCCGTGTAAAAGAATTACCGGGTCTCCATCTTTGGGGCCGTCCAAAGCACAATGCAGCTGAATGCCATTGGTTTTGATATATTCAAATGAGAGGGTCATGTTCTTTTCTTCCATAATCCATACAGGAATGTCAGAACGCAGATAGCCATGTAGACCATCATCATAGGTTTGCCACCCCAGGAAGATTGGGAATTGGCAAAATCTGCGCTGTAAAATCGAATGGCAAGACCACCGGCCAGATAGGTTGCAGGGATTACCCCCATCATTATCCAGGCCAGTTCCCTGGACTTCCAACCCATTAAGATCAATGCCAGGCCGCTAATATAGTTAGAAATGCCAAAGGATCCCATCAATACAAGCAGGTCACCAGCCTGAGAGGTAGATAGATCAAGTCCGGCTATATTGGTGGCTGCAAATCGGATCAGGATGGTATGCATGAATCCCCTGATGAGATCCAAACTACCCAGGGCAATGGTAATAATTGAGATGACTTTTGGGAGATTCGTTTTGTTGTTCATAATCCCAATCATAACGCTTTTTGAGAGGATTTTTAGAAACTTACGTATATTGTTGTTAGTAGGAAAATCAAAAGGCAGTCAAAAATCACAAATGTTGACTGCTAGATTATTGTGGAGAGAAAATAATGCGTACATTAACCAAACTGTTCTTAGTTGTTCTCGTAATTGCTGCTGTCACAACTGCATGTGCGGTTCCTTTTAGGCCGCGTTTGATCAAAGGTTCGGGAAATGTCATTGTTGAAGACCGTAAGGTCAGCGGTTTCGACAAGATCCTGGTGACCGGGGCAGGGAAAGTCATCATTACCCAGGGAGATTCGGAATTACTCAGCATCGAAACTGATGATAACCTGATGGAATACATTGAGACGAAAGTCAATGGAAACACCCTGGAAATTGGATTTAAAGAGGATACTGTTTTTTCATCGGGTGGAGGGCAAACAGCCCTGGATCCAAGTGAAGGATTTACCTTCCGGGTAAGCGTGATCGATCTGGAAGCAATCTTGTTATCAGGCGCTGCAAAATTCGAAGTCGAGAAACTAAAAACTGACCAGCTGAGTATCAACTTAAGCGGTGCAGGCGATGTTACTGTAGGCGACTTAAATGCAAACCAACTGGATGTTGTTTTGAGCGGGGCTGGAGATGTTGAAATCGTTGGAAAAGTGGAAGTTCAAAATATTCTAATGAGCGGTTTCGGCCGATATCAAGCCTTCGATCTGGAGAGCCAGGTAGCCTATGTGACCATCAGTGGCGCGGGTGGCGCGGATCTTTGGGTGATAGATAACTTGGAAGTGACCATCAGCGGCGCAGGTGACGTGGAGTATTACGGCAGCCCCTCCGTGACACCGGAGATCAGCGGTCTTGGCAGGATCCAGGGCCAGGGCGAAAAATAAGAGGGGATAAAGTTAGATCAAAACAAGGGACGAAATCCTATTAAAGGACTTCGTCCCTAATTTGTTAAGCCCATAAGACCGTCATAACCGCAGCAACAGCCGTAATGATCAGGGAGATTACAAAGGTCACCCGGATGACCTGGCTTTCTTCACCGATGCGGTCAATACTGGCGGCGGCATTCTGCAGCTTGGCCGGCGAGATCACACTTGCCAGGCCGCCCCCGATACCGCTGGCGGCGGCAATTAATAAACCGGCCGCGCCGATTTTTTCGGCGGTGGATAAATGAATGCCCGTTAACATGGCGATGGCTGAGGTCTCTGAACCGCTGACAAATCCTGCCAACAGACCCAGGAAGGGAGTGATGGCGGGATAAAACTGTCCAAATACCCCGCTGGCCGCATCTGCGATTACATAAACCATATTATTGGTGGGATCCAGCAATTGCCAATCCGCATTCACCCCGGAATGATTAATGATATAAGCGATAGCAAAAAAGACCGCGGAAGCCAACATGGGCCGGGGTGCGCGTTTGATCCATTTTTTCAGGATATTATTGATAATTGATTTTTTTACCTTCAAGAAAGGCAAGGCCAATAAGGTACTGACCAGGATCCAGAAATAAGCCTGCCAGAAAAGGCGTAATTTCTCCGGCGACCCCGGAATAATTTCAAGGGGCATACTCCAGCGTTGAAAAAACAAATCAAAAAATGGCAGGAAAGGTGTGTTTACCAATAAGGCAAATAAGATCAAGAAAAGCCAGGGTGAAATTGCAGCTGTTAATGAGATCTTTTTTTCTGAGGCCAGATCTGTTTCGGATAATTGGCTCCGGCTTTGCAGTGTTTGACCACTTAGCTTTAAGTAACCCAACATAACCACTACCACGCCTAAGCCTGCTGCAATCCCGGTCAGGGTGACCAGCCCAAGGGCATTCATGCCAATGGCGATAAAACCTGCAGTAGTGCCGGACAGAATGGTCGGGATCAATCCCCGCCAGAGTAATTTCCAACCACCAACCAACCACAACATGGCCAGGGCGATGCAGGTGCTGATGACTGGCATAAATCGGGCAAAATACCCCCCGACTTCCTGGACAGGCAAACCGACAAAGTTGGCAAAGACTACCACAGGAATGCCCAGCAGTGCATATGTGCAAAGTGCGTCATAACCCAATGAAGGCAGGGCGATGGCTACAAAAGAAGAATAACCCAGGGCGATCATGATGGGGGGCAGGATCGAGACCGGGGTTGCTCCCAACGCTGCCAACAGGGTGCCAAAACCAATATTGAGGATCAAGATCTGAATTACCTGGTTGCCTGGTGCAATGGTTTTAATAAAGGCTACTACCCGATCTATGGCTCCCGCTTCCTTCATGATCGTGATCTGCAAAAGGGATGTGGCAACCATGATTGTGATGGGTAGGGAGGCTACAACCCCTGAGAGGCTGATCAACAGGGTTTGGGACAGGGTAGTCCCAAAATATAACCAGGCAATTAACAGCGCACAAATCCAGCCAACCACCCCTGCGATGTCCGCGGGTGTTTGCCGCCAGACCAGCAGGATCAGGATCAGGATTATGGGCAGCAGTGCGAGCAGAAGAGAGAGGTAATTCATGTTAGCTCCGGGAGTAACGCTGGACCAAAACTTTTTCTGACCGTATATATCTTACTTCAGTTGGGTAGATATTTTCCGGAGATAGTTTGAGTATAATATCCCCGGCGAACAGGGATCACAACCCAGGCAGGAATGGATCTGATTCCTGTCTTGGTTGTAATCCTGGAGGAACTTTTTTGCAGTTGGATCGGAATCGATCTCCAATTGAGTCACATATCCCAGAAAACATTCACAGGCAGCGCATTCCTGGTGCCGAAAGGATATCTCTGCTTTGTTAATTAACTCTTTTACTTCTGATACCAATAAAAGGTCCATCTCTTAGTTCCCTGTTGAATTTTGTTAATTAATAACGATCGGTGCTTAGATCAAGGGAGAGCACACTATTTTCTATGTTTTTGATTCAATCCACTCTGCCATTTCTTTGAGGGCTAATTTTAGGTTGCCAACCTGGCAGTGATTTTGAGCCTGGTCTTCCCGGGTGAAGACTCTTCCCGTTACCGACCGGGCATTAACAAGGGCGTTGATTTGCATTTGATGGGTTTTAAAGGGTATGAGGTGGTCTTCCTTACCGGTCAGGATCAAAACATCCTGAGTGATTAGGTCTGAGGACAGATTTTCTTCATTAAACTGAAGTAAAACATCAAAAGCATCGATTGGTACCTTATGGTTGGTGATATCCATCAAGTGATTCACAAACCAGGCGTATTGAATATCCTTTTCCATTTTGTTGATCATGGACTTGTTTGTAAAATTTCTGAATTTTGTAAAGAATAAACTGGCGATTTTTTGGGCAAGTGGATTGACATATTGATTCACATCAAAGGATACGCTGGACGCGATGACTCGCTTGATCCTGGGTTCAAAGGCCGCAGCCCTGAGACTGAGCCAACCTCCCATAGAAATACCGATCAAGGTGATATCTGCAAGCTGAAGATGATCCAATACCGCTCCAATAATCGATTCCCACCTAAAATCCAACCCGAGTTGATCACTCCCTCTGGGAATCTTCATCCAGGGGCATTCAAAAGTGATCACCTTGTAACCCAGCTCTGAGAAATGTTGGACCAATGGATATAATTCCTCCTTATAAGAATCGTATCCGCCATGTAAAATGATGGTTCCTTTTTCCACTTCCGCGATAGACGGTTTAACTATTGTTGGGATGGTAGATGAACCGTAAGGTGTCTCTATTAGAATATGGCCGTCATTCTCAAAGACCTCAATAAAATAACGGATGAAATTTTGATGGATAGGGATTTTATCTGGATCGTTTTGAGCCAGGAAAAATTCAGCTGCCCGAAAATAATACGCAGCATTGAGGAAGCGACTTTCAGAAACAGCTTTTTCGGCCTGGGCCAGCATGGTTGTTTTCCAGTTTTCAGGATTATTGATCTGCGCCCCGGCCATTTCTAGATCTTCAAGCCTGCCATAGCCCAATGAATACCAGCGATTCAATTGAAAGTTAAAAGCCTGATCTTTATGAAAGGAATGGAAGCCGATCGGAAAGGTGATCCTTAGTTGCTCTTTACTCATTTTATTGGGTCCCTTCTTTCTAGTTTATCTCTGAATTATTTCTTTGGGATTTATTAATTCAATTTATGGATGCTCGGGAAGAACGCCTGGTTGAGAGCAATGATCAAAATACACCCAGCTCCGGAGATCATGGCCGCACTGGGCGCACCAATCTGGTCTCCCAGGAAACCCATTAACAGTGAACCGAGTGGATAAAAACCACCCAAAGCCCAGGTATAGGTGCTCATGACCCGGCCCCTTAGTTCGTCAGGGACGATGGTCTGGATCAAGGTATTGGTTATCACCAGTTGGGTGATCAGGGAATATCCCATTACAGTCATTAAAGCCATGCTGACCCAGGGTATTCGGGAGAGAGCTATTCCCAGGATGACTGGACCGATCAATACCCGACTGAAAAAGAGCAGTTTGCCTTTATGGAATTGGTCGCCAAAAAAGATCAAGAGCCCTCCGCCAATCAGAGCGCCAACACCCTGCCAGGAGAGCATCTGCGCAAATCCAGTTACGCCGATCCCCAGGATATCCTTGGCGAAAACCGGGACAAGGGTGAGCGATCCAAAACCCACAAAGCTGTAAACAGCAACCATCGTCACTAATCCCATGATATTCTTTTCGCTGGCAAGATACCTAAATCCTTCCCGCATTTGATCTAAATTAGAAACGCTTGATTCTGATAAATGGGGTGGTTTTAGATTCATTAATAACAAGGCAGCGATCACTGCCAGGTAGGATAGACCATTGATAGCAAATGTGGGCGCTTCACCCAGGGCGGCAACGATCAATCCACCGATAGCTGGCCCAATGATGCGGGCGATGTTAAAGATCGAAGAATTCAGGCTGAGTGCATTCAGGAGGTCGTTTTTATCATCATCTACCATCTCAGTCACAAAAGCCTGGCGGGCGGGCATGTCTAGAGCGCTGCCGATGCCCAACATGAATGATAGAACCAGAATCTGCCAATATTGAATCAGTCCTGACCAGGTAAGGGCAGCCAAGATAAAAGCTCCCAGCATATACCAGCTCTGGGTAATGAGAAGGATCTTGCGGCGCGGAAATCTGTCCACGATCACACCCATAAAGAGGGAAAGGATCAGGACCGGTAAAAAACTTATAAAGGTTACCAACCCCAGGCTTGTCTGGGAGCCAGTGATGCGGTACACCAGCCACTGCTGGGCAGTCGACTGCATCCAGACGCCGATCACAGAGATCAGTTGGCCCCAGAAAAAGAGCCGGAAATTGCGGTGGCGCATGGCCCGCAGGGAATTGGAGAGGTTCGGAATTGAGAAGATTTTTTTCATATGGCTGGTTTACTGAAGAATCTGCGTTGTAACCAAAAAGCCACATTCACCAACCCGATCATTACCGGGACCTCGATCAGGGGACCAATCACAGCCGCAAAGGCTGCTCCGGAGTTGATGCCAAAGACAGCCACAGCCACGGCGATGGCCAGCTCAAAATTGTTACTGGCAGCTGTAAAGGCCAGAGTAGTTGTCTTTGAATAATCTGCCCCGACTGATTTGCCCATCATGAAGGAAACCAGGAACATGATCACGAAGTAGATCAACAGAGGGATCGCGATTCGGACCACGTCGAGGGGGATGGTCACGATCAGCTCTCCCTTGAGGGAGAACATGACCACAATCGTGAATAAGAGAGCGATCAGGGTTAAAGGGCTGATCTTGGGCACAAAGTTCTGATAATACCAATCCTTTCCTTTGGCTTTGACCAGGATCAAACGTGTAAGAAAACCGGCCAGGAAGGGAATGCCCAGGTATATGAAGACACTTTTAGCAATTTCGCCGATCGTGATTTCAACGATGCTCCCAGTCAATCCGAACCAGGTTGGCAGGACAGTGATGAATATATAAGCGTAGACGCTGTAAAAAAGCACCTGGAAAATGCTGTTGAAGGCCACTAACCCTGCAGCGTACTCGTTATCACCATGGGCCAGTTCGTTCCAGACAATTACCATAGCGATGCATCGGGCCAGGCCGATCAGGATCAGTCCGGTCATATACTCTGGATAACCGCGCAGGAAGATGATAGCCAGGATGAACATCAGGATCGGTCCGATCAGCCAGTTCTGGAGCAGAGAAACTCCCAGGATTTTCCAGTTTCGGAAGACATCTCCCAATTCGTCATAATGGACTTTTGCCAGAGGGGGATACATCATCAGGATCAGACCTATAGCGATGGGAATATTGGTTGCGCCAATCGAAACCGAGGAATTAAAATTTTCCACTCCAGAGGGGAAGAGAAATCCGATTCCTACTCCAACCGCCATGGCCAGAAAGATCCACAGGGTCAGGTAGCGGTCCAGAAATGAAAGTTTTATGTTTTTATTATCAGGCATCACTCCTCCAGGAGCAGATCAAGAATCACTCTAAGATTTTATCTTAGGTTTTGATTATCGTGGTTTATTCAGATACTGATACACTACCCGAATCGAACCTTATGTGTTATTAATATGAAACATATTATAATAAATAATCGTGGTTTTCACTTATGTCATGCCGAGTCAAATGCTATTGCAGTAAGGAGACATCATGTTAGCGGGTTTTGTTCTCGCATTAAGGGAAGGCCTGGAAGCGGCCTTGATCATTGGTTTGCTTCTTGGGACTCTGAAAAAACTGGAACAACCAGAGTATAAACACCTGGTATGGTCAGGCGCAGGCTTGGCTTTATTCATCAGCGGGATCGTTGGATACCTATTAAATCTACTGGGAGCCAGATTCGAGGGGCGGGCAGAGGCTATCTTTGAGGGCATCACCCTGTTCCTGGCAGCTGGAATATTAACCTGGGTAATTTTGTGGATGAGAAGAGAATCCCATGTGAAAAACGAAAAATTGACAGCGGATGTCAAAGAAGCAGTTTCTAATCAGAGCAAATTTGCGCTTTTTTCACTATCCTTCCTGGCCGTGATCCGGGAGGGGATCGAACTGGCATTTTTCCTGGTCGCGGTTTCAGTGGACACAGATCGGACGGGAGTGTTGTCAGGCGCCGGACTGGGATTGGCGGCTGTGGTGGTGGTCGCTGTCCTGCTGTTCCGCAGCTTGATTCGATTAAATATATCCAGGTTCTTCCAGGTCAGCAGCATTATCCTGGTCTTATTTGCCGCGGGGATGGTTGCCCATGGAGTGCATGAGTTTAACGAGGTAGGTTTAATCCCCCCGGTTATTAAACACCTCTGGGATATCAATCACATCCTGGATGAAAAATCCACCCTGGGCGAGATACTGAAGGCCCTCATTGGTTATAACGGAAACCCATCATTCACGGAAGTGATCTCTTATATTTTATACTTTGTACTTGTGGCTATTATTGGTTCCAGATTCTTGAGTAAAGAAGATCCTAGAAGAGTAAAGGAGGTTCTATCATGAAAAGATTCATAGTATTTGGATTGCTCATTTCACTGATCCTGACTGCATGTTCAGTGATTGCCCCTCAAGACGAGGATGGGATCGTTGAGGACGGGCTGGTAAAGATTTATGCATTGGATGGTTGAGGATGCTGCAGCGATTGGACTGATTACTTAGAGGAAAATGGTTTCAAGACTGAAACTAGTGAACTGGCTTCACTGGATCAGATCAAAGATAAACACCAGATTCCATCAGAGCTTCAGGCCTGTCATACAGCCATCGTGAATGGTTATGTTATCGAAGGCCATGTGCCCGTTGAGGAAATTGAACGTTTGTTAAGCGAAAAACCGGATGTGCTCGGCATTGCCGTGGCCGACATGCCGGCGGGATCTCCTGGTATGGAAATCGAGGATTTCGGAAATGAAGCTTATGACGTCGTCACGTTTGACCAAATGGGAAATATAGAGATCTACCGCAGCTACCCGGCGGAATAATGACCTAAAAACGATCCCGGAATTTCAAAAACTCCGGGATCACCCATTAGAATTGGGCAGCAGAACATCTGCCAGAAAAGAAGGTTTGTATTTGATGAGACTCATATATCGTCATTCTGTCATTCTTTTCATTCTCCTGCTAATCACAACAGGCTGCAGTTTTCAGGCATCCACACCACTCAGTAAATACCAAACCAAACCTGCGGCCCTGGAGAATTCAGCACATACAGCCCATCCAGAAGCGCCAACTGCTTTACCGGATCTGAAACCAACTTCGACCTCTACGATCACACCATCCCCAATGCCCACAGAGATCGTTTTTGAGATTGGACAGGAATTGACTATCAAATACCTGCAGGAGATGGAGATCAGAGGCAGCGAGATTATTTTTCATGAGAGGCTATCACCGGGTTATTCCTATGCCCGTCACCTGGTCAGCTACTCTTCTGAAGGTAATCAGGTATATGGCCTGCTGACCATACCCTTTGCTGAACCACCGGAAGGTGGATACAAAGCGATTGTATTCAACCACGGTTATATCCCCCCCGATGTTTATCAAACCACAGAGCGCTATCTGGCCTATGTAGATTACCTGGCCCGGAATGGATTTGTGATCTTTAAAATCGATTACAGGGGCCACGGCAACTCTGAGGGTAACCCCCTGGGATCCTACTTTTCACCGGGTTATACCATTGATGCCATAACAGCCCTGAAGAGCTTGCAGACTTTAGATTATGTTGACCCCAAGGGTATCGGAATGTGGGGCCACAGCATGGCCGGCAACCTTGTATTGAGGGCCATGCTTGTAGAACCCGACATTAAGGCCGGAGTGATCTGGGCCGGAGCGGTGTATAGTTATGAGGATTTCCTGACTTACGGGATCAATGATCATACCTACCGTCCCCCGGCAATCCCAGGGGATTTAGAACAGGATGAACATCTCAGGGGGACACGGCCGATCTTTGAAGTCAATGGCTGGCCAGAACCGGAGTCAGCCTACTGGCAGGCTGTTTCCCTGACAGAGAATATCGAGTATCTCACCAGTCCAATTCAACTTCATCACGCCGAAGATGATCCTGTGGTTAATATCAATTATTCCCATGGATTGGCAGGTGCCCTTCTGGATAGTGGTAAAAGTTATGAATTCTTCACCTATGATGGGGGAGGACACAATTTGATCTCTCCCTGGTTCGACCAGGCTATGCTCAGGACCGTAAAGTTCTTCGAGGATAACCTCTAATTCTTGATGATCATAATCCTTGTTGATTTAGGATCCTCGCGATAGCTCTAGAGGTATTGGGGTTTTTACCGGGCTTATTCCACTACTTTATATTTCGATTGTACGAAGCCGTTATCCCAGGAGCGGGATTCCAGTAATTTAAGCTTGATATCCTTTTCCAGGCTGCCAAAGAGTGGTACGCCCTGGCCGAGCAGGACGGGGATTATGGTCAGGGTTATATCATTCACCAGTCCTTCCCGTAAAAAGGATTGGATCACCTGGCCGCCATCCAGATAGATATACCGGCACCCTTCGGCTTCCAGTTTCTCCAGGAGCTTCAATGGGGCTGAATTATCGATCCTGACGCTGCCTTTAAGTTTTTCAGGTACCTCGCTCAGGCTGCTGCTGAGAACGGTGATGGGTTTGTCCCCATAGGGCCAATCGAATTCCAGTACTTTCTCAAAGCTTCCCCGGCCAAGGACCAGGGAATCGACCTTGTTGAACAGCTCACTATATCCGGCATCCTCCCCTTCGCCCAAGGGTTCATATTCATCCAACCAGGAGACATCCCCATCCGGCCTGGCAATGAATCCGTCCAGGCTGGCTGC
>Ga0136651_10001347_pt1 | contig 13515 bp, 12 predicted proteins | sample Mar14236cmmetaG_FD_94867 | JGI IMG/M metagenome (GOLD analysis project Ga0136651, IMG submission 94867) | Marine hydrothermal vent microbial communities from Guaymas Basin, Gulf of California to study Microbial Dark Matter (Phase II) - Marker... ...
ATTTTTTCAAGAGAATTGCACACAATTTTGTTAACATCGGGACACTAACATGGAATCCGGGTGAATTGCCGGTGTACGGAATTACCGCCCAGTTATTTCTCCTGCCGGCGGTAGCGGTTTACTTGCTCAGCGCTACGCATTATATTATTCTGATAAAATTATTTTTGGTGGTTTGTCTTTGGGGCGCTTTTTGGGTTTCACTGCAAATTTTTAACCGGTCAGCAAAAGGGGGATTTTCATCAGGAAGTTCCGGGGCGCTGCTGCTGTTTGGTTTCAGTTTACCGCCGGTTCTGGTAACAGTAAATAGCGGGATGGAAACCGCTGCTGCGCTCTTCCTCATCACTCTCTCCCTTCTAATTCTGTTCACCGGGAGCAACCGGGCGGGTCAACCCCTTCGGCTGGGACTAATAGCGGTTCTCATCTACCTGATCAGACCGGATGCGATTCTGTTAGTGCTCTGCGTGGCGCTCATCTGGTTCTGGCGGAATAACTTTGCCCGCTTTTTAAAAATCAGCCTGATTGCCGGAAGCGGCGTAGTCGCGTTTCTGTTTCTTTTCTCCAAATATTACGGCACGGCGCTGCCGCTTTCATTTTATCTGAAAAGCGCTCCGCTCACCGGCTATTACACGCATTTTTTGTCCATTGCCCGCCGGGTGAAACTGTTCCACTTTACCCAATTTATTTATTACAGCGCACCGTTTTTATTGATTTCTCTTTTCCGCCGGGACCGCCGTGTTCTCGCCCTGGTGGGCGGAAGCCTGGTTTTTGTGCTTTACCACCTGCTCAGTACAGTAGAAGTGATGGGCATGATGGCGCGTTTCTACCTGCCGGCGCTTATGCCCATCGTGCTGGCAGCTTCCCTAACGCTCCCGGAGTTTTGCCGAAAGGCGAAAACGCAGATTCTAACCGCGCTGCTGTTGCTCTATTCTATTGCCGGGTATGTTTTGCTCGCTCGTTCCGTTCTGAAAGAAATTTCACCCTGGCTGCTTTTGGTTTACCTAATCAGTCTGGGTCTGATCGTTGCCGGTGCTCGTTTTAAAAGGAAAATATTTTCTTACTTTTCAATTATACTGCTCGTTTGCGGTATTTTGGTTTTCCGGCTTCCGTTTAAGGTAATTGTTCATACTGACGAAAAGATTGTGCTTTCGCAGGTTGATCGGTTCACCGTGTGGCGGGGCATAAAAACACTGCGCCGTTCATTCCGGGAACCTATTCACATCTACCACTCGGAAATCGGGGTACCGGGAGTATTGTTTTTGAATTCCCGTGTCACCGACCTGTCCGGTTTGATGAACAGGCGAATGACCCTGGGGCACCTGCCTTTCGATTCACTCTGCAGCGAAGACCAGCCGGAAGCGATTTTTCTGCCCCACAAAAACTACCGGGAACTGAACCGGCAGATTTTACGCAGCGCCTGCCTGGCGAAGTACACCCGGGTGGTCTCGAAATCCAGTTCACCGCTGTATATTCGCAACGACCTGCTGCCGGTGTATCGGGAAAAACAGAAGGTTCTGTTCCGCGATTACAAATATCCTTAATTTTTGATGGGGGTGAAGTAATCAATAAATTGAAAACAAAGGATTCCTCAATGAAAAAATGGCGATGTAAAATTTGCGGTTACATGCACCCCGGAAACCGAATCAAAAGGAAATCCGGCACCTAAACCGGGAAAAGGTGCAATATGCCAAGCTAGTGCATGATGGTGAGTTTTTACTGGGAGCGATTGTCATGGGAATTAGCGGTGTGGGATTCCGGCTGGAGAAAATTCTAAAAAAACGGAAGTCAATCAGAGAGATGATTCCCGAATTAGAGAAAGGCAACTGGGCGGTGCTGCGAAAGAAATAAAGCAAAATAGCACTCTACTTTTAGACCTGCAAAAATCTTATTGAACCGAGGTTTGAATATTAGGGGAAGACAATTATTTGCCTCTCTACCTTTAGCTTGCCGGGTAGCAGAACGGTATTTAAACATTTTGCCGTAAATTCTCAGCACTAAACCCGAATTTTTGTTTTGGTTTTCGTCTGATTAAAATCCTGCTTTACGTAAGTCCGCCGAAGCGGACTGATAGATTTTTCGGGATTGTTTACATCATGCTTAAAGCATGGTGTTTATCTGATTAAATTGAGCAGCAAAGATTTATTAAAACAGCCAATATGCGGAGCGGTTACGGAGAATTATTCTCAAAACCGTTTTGCCCGGGGAACGTTTCTTCCGAACCCGGTTCTTCCATTTTTTTACCGGCTTTCTTCTCCAGTATTACATCGACGGCTTTCTTACGCTCTTTGTCGTAGAACAGGTAAGTTGATCCCAGCATGTTGGTCGTCAGGCTTCCACCGCCCTTGCGCAGCTTTTTGGAAATATAAGCGTTCCCAAAGCTGACGCTTTGGGCTAATATGTTTACCTTTACTGAGCTGAAAAACGAAAATGCTCCGGAGGAGCAAAGCTCCGTGAGAGTAAAACAATATAGCCCATTCCGTAATGGATGGGAGAGCTGTGTGAAAGATGAATCCTATTAAAGAATGGTTTTGAGCAACCGACTATAGAAATTGTATCTAAGGAAGGAACGGAACATGGAACAGGGAAAAGTTGTGCTTCAGTTGCTTCAGGACCGTATCAGGGAATTCAACCAATTAAAAGAACTTTTATTGCAACAGCAGCGGGCACTGGTTTCTGTGGACACCGAAAAAGTGACCTGTTTTGCCGAGTTACAGATAAACTGTATGGAACGGATTCAAGCCCTGGAAGCACGCTGGCGGGAAATAGTGGAAAAAGTGAAACTTTCGAACAACATTTCGGGGAATACTTCTGACCTGATTGTCGCCCTGGGATTGAACGATCATGACAGCACGCTTGCTTTTGCCTATTTGGATCAACTAAAGAAAACGACACGTGAAATAATGGTAGTAAAGAAAAACAACAGTTTGCTGATTCATAATTCGTTATCACTGGTGCGATCCACCCTGAACCAATTGCAGGGGGAGCCAAAATCGGCGGCATTGTATAATCCGTTTCGCAAACCGGCGCAGCAGCATATTCTGTTAAACAAGAAATTGTAGGAAGTAAAATGCCAGGAATATTTCAGAGTTTAGATATAGCACGCAGAGCCATTTGGGCAAGCCGGTTGGGTATGGATGTGACAAGTCACAATATTGCCAACGTAAACACACTCGGATATTCCCGTCAGCGGGTGGAAAACCGGGCAGCGACACCGCTGTCACTTCCCCAGGGAATGTTAGGAATGGGCGTCCAGGTAGGTGATATTATAAGAGTCCGCAACGGGCTGCTGGACAGCCAGTACCGCCAGACCAATCACATGCTCAGCTCGGCAACGGCTCGGGAAGATATTTACAACCAAATCGAAGTGATTCTGCAGGAACCCAGCGAAACGGCAATTGGTAGTCAGATAAACGAATTTTTCCGGGAGTTCAGTCATTTAGCTGCCGACCCGGAAAACACTGCCATCAGAAATACCATCGTGCAAAAATCCAAGTCACTCACCGAAGCCTTTCGCGGGCAGAGCGAACAGATCACCAAACTATCTGAGTCGATTAAAAATAATGCTATGGCGGCGGTTGACCAGGTAAATGAAATTGCCCGGCAAATTGCCGAACTAAACGGTAAGATTACCGGGAACGAATTCAATAGTTTCGGTGCCAACGATTTACGCGACCGGCGCGACATGCTGGTGGATCGCCTGTCGGACTACATGAAAGTCAGCTACAGCGAAAATTCGCGTGGTCAGATCACCGTAGTAGCGGAGGGAATGAACCTGGTTTCCGGCGTGAAAGCAAACACGCTGAAGGCAGAATTGAGCAATGATGGAGGGAATCTACAATTAGCGATTAAGGGCTCCAACGGAAACAGCGGGTTAATTAAGTCCGGAAAATTAGGTGCTCTGCTGCAGATGCACAATCAGGAAATTCCCGATTTGCTGGAAAAACTGGACACCCTTGCTGCGGGATTCATTGAAGAAGTGAACCGTATCCATTCTGCCGGGCAGGGTTTAGCTACCGGTGATCCACCAACACCCAGCACCGGCATTAACTTTTTTACCGGAAACAGTGCATCGACCATTAATATTTCTTCGGAAATCTTAAATGACGTTTCCAAAATCGCTGCATCAAACGACGGTACACCCGGTAACGGAGATGTGGCGTTGGCAATTTCCAATATTCGCAACACCAAAATATTTAACGGCGGCACCCAGACACTGGATGACTATTACACCGGCATTATTAAAAATATGGCAATCGATATCGAGACTGCCCAGAACAGCCGGCATAGCAACCAATTGTTGAAAGAACAAATACAGAACCAGCGAGAGTCCGAATCGGGTGTTTCACTGGATGAAGAGATGACTAACCTGATTAAATATCAACGTTCTTTCGAGGCAGCTGCCAAGGTCGTCCAGGTGGTTGACCAGATGATGGAAACAGTCGTCAATATGATTTAACAAAAAGTGGTGAACAGCAATGAGAGTAACACAAAACTACAGCATACACAGCTTGCTTCAGAGGGTAAGCGACGCCAGGGAACGGATTCAAACATTGCAATTCAACCTGGCAACCGGTAAGCGAATTAACCGGATGTCGGACGATCCGGAGCACATCGAAACGGTTTTACGTTACAGCAACCTGCTCAAAAATCACGAGCGGTTCGAAAAGAATCTGAAAAATGCAATCGATTTCATGTCCATCTCTTCCCAGGCGCTGGACGATGCCATCGATACCATGTCCCACGCAAAGGAACTTGCGGTTAAGGGGGTAACCGGCACCAACAACGAAGAATGGGAAGCGATGGCTGAGCAGGTGAACCAGATGCTGAAACAAATGGTGGACTTGGGCAACACGCGGTTTAACGGCAGGTATGTTTTCGGCGGTTCTTATACCAACGAACAACCCTTTACGTTAAAAGCCGATGAATCGAAAGTGGATGCGAACAGCAACGGTATTGATGGTGCGTTGAAGACCGAATTTGGTGACCAGCGAATCGAGCAATACAACGTGACCGGTCAGGATGCATTCATGGGCACTGTGGATGTGTTCCAGACACTGGTTGATTTACGCGATGCTTTCAAAGCGCATGACGACTCGGCAGTCCAATCACTGATTGACCAGGTGGAGCAAGCCACGGATCAGATCGTTCAGCAAAACGGAAAGCTGGGGAGCAAAATCAACCGTTTCGAACTGTACCTGCAGCAGTACCAATCGCAGGACGTTAAGTTGCAAGAGTTTCTCTCCGGCATCGAAGATACCGATGTAGCAAAGGCGATTACCGAATTGCAGATTGAACAGACCGGATTAACCACTGCGCTGCAGGTTTTGTCGCAGACTTTAAATATTTCATTAGTCGATTTCATGAAGTAACTGTTGAAATTTCAATGAGAAGTGTTGAAAAGAGTAACCTTGATTTACAGAAAGCAAAAAGAGCGTAAAAGCAAAGAAGATATTATACTTTTAATTTATAAGGAGTTAGTTCACATTTTAGATAAGCGTATTTTTTGGCATTTTAATTGCAAAATTGAAGGATAAATTGAAACGGAGAAGTATGAATGAAAGTGGTAACTCGGCAGTTCGGAGAACTTGAGGTTTCGGAGGAGCAAGTAATTCACTTTCCCAAGGGAATTATTGGATTTGAAGATTGCAGAAATTTTATCATTGTAAACGACGAGGATTTCGAGCCATTCAGGTGGTTAATCTCTCTGGATAAAAAGGAAATCGGTTTTCCCGTTTTAGACCCTTTCTTAGTAACCGAAAAATTTATTAAGGAGTTTCCGAGGAAGGTGGTGCAGGAGTTGCGGAATGAACGGGCGTTGATGGATGTTTTTTGTATCGTCACGCTGAAAGGTGAGAGAGGCAGCGTCACAATGAATTTGAAAGGTCCCATCCTCATTGATTATAATAAACGGGAGGGAAGACAAATAATTTTAACTTCGGAGGATTTGTCAGTATCACATCCGATTAGTTAGCAGGAAGCGGACACTAAGCCAAGGAAGGTGATTGTATGTTAGTACTAACAAGGAAGTTAGGCGAGAATGTGGTAATTGGAGATGAAATATCGGTAAAAGTAGTAAATATTGAGAACAACAAAGTTCAATTAGGAATTCATGCTCCATCATCTGTAACAATTTACCGGCAGGAACTGATAGATAAAGTTCGCCAACAGAATAAATCGTCCGTTATTTTACATAAAAGTGAAATACGTGATGCGGCAGTTCAGTTGAAGAACATTCTTAATCATAAAAACTAAAATGGATTATGGATAATTTATCGGGGAACCAGGAATTGCAATCTTCCAGCGTTGACATTCTTCTCGCGCAACTTAAAAAATTGTCCCATGCTGACCGGGTTCTGTTGGGGCTTTACTTCTATGAAAAACTATCCATTGAAGAAATTTCGGTCATCCTGAGTACTTCCCCCCGGATGGTAGAATCAGACCTGGAACGAATTGCACCTTACCTGGAACTGAAACCGATCTCGACGCATGAATCCAGGGACGCATTCAGCGAAATATTTGGTTGATCTCATGAAAAAGAAAAAGAAAAAACGTAAACGATCGATTTCCAGGTACACCGGTTCTCAAGCAAAACCACAGAACAGAACGGCTGTACAGACGATTTCGCTGTGTATGATTGTGAAGAATGAAGAAAAGTTTTTGCCCGGCTGTCTGGAGAGTGTGCAAAACCTGGTAGATGAAATTGTAATTGTAGATACCGGCAGCACGGATAAAACCCAGGATATTGCCCGGAAATTCGATGCCAAACTATATAATTTTAAATGGAGAAACGATTTTGCCGAAGCGCGCAATTACGCCCTGGAGCGTTGTAGTTCCTCCTGGATTCTCTACCTGGACGCCGATGAACGGCTTCCCGAAAAATACCATACCCTCCTCCGGGAACAAATTTCGTTAAACGATGCTGAGGCACTCTACCTGAAGGTGTACAGTTCGGTTTCGGGAATATTAGGCAATGTTCCTCATATTCAGGCGTATCCGCGGCTGTTTAGAAAAATACCCGGTGCGCAGTTCGAAGGCAAAATTCATGAGCAAATCACCCCATCGCTTAAAAGATTAAATGCCCGTTTTAAATATGTAGACGCAACCATTGAACACCTGGGTTATGCGCAAGACGACTATGTTTTGAAACAAAAGATCGAAAGAAATCTGGCGTTGCTTGCCGATCAGATTCAGAAAGAACCGCGCAATGCTTATGCCCATTTTCAAATGGGGCAAACACTCCTGTTGAATCAAAAAATCGAGGAAGGCAAATTATATTTACTAAAAGCACTAAATTTCCACAGTTTGCCGTCAAATCTCACTTCTACTGCACTGCTCATGTTAGCGAATGAATATTTCAAAGACGAAGATTATGATATCGCGCTGGGTCACATCGAAAAAGCCATTCAGTTGTCCCCGCGGCAGCGCCTGGGCTATTTCTTACAATCCGAGTGTTATGCCAAGCAACACCACTGGAAAGAGGCGATCGAAGCCTTACAGAAAGTACAACAATATTCCGATACACCTTTCAGCGACATCAGCATTGAGAAGACTTTCGACGCTTATTTGCTCTCGCAGCGAATGGGACTCTATTGGTTTCACCTGGGAAATCACTCCCGGGCAATGGAATCTTTTTGGGACTATTTCCGGCAAGCCCGCTCGGTGCGGTTCAGTTTTCTGGAAAAGTGGGTTCATGCCTGGCAGGAACTCGGTTCGCCCGCAGAGGAGGCGAATAAAATAATCGGGTATTTCCGAAATAAGCCGGACGCTTTTGACGAGGAAATTGCTGCAGCCAAGATGTTAGCAGGTGTCGCCGAAAAAGTGCAGCAAAGCGAGTCTATGGCAGACTACCTGAAGTTTTGCCTGAATAAAAACCCCCATGATGCTACGAGCTTATATTACCTGGGAAACATTGCATTGGAAAGAAACGATGTAACCACGGCGGTGAATTATTATCAAAAGGCACTGCAGATAGAACAAAACGTCTGGGAAATCTACTACAATTACGCGGTTACCCAAATCAAATTAATGGATTTCGCGGCAGCTATCCGGACGCTCGAGAAAGCGGTTCAACGATTCCCGGAAAAGGAACCCACGGTTAAACGGCTGATAACCGGGTTATATGCCAAGCTGGGTATCTACGACAAAGTGATGGAAAATTTAAGCGAATCTATAGAGGCAGGATAAAATGGAAATTACTAAAGTTTCGAAAAAAACAGGCGATATTAGAATTTAGAAGTAAACGTTCTTTGAAATGGAGAATAAGTATCGGCAGTGTGCTTTTCTCCGGAATTTTAAACTGTCATGTCTGCCGGAGGCAGACTAACCTGAGAAGGGATTCTCAGAGACCAATAACAAGGAGGTTATCATGGCATTCTACAACGGATCCCGTATTAACACCAACGTAGGCGCATTAAACGCCTTCAATGCTCTTACAAACATTAACGCCAAGATCGGTACTGTTCAGATGCGGTTAGCATCCGGTAAACGGATTAACAGCGCCGCGGACGATCCTGCCGGTTACACTATTGGTAAAAAGCTGGAGGGGCGGTCCCGAAGTCTCACCCAGGCTCTGAATAACGTCGGCGAACTGAAAAACATCCTCTCGGTTGCCGAAGGCGGTTTACAGAGCATTAACGACATTTATGTCGGTATCAAGGAAAAGGTGATCCAGGCAGGGAACGGTTCCTACGGCGCCAACGAGCTAGCCGCTATCGTCACCCAGGTGAACGATATGTTGGACGAGGTGGATGATATCATCAGCGAGACCAAGTTTAACGGCACCGCTCTTCTGAACGCGCAATTTACTTCCAAAACGTTCCAGACCGGTGCGGACAGCGGCGACAGCTTGAGCGTCTCTTTGAGCGCTACCATTGATTCGGCCGATTTCGGTCTGAGTTCCATCACTTCGGCGAATGTCGGCTCGAGCACCACGCTGAGCAGTTTGGATACCGCCATCAACCGGGTAAGCACCGAATTGCAGAATGTGGGTTCGCTCATGTCCCGTCTGGACGTGAAGGAACAGACGCTTTCTACGTCGATCACCAATACCGAGGCGGCAATGAGCCGGATTATGGATGCGGATATTGCTAAAGAGCAGTTGGAGTTAACTAAGCTTCAAATACTACAGCAAACATCCACCGTCCAGTTAGCCCAGGCGAACGCCGCTCCGCAGGGAGTCTTAAGCCTGTTTCGTTAATAAGTTTATCGGTCAGGGAGAGTCATCCTGAGCGATGGCTCTTCCTTGTTTTAGACGCCGGTTTTCACTTTAGGCAGACAGATTAGTCAGGAATAAGTGTGGATAAAGGGATTGCAGCCGCCGTTTGTCCCCAAATTTCACAGGCTGCCACACCTGCACAGGCAGGAAATTAAGAGAAGGGATTCTCACAAACACCTAACAAGGAGGTTGTAATGGCATTCTACAACGGATCCCGTATTAACACCAATATTGGGGCGTTAAACGCCTTCAACGCTCTAACCAATATTAACGCCAAGATCGGCACCGTCCAGATGCGGTTAGCATCCGGTAAACGGATTAACAGCGCCGCGGACGATCCGGCTGGTTACACTATTGGTAAAAAGCTGGAAGGGCGGTCCCGCAGTCTCACCCAGGCACTGAATAATGTGGGAGAATTGAAAAACATTCTTTCCATCGCCGAAGGTGGGTTGCAGAGCATTAACGACATTTATGTCGGCATTAAGGAAAAGGTGATTCAGGCAGGGAACGGTTCCTACGGCGCCAATGAGTTAGCCGCTATCGTCACCCAGGTGAATGACATGTTGGACGAAGTTGATGACATCATCAGCGAAACCAAGTTCAACGGCACCGCTCTTCTGAACGCGCAATTTACTTCCAAAACGTTCCAGACCGGTGCGGACAGCGGCGACAGCCTCAGTGTTTCTTTGAGCGCTACCATTGATTCGGCGGATTTCAATCTGAGCTCTATCACTTCAGCCAATGTCGGGTCGAGCACCACGCTAAGCAGTTTGGACACTGCGATCAACCGGGTAAGCACCGAATTGCAGAATGTGGGTTCGCTCATGTCCCGCCTGGACGTGAAGGAACAGACGCTTTCCACGTCGATCACCAATACCGAGGCAGCAATGAGCCGGATTATGGATGCGGATATTGCCAAAGAGCAACTGGAGTTGACCAAACTTCAGATACTCCAGCAAACATCCACCGTTCAGTTAGCCCAAGCGAATGCCGCACCCCAGGGAGTACTCAGTTTATTCCGTTAAGCCAGAGCCACGAAAGGGGTTGCTCCTCGGAGTAGCCCCTTATTATAAACGACTACGGTTGGTTTTCTGCAGGAACTTTTTTAGATTCAAAGAAGCTCCTGTTGAGAATCAAATTTTGCTAAAGATTAAATTGAGAGGGTCGACAATTTAAAATAGCAACTCATCAGGCATGGACGCCTGAATAAGATAGAACAAAATACAAGGAGGTATTTGTTATGGCTTTCTACGGTGGCTCTCGGATTAACACCAACGTTGGTGCGTTGAACGCACTGAACGCATTGAACGTGATCAATTCCAGGATTGGCACGCATCAACTGCGTTTAGCCAGCGGTAAACGCATCAATTCGGCTGCGGACGATCCAGCCGGCTATACCATTTCTCAGAAACTGAAAGGACGCTCCCGTTCGCTCACCCAGGCATTAAATAATGTCGGTGAAGCAAAGAATGTCCTCTCGGTCGCCGAAGGCGGGTTACAGAATATCAACGATATTTTAGTAACCGTGAAGGAGAAAATGATTCAAGCCGGAAACGGATCATACGGATCGAGTGAATTAAATGCAGTACTCACCCAGATTAACGACCTGCTGGATGAGGTTGATGACATTGTGTCGGAGACCAAATTCAACGGGACACAGTTAATTGACGGGAACTTTACCAGCAAAGTGTTCCAAACGGGTGCGGACAGTGGCGACAGTATTACCGTGAACCTGAGTTCGACCCTGGATTCGGCTTCATTCAATCTGGATTCACTCACATCCAGTGATCTGTCCTCTCTGGCAGCGCTTTCCAGTGTGGATAGCTTTATCAACTCGGTAAGCTCGGAATTGCAGACGGTGGGTTCGCTCGTTCAGCGGCTGGATAACAAGGAAGCTACGTTGCAGGTTGCTATTACCAATACGGATGCTGCGGCAAGTCGTATAATGGACGCAGATATTGCCAAGGAACAGCTTGAAATGACCAAGCTGCAAATCCTTCAGCAAACATCGACCGTTCAATTGGCACAAGCAAACGCAGCACCCAATACGCTATTATCTCTCTTCCGGTAAGCAGGTGAATGGAGTCTCCCAAACGGGAGACTCCCGCCTGTTTGGAGATAGTTCAACCTGTAAACGAATATCGAAAAGGAGTTCGATTTTATGAATACGGCATTATCATATCATAGACCTACGCTACACCACAAAGGTGTTTCAACCTATCAGCAGAACCAAATACTGAATCTCAGTGCGACTGAACTCATTCTAAAATTATATGATCTGGCAATTATTGCCATAAAAAAGAAGGATGTTCATAAAGCTAACCGGGTGATTACCGAACTCATTGGCGCCCTGAATTTCGATTACCAGGACGTGGCAATCGGTTTCTTTCGCCTTTACCGCTTTTGCCAGGATCGTCTGTACAAGGGCGATTTTGATCAGGTATTGCGTATATTTGAAGATTTACGCAAAACATGGGCAGAGGCGTATAATTTGACTTAAATAAAAGTGAGGAAATTTAAATGATATCGTCAATTGGCACCAGCAATATTGACATGCTTTTAATGAATTATCGGACGCTTGAAGAACGTCCGATTCGCCGTTTGGAAACGAAGCGCAGCTCTATTGACAATCGCATCTCGCTGTTCAGTTCCTTAAAGAGTAAACTCAGCACCCTGGAGTCTCTGGCAAAGGAACTATCCTATACAGATGCTACATCGGTGTTTGGTTCCCGTTCCGTTTCCCTCAGCGATGAATCCTACTTCACGGCAACGGTTACTTCTTCGGCGGTTATCACACCGCATACCGTTGCTGTTAATCAATTAGCCAAAGCAGACAAAATTATCGGCAACCAGTACACCCTGGCAAACACCGATCTCTCTACCAGCCTGGGGGCGGGAACATTTACTTTCCAGGTTACGGTGAATGGCGATACACACCAGGTTTCTGTTGATATTACTGCTGGTGACGATAACGAAACTGTTTTAGACAATATTGTTACTGCGGTGAACAATACCAGTGATATTGGAATCCGGGCTTCGGTTATCGAAGATACCGACACCACTGGTCGGTTGGTTTTTAGCTCCGAAGATACCGGTGCTGATTACGAGATGAGTTTATCGGACGTCACCGGTACTTTATTGTCAACCATTGGAATGAACGATTCGGTGCAGATGAACGGCACTTCCGGCGGCTACGTGTACGATTCGTCAGAATTGAACGCCATTCTGGAAATCGATGGTGTTACCATTCAGCGAAATTCGAACACCATAGAAAATGCCATCGAGGGGCTAACCCTGAATTTGATTAAAACTCACCAAACCGGGGAAACGCCGGTTACAGTCAATATTTCCAGCGATACAGATAGTATCAAAAGCAAAATACAAGAATTTATAGATGCTTACAACGATGTGCTCGATTTCATTCACACCAACACCAGTGTGAATACCACTACCTATGAACGCTCTGCCCTGAGCGGCGATTTTGCTGTTATGAACCTGAAGCTCCAGTTGCGCAACCTTATCTCGGAACCGGTGAGTGGTCTTCCGACGGGCGATGCTACTATTTTGGCGCAACTGGGTATTACCACCGACCGCCAGGGAAAGCTCAGTATTTCGGATGAAGACGAGCTGGACGACTATTTGAGTAGTAACCTTGATCAAGTTTCTGCCCTGTTCAATTCAACAGACGGAATTTCCAGCCGACTGGAAGATTTCCTGGACGATTATACCGACGGGGAAGGAATTATTGAAAAACGGAAGGATGTGTTGCAGGGACAGGTTAATTTAATAAATTCCCGGATTGATAGGATGGAAGACATGGTAGACAGAAAGATGGAATATTATCGGCGAGAATTCAGTCAGTTACAGGCGGCTTATTCCATGTATTCCAGCCAGTATTCATCGCTGGGAAATATTATGCAAAATGGATTTGCTTATTAAACCAAGGAGTGAATAAACATGGAAGTTTATTCAATTAAAAACAGTGGACCAGAGCTGTCCAAGGCGCAATTTTTGCAGCTCTCCACCTCACAGGGACGTCAGCCGAAGCCGGAAAAAAACGAGGCAGAAAAACAGAAACCCGTTCAACCGGCAAAACACGATATCCAGTATCCCAAATTGCTGGAAATTGCTCAACAGGTGCGCGATAAACTCAAGAGTGCGAATGTCAATATTCAATTCGAAATTGACAGAGCGAACGGAAGAATTGTGATAATGGTAATGGATCCGGTCTCGGGAGAGGTGGTGCGGAAAATTCCGCCGAAAGAATTTGCCCAATCGGTCGATTATCTAAGTGAGGTGAAGAG
>Ga0136651_10001354_pt1 | contig 13469 bp, 11 predicted proteins | sample Mar14236cmmetaG_FD_94867 | JGI IMG/M metagenome (GOLD analysis project Ga0136651, IMG submission 94867) | Marine hydrothermal vent microbial communities from Guaymas Basin, Gulf of California to study Microbial Dark Matter (Phase II) - Marker... ...
AGGATCCTCATGGCGGACTGGGTAAGGCCTTTTATATCCTTGCCGGTCTTCTCGTTCTGAAGGTTGATGAAATGGCTTATGAGCAGGGGGATATCCTCTTTCCTCTTTCTCAGGGGCGGGATATTGATGGGAAAAACCTTGAGGCGATAGTAGAGGTCCTCGCGGAACTTCCCGCTCTCAACCAGCCTGTAAAGCTTCCTGTTTGTGGCTGCGATGATCCTGATGTTGATCTTCCGCTTCTTTGATTCACCGACCCTCTCGATTTCCCGTTCCTGGAGGACCCTCAGCAGTTTGACCTGGATGTACGGACTGATTTCGCCTATTTCATCCAGGAATACGGTCCCCCCGTCCGCCTCCTCAAACCGGCCCGTGCGATCACGGACAGCGCCGGTAAAGGCACCTTTCACATGTCCGAACAACTCGCTCTCCAGGAGAGACTCTGAAAGGGCGCTGCAGCTCACAGGCACAAAAGGCATATGGGATCGGTCTCCGTTATAATGTATGGCGCCCGCGACCAGCTCCTTTCCGGTCCCGGTCTCCCCCTGCAGGAGGATGGTGGCCTCGCTGGCGGCGGCCGCCCTGATGGCCGAAAAAACCTGGGTCATGGCATGGCTCTTGCCTATGATGTTGTCAAGCCTGTGGACCTCACGGAGGAGTCGGTCGGCCTCCTCTGCCTTGCGCCGGGCCTTTTCAAGCTCCGTAAGGTCAGTGACGGTCTCCACAACACCCTTCACAGAACCCTTTTCATCTCTTACGAGCCTTGCGCTCTTTACCACCGGTATGTCATGGCCGTCTTTATGACGGAGAAAGCATTCGTTGAAATCAAGGGATCCGTGGGTGTAAATGCCGCACTCATCTATACTAATGGGGCAGCTTCTTGAAAAGCACCGGCTGAAGCTCATCATCATGCAGCTCTGGCCCATGGCCTCCTCGGCGGTATAGCCTGTGATACGCGTCATGGAAGGGTTCCATGAGGTTATCTTCCCCCTCTCATCGAGGGTGAACACGCCGTCAGCCATGGATTCCAGCATCAGGCTTGCAAAGTTTGAATCTAATATACTCCGGGTCTTGTTTTCCATGTGAGACCATATCCCTGTCTGTTCTGGGTGTTGTGCCCCCTGCGTCCTTTCTGCCTTAACGTTACCGATAACGCTCTATAACGTTACTGTAGATCTTAAGTAACGCTACTTTTTTTGTCAAGGCCCCGGTGATTTTTTCCTGAAAAGACCTCCTTACATTTTTGGTACCTGATTTTACCCTGAATTACAACATGTTGGACCTCAGGCGTGATGTTTTTTTGTGCCTTAAAACCCAGCGGTTCGGTTGCTGGCACGATAATTGAGTAAGGAATCGGACAGGGAGGTCCCGGAGGTGAACCTCGGGGATGGCAGTATTTCATGAAAAAACAGGGGGGCTCGGGCAATGGAAATAAGGGAAATACGTTCCGGTGATGATTTCAGGGAGACCATTAAAGAGGGGGTTACGCTTGCGGATTTCAACGCACCCTGGTGCGCGCCGTGTCGTACTCAGGAGCCTATTCTTGAGGGAGTTGCCCACAGGTTTGAGAAAAAGGCTTCGGTTGTGGCCATGAACGTGGATGAGAATCGGGATCTTGCAATGAACTTGGGGATCAGGAGCATTCCCACCCTTATCATCTTTAAAGACAGTAAGGAAATAGAGCGCTTTGTGGGGGTCCAGCCGGAGGCCGTTCTTTCAGGGGCACTGGAAAAGGCGCTCAAATAGGGACCTGAACGGCCCCTGAGTTTAATCACCCATAACCATGCTATAATGGAGGTGGCCATGAAAAGGATGTTTGAGACATTTGACTTGGGTAATCTGAGGCTTTCAAACCGGTTTGTTTTTCCTCCTGTCAAGCTGGGTTACGGCAGTCCTGACGGCAGCGTGACGGATCGGCAGGTAAACTTCTACGGGAAGATAGCTGAAAACGGTCCCGGTCTGGTTATTGTTGAACCTGTTTCGGTTACTCCTGATGGGAGGGAGCACCCGAAGCAGCTCTGCGTTCATCTCTCTGATAGTGCCGGGCAACTCAGAAAGATCGCTGATGTCATCCATGAACAGGGCTCGCTCGCCTGTCTCCACCTGAATCACGCAGGCGCGGCGGCCAATCCCAAGGCCACGGGTTCCGTGCCCAAGGCCCCGTCGCCTGTTTTATGCCCCACCACGGAACAGACCGCTGAACCCCTGAGTCCGGAAGAGATCAGGGATATCGTATTCGGGTATCGTGACGCTGCCAGAAAGGGCCTTGAGGCGGGGTTCGACCTTATTGAGATCCAGGCCGGGCATGGTTATCTCATATCCCAGTTTCTTAACGGCAGGATCAACACCCGTCAGGATCCTTACGGGGAGGACAGGCCCCTTTTCGCCAGAGAGGTCCTGTCAGCGGTCCGCTCAGGTGCCCCGGCCGTTCCCCTGATCGTGCGCATTTCCGGCAATGAGATGTCTCCGGAAAAGGGGATAAGCCCGGAAGACCTGATCCCTCTCCTCAATCTGGCGGAAGAGTCCGGGGTCAGCGCAATTCACGTGGGCATGGGAAACGCCTGTTTCAGCCCCCCGTGGTATTTTCATCACGGCAGCCTGCCGGACAAGCCTCAGATGGAGTCCCTGGCCTGGGTCCGTGAGCACATCTCTATCCCCCTGTTTGTGGCGGGGAGGATGGGGAGGAAGGAAAGGATTATGGAGGTCCTTGACAAGGGACTGGCCGATCTTATTGCCCTTGGAAGGCCCCTCATAGCGGATCCTGACCTGGTCCTCAAATGGGAGAGGGGAGAGGATGACAGGGTCATGTACTGCGGCTATTGTCTCCAGGGTTGCCTCCACCGTCTCAAGGGCGGAGAACCCTTAGGGTGCAACCTGAATCCGGCCCTAGGCCTCTCTGAGCCCGGTCCCACTTCAAATCCCGTTAAGGTCCTCGTAGCCGGGGGAGGTCCGGCAGGGATGAGCGCCGCCATTCATATGACCCGCCGTGGTCACCAGGTTATACTGGCGGAAAAGACGGATCATCTTGGAGGACAGTTCGCCGTTGCGTGGAAGGCCCCTGGTAAGGAAAAGATGAGACAGGGTCTGGAAGCCCTTAAACGCTCCCTTGAGGGCTGCGGGGCCTCGGTCCTCATGAACAGGGGGGTGGACGCGGCTCTTATTGAGGAGACAAGACCCGATCTCCTGGTATGGGCCGCAGGGGCGGTTCAGAACATACCCGAGATCAAGGGTCTTGAGGATCAGCATGTCCTGACCTCCATGGACTACTTTCATGGCCGGGGAGAGGTAAAGGGGCCCAGGGTCCTGGTCATCGGGGCCGGGAGAACCGGTATTGAGATAGCAGAGGACTTGGGAAAGGCGGGTTATGAGGTGGTGGCCACCAAACGGACCGATCCCCTTGGAAGCATGATGGAGATGATCACAAAAAAACTCTCCTTCATGAGGATCGGCCAGATGGAGAACGTGACCCTGATGCCCCATACAACCATCAGGGAGTTCAAGGCCGACGGCGTTGAGGTGGAAAGAGATGGGGAGACCCTCTCCCTTAAGCCTTTCCAGACCGTTATTCTCTCCTCCGGTATGTTGTCGGCCCGGGGACCGGACGATGAGATTCTGAAAGCGGTACCCGAGATGGAGATAATTGGAGATGCAAGTGAGGTACGGGACATCTTTAACGCCATTCACGCGGGATACGATCTTGCGTTGAAATACTGAGGCCCTGTCCGTCCGGGGGGCAGGGAAAGACGAAAACCTGAAATAGGTAGGAGTATGCTCATGGACGAAATATCATTTTCAGATATTGCCATTGTTTCCTGTGGCACTTTGAACCTTGAACTGAGCCATCTCAAAAAGGAAGGCTTTCTTGATGCCGAAAAGATCTATTACACCAAACCCGGCCTGCACCAGGACTGCCACGAGCTTGAAAGGCAGCTCATAGCGCGGATAAACATGGCCAAAGAAAAGACAGATAAGGTAATTGTGGTTTACGGAGGCAAATTCTGCTATGTTAACGTTGATCAACCCACACGGACCATGCAGAAGATTATAGAGGAGCAGGGCCCGGGTGTGGGCAGGGTCCAGGCCACCCACTGCATGGATATGATAGCCGACGAAGCGGAACGTGAACGGATCGCCCAGGAGGTTGCGGGCGGTGAAAAGGTCTGGTGGATGACCCCGGGCTGGGTGGAGTACCGGCACCAGGTGTTTGAGGGGTGGGATCAAGGGATTGCCAATGAGAATTTTCCCAAGCACACCGGGGGCGCTATCGTTCTCGACGGCATAGGGTACATGGACAAATACATGGCCGAAAAGCCCGAGGAGTTCCTGGAGTACTGCGACTGGATGGGGATACCCATGCAGGGTTATCCGGTGTCTCTTGACCGGTTTAAATCTCTCTTGTTGGACCAGGCAAAGATACTGATGGAGCATTAAAGGATGAACGTCGAAGATCGAATCAAAAGCAAACATCAATTTTCCGGTTTATACTGATCAGGTATTAGAGGAGTGGAGCCCTTTGGAGGACAAAATAGCTGAGGAAAAGGAACGGGATCAGGATGGACTCATCCTTCTGGTGGCGGTTGATTTCTCCCCCTGTTCTGAGTTGGCCATGAAGAAGGCAAAATCCCTGCTAAGACAGGGCCAGGGACGGATCGTAGCACTTCACGTAATCGACCATGGTTTCGTGGAGGAGTGCATCAAAAATCATCTGGGGACCGAAAGTCAGATCAAAAAGGATTTATTTCTTCAGGCCAAGTCCAGGCTTCGAAAGTTCTTTGATAGAGAAGGGATGAACGGATATAGTGCTGAGGGAGTTGTTTGTGAAGGGATTCCCTGTGTGGAGATCAACAAGAAAGCAGTCGAGATTAACTCTGATATGATTATTATGGGTAGTAAGGGGAAATCAGAGGATATGAAAACCATCTTCTTCGGGAGTACCGCCGAAAGGGTCTTGAGATTCATTACCAGACCCGTGCTTTGCGTACCCCCGGAGGCGGATTATCGAATTGCATAAAAGATGACAGAGGAAATAAAAATAGGCAGCATAATCGATGAAGAGATATTGCGTGAAGAAGCAGCGATTAACGAACAACTCGAAGATCTGAAATCGAGGGTCACCCAGCTTCACAAGGGTATCCCATGCCTGAAGCAATGCGCTCATTTGAGCAGTCTTTTACAGAAAATGTACGAAATACGGGAGGGGCTCAATCTTTTGGAGCAGGGTCTGCTCCAGACACACCTTAAATGCTGTATCTCTCCAAATATACAGGTCCCAGGGGAGGTCATCCTTGCGCTTTCTAACCTGAGTGCGAAACGCCATGGCGCTATCATCGTTATGGAGCATGAAGAGAGCCGGGATGAATATCTGCAGGGGGGAGTCATTATCAATGCTGCCGTTAGCGCACCGATCCTGGAAAACATCTTTTATCCCGGAAGCCCGCTTCATGACGGGGCAGTGATTATTCGGGATTCAAATATCCACAAAGCAAGCGTTTTGCTTCCCCTGGCGCCTCACACGTCAGAGATGAATGCCCTTGGCCTCGGTTCCCGACACCAGGCAGCCCTTGGTCTCAGCCAGGTCAGTGACGCCCTGATTATTGTCGTGTCTGAAGAGAAGGGCTGGATTTCAATGGCCCTCAGAGGGCAACTGTACCCGAACCTCGGCACATTTGCTTTGCTCGAAAAATTGGAGGATAGTATAGAGGATGATGACATCCAAAACTGAAAATGGAGATAATGGGAAAAATCATTCTGCTGTTGTGGTATCAGAAAAAGCCCTCTATCCGAAAGAGCCGGAGAAGGCCGGGGTATTAAAGAGGTCCTTAGATTGGCTAATTAGGGGAGCTGCGAAATCGCATTTAAACGGGACATCCTGCCCCACCTGACAGATCAAACGTTAGCGACCCTCCAGGTTGGAAGGGTTTTTTTCAGAAACCGGAACCTTTTCATCAAGGGATTGAACAGGGAGGAAAAACCTATGGGGGGACGGAATATGAAAAGTCCGCAGCGGCCCGGACAAATACGGAACAAGGGCTACGATCTGAGCTTCTACAGGTTCGTGATTAACAGCCTTCCCATTGCTGTTGCCACGGTAGACTCTGAACTCAGGATCACCGGTTTCAATCCATGGGCCGAACAGGTCACCGGTTATTCAGAAAAGGAGGCAATGGGGCGCTATTGCGGGGATATCTTGCAGGGGGGTATGTGTAAGATCAATTGTCCTTTAAGGGCGGTCATCAGGAAAAAGCAGTCCGTTGTCAGGATGGAAACAACCATAGTTGACAGATGGGGCAAAGTCATTCCCGTTCGTATGAACACGGCCGGTCTTTTTGATGATGAAGGCGGGCTCTTAGGCGGTCTGGAGGCCTTCCAGGATATCTCCCATCTGAAGGCCCTGGAGCGGGAAAAGGCCAATCTTATTTCAATGTTCGCCCACGACATAAAGTCCTCCCTTACCATCATAGGGGGGTTTGTTCTCAGGTTGTTGAAAAAGCGAGCGAACCTCAATGAGGAAAAACAGGTTAAATACCTGGACATCATGAGGAATGAAACGGGCAAGCTAACCTTCCTCGTCAATGATTTCCTTGAGTTTTCCCGACTGCAGACCGGAAGGCTTAAACTGGACTTCAGTCCTACCTCACTGGACAAGGAATTGATGGAGCTGTTCGACGCCTATCAGGTGAAGGCAAAACAGGCGGGAATCAATTTAAAACTTGAAAATGAAGAGGAATTACCGATTATCGAGGCCGATGCCAATCGCCTGCGCAGGGTCTTTACCAACCTGCTGGATAACGCGTTGAAGTTTTCTGAGAAAGCGACCACCATCACGATATCAACCCATGAAACCGGCAAAGATATCATTGTCGAGGTAAAAGACCAGGGTATAGGCATCGATCCGAAGGATCTTCCCTACATCTTTGAGAGCTTCAACCGTGGGAAGGGGGCTAAGCAAAAAGAGGGTTTCGGCCTCGGGCTTGCCACGGTCAAGGCAATCGTGGAGGGCCACGGCGGCCGGGTCCTGGTGGACAGCGAACCTGGCAGGGGATCGGAGTTCACCGTTATTCTCCCCAAGGAAAGGGCGGAGAGGAACCCGGAAGAATCAGCCGTTCAAGGACCGTTTGGACCCTGATTAGGAGATCTTGTACCCTGCAAGAGGTAAGAGATGGATCTCTTCCCCATATTCATACACGCCCTGTTGATTACCGTCTTTGTCTTCGTGATGATGCTCCTTGTGGATTTTGTTGACGCGGCGAGCAAAAGACGCGTGTCAGCCGCCATCAAGGGCGGGCCATGGCGTCAGTACACCCTGGCGTCCTTCCTCGGTTCAACTCCAGGCTGCCTCGGGGCCTTCATGAACGTGAGTCTTTACGTTCACGGTTTGATCAGCTTTGGAGCCATTGTGGGTGGAATGATCGCCACCTCCGGGGACGAGGCCTTTGTCATGCTTTCCCAGTTCCCGGGTACGGCACTGGGGCTGTTTCTTCTCCTGTTCGTAATGGGTATCTTTTTTGCGTGGATAAGTGACAGGATCGTTCCTGTCCTGGGCATAGTGCCGTGCGAGTCCTGCGCGGATCTTCAATGCGAAGAGTGCCTGACGGAGGGGGAGAAGATAGGCTCTGCCTTCAGGCCGGGACATATCCTGGACAACATGCGTGCCCTTTCCTTCACCCGTTTTCTCCTCCTGTTGCTTATTGTTTCCTTCTTTGTCATGGTCCTGAGCGGTATCGTGGGCCCATCCACATGGGGGTGGAAACGGGTCACCTTTCTCTCCCTTTCGGTATGTACCCTGTACATCGTGCTGCTTTCCTCTGAACACTACCTCCAGTCCCATATCTGGGAGCATATAATCAGGAAACACCTGTTCCGTGTGTTTCTGTGGAGCTTCGGCGCCCTCCTCTTCGTACACTGGGGTCTCGCGTTCTGGAACCTGGATGCCTTTATTCAGGAGCACATGGTATGGGTGCTGTTTACCGCCGCCCTCATAGGGATGATACCGGAATCGGGACCTCATCTGGTATTCGTAATGATGTACGCCCAGGGACTCATACCGTTTTCGGTCCTTCTTACCACATCGTTTATTCAGGACGGCCACGGGATGCTTCCCCTGCTGTCGTACAGCCTGAGGGATTCAATCCTTATCAAGACCTTCAACCTGGTGTTTGGGCTGCTCACCGGAGGTATCCTGTTTGCCGCAGGGTTTTGACACAGGATCTCTCACAGATAAATCGCGCCCTGGAGAGATGGCGGAGGAATCTGGTCAACACAGTACAAGGGATACCGGGCCGCCCCCCCGTTACGGCAAGACCTGTTAACGGGACCTGCTTAAGGCCCGGAAGCAGTACTACGACACTGGAAAGAGAGGCAAACGGTATGGCAACCAGATCAGATTCTGAAAAAAGGGCCCTGTCCGATACGGACAAGCTGTCGATCCTGATTCCCCGCTGGATAGGCCATAACCGGGAGCACATCAGAGAAAAGGAGGGATGGCTTCGGAAGCTGATGGACAAGGGGTTGGATGAGGCTGGCCGGCAGTTGAAGGCGGCCGTTGATCTTCTGAAGGAAGCCAACAGCCATATGGAACTGGCCTTCCAAGGACTGAAGCAGGTTGATCCAGCGGTCACGAAAAGCGCAGGTAAAAGGGAAAGTCCTGAGGAGGATCTGGCAGAAGATCGAGGGACAGCGGAATATCCAGAATTACGTCTCAGGCAGATAGGTGTTATCAGGACCCCGTACACCGATGACGCCCCTTACCAGCCCGTGGAAGAGGATGAAGGAGATTTTCGCCTGGAGATCCATACCCCTTACCGTGGCTGCCTCCACAGGCTGGATGAATTCCGGTATATCTACGTTATCTATTACATAGACCGAAACAATAAGAAGCTGTCAGCCACGGTATCGCCCCCCTGGACAGATGGCGAAGAGGTGGGTGTCTTCGCAAGCAGGTCTCCGGTTCGTCCAAACCCTATCGGTATCAGTATTGTCCGTGTAAAAGAGATTAGGGGCAATCAGGTCTTTACCTCCGGCATGGATGCCTTTGACCTCACGCCTTTGCTGGACATCAAGCCGTACATAAAAGACCTGGACAGTAAGCCGGATGCCAACTACGGGTGGCTTGACGACATGGACGACGATGGTCACCTTCTCCTGCATATCAGGGGTATTCCCCACGATTACTAAAGGGGCTGTGGGCCACAAAACGGCCTTTCCCGCGGGTAAACGGCTGTCAGCGCGCTATTTTTGAAACCTTTCTTAAGTGTACTGCCTCTATAGGCGGAAAGATTCGTGAACCTGCAATCCCGTTAAGGGGCATACCGGAGGTAGAAGAATGGCTACAGAGAACCTGACCATGGACAAATTTGAAACCACCATCGAGAACAACGATATCGTGTTGATCGATTTCTGGGCCGACTGGTGCGGTCCCTGCAAGATGTTCGGCCCCATATTTGAGCGGGCTTCTGAAAAGCACAGTGATGTGACCTTTACCAAGTGCAACACGGAAGAGGAACAGGACCTGGCCGGCCGTTTCGGTATCCAGTCTATTCCCACCTTAGCCATATTTCGCGAGCAGATTCTGCTCTTCATGCAGCCGGGCGCACTGCCCGAGGAGGCCCTTGAAGACCTGATCTCCCAGGTAAAGGGGCTGAACATGGACGATGTCAGGGCAAAGATCGCCGAGGAAAGCGCCAAGACCGGGAAGGAAAAGATGAACTGATACAGCCTTGATTACCGGCAGGGCCTGTTTAAGCAGAGCTTTCAGGTCTCACAGCGCCCATCCGGAAACGGGCAGGACGGATGGGCGCTACAGGTAGTCATCCCTGTCCACAACGCCGTGGATATCCTCACCCGCCAGATACCTTTTTACATTTTTCAGCGCGGTTCTCGTTGCCCTGAGAATTGAGCCCGGGACCTGATCCGCGTTATGGGGTGAGCCAATGAAGTTGGGCAGCTCGCAGAACGGGTATCCCAGGGTAAGATCTTCTCCGTGGTCAGGTTCCCGCCACCAGGTGTCGATGCCGGCGCGAAAATCGGGGTTTGATTTGAGATGCTCGTAGAGTGCCCCCTGATTGATGAGATCCCCCCTGCCCACGTTGATCAGTACAGCGTCGGGCTTCATCCACTGAAGCTCGTCCCTGGCAATCATATTCCGGGTTTTCCTGGTAAGCGGGGTGGTGACCACCACCACGTCCGCTTCCTGAAGGACCATCTTCATGTGAGCCATGGTCCCGACAAAATCGATGGGGGCGTCTGTTTTTCCGCCGCGGTTGATGCCGTAGACCTTCATCCCCATGGCCTGCATGAGCCGCGCTATCTTGCGGCCGTTCCCGCCAAATCCGATTATCCCGCAGATCCCCCCTTTAAGCTCCTTGTTGAAGCTGTCCCTGTCAAATCTCCCCTCACAGAGGAGCCGGTATCTGGGAAAAAGATTCTTGGCCAGGGCAAGTGTCAGGGCCAGTACATGCTCGGCCACAGGCCCGGCAAAGGCCCCGGTATTACTGGCCAGTACCGCCTGCTCGGGAATGAGGTCAAAGGGGATCCTGTCCGCTCCGGCAAAGATGAGCTGAACAAGGCCCACGTTTTTGAGCAGGGAGGCCTCTGTGCCGTCGATCTCCCCATGGGAAAAGCTCATGGCGATCAGGACCTGGGCCTGGCTTAGTAACCGGGGTCGTTCATCTTGCCCAGCGTCGTGCAGGTACCGTATACGGGCGACCCTTTCAAGGACCTCCCTGTAGATGGCCCTCTCCTTTTCACCGGCATGGTAGGTTACTAAAACATTCATCTCAGTCCCGTTCAACTTTGCGAGCTTCGGGGGCTTTGCGCGGGCCCCAAGTCCTGTGCGACTGAAGTCGCACCTATAGGATCAAACGAATCGCCAACGGATTTGTCCAGGGTCTCAATAATGCTTCGTGGGTAAAAACACGTACGGCGTTCAGATACTGGAATTTCGACAAGTTCAAACTTCGGGTATGAGCAAAATCCGGTGTTTTTAACGCCGATCCGTAATAACCCCGATTTAGTAAAACATTGACAAGAAACTGTCAACATGGATATAGAAACCTTCGGACAACTATCCATGTGGAGATGTCCGGTAGGTTGGCTCTGAACCCGATACAGTCAGATGGGAGAAGGTATGGAACCGGTGAGGTTTGTACAGTGCTGGGATCCTGTCATAGGCAGGAAGCAGGAGTACGCCACCTTTGTGGGCGAGGAATTCTGGCCCTGCATGAAGGCCTCGGGACTGGAAGTGACGGACGCCTGGCACACACTCGTAGGGGGATGGCCACACGTGGTGGCGGAAAGCCCGGCCGGGTCCCTGGACCAGGTGCAGAGGGCCCTTGGTGATCCGGGATTGACGGATATGCTGGGCCGGTTCAGGAACCTGGTCACGGGTTATTCAAACCTTGTGATCGAGCCTGCACCGTGGGGGAAGGCCTGCCGTGAAACACCGTCTTCAGGGGCGGATGTAAAGCTTATCCAGGCCTGGGAACCTGCTCCGGGGGGCCAGGGGACCTTTGATCGGTTCATGAGGGATCTCTATATCCCCGGGATGGGGGCCCTGGGGCTGGAGGTAAGCTCAGGATGGAGACTCATGGTGGGCTCCGGTTTCCGGTTTTATTCCGAGTCCTTTGGGCCTGATCCCGCAGCCGTTTCAAAGGTCATGGGCAGTGAGGACTACCTGCGGATCATGGCAAAGATGGAGGAACTGGTGATACGCTACGAGACCCGGATACTGCTGCGGTACCAGATCTTTCTGCATGTACTTCATGAAGTGCACGGCCGGGCCATCCGGGAGGTTCTGCCCGATGAGACACGGTCGATGGTGGGGCCTGCTGTGTGGGAAGGGAGGGAGTAATGGGCCGGGAAATGAATGGACCCGAGGACCTGTACCCCGTGCCGGAGGCCTTTCGGCGCCAGGCCCGGATCTCCGGGCGGGAGAGCTACGATCGCCTCTACCTGAAGTCGATCCAGGATCCGGAAGGTTTCTGGTCGGAAAGGGCCGTCGAACTACTCTCCTGGCACGAGCCGTGGGATAAGACCCTGGAGTGGAGCTTCACTGAGGGACAGGTCTCCTGGTTTCAGGGCGGCAGACTGAACGCATGCTACAACTGCCTGGATCGCCACGTTCAGACGTGGCGCCGCAACAAGGCGGCCATAATATTTGAGGGCGAACGGATCGGAGACAGCCGTACGTTTACCTATCAGGACCTGTTCTACGAGGTCAACAAGCTGGCCCAGGTACTCAGGAAGCTCGGCGTCAAGAAGGGAGACCGCGTGTCCCTGTACCTCCCCATGATTCCACACCTGGTGATTGCCATGCTTGCCTGCGCACGCATAGGAGCGGTCCACAGTGTGGTCTTCGGGGGGTTCAGTGCCCACTCCCTGGCCAACCGCATCCAGGACTGCCAGTCCAGGCTCCTTATAACCAGTGACGGAGGTTTTCGTTCCGGGCGGGTTGTTACCCTCAAACGGAACGCTGACGAGGCACTTAAGCAGTGCCCCTCGGTGGAGAAGGTGATCGTGGTGCGCCGAACCCGGTGGGAGGTCCCCATGAAGAAAGGCCGCGACCTCTGGTATCACTCCGTAATGAAAGATCCCGAGCTCAAGCCTTACTGCTCCCCCGAATGGATGGATGCCGAAGATCCCCTTTTTATCCTGTACACCTCGGGAAGCACCGGAAAACCGAAGGGCCTGGTGCACACCACCGGGGGGTACCTCCTGTACGCCGCAAGTACCTTTCTGGACGTCTTCGACTACAGGGATGAGGACGCCTACTGGTGTACGGCTGATATAGGCTGGATCACGGGCCACAGCTACCTGGTTTACGGACCTCTCTGTACGGGGGCGAGCAGCATCATGTTCGAAGGGGTGCCGAGCTATCCTGCTTACGACCGGTTCTGGGACGTGGTGGAGAAGTACCGCGTCAGCATCTTTTACACCGCTCCCACTGCAATCCGGGCACTGCGCAGGGAGGGAGATCATCTGGTCCGCGGCCGCGACGTAAGCAGCCTTCGTCTTTTGGGTTCCGTGGGAGAACCGATAGATCCTGGGACCTGGCAGTGGTACTTTGAGGTGGTGGGCAGGGGCCAGTGCCCCGTGGTGGATACCTGGTGGCAGACGGAGACGGGCGGAATCCTGTTGAGCCCCCTGCCGGGGGCCGTTGACCTCAAGCCGGGTTCTGCCGCAGTACCCCTGTTCGGCGTGCAGCCGTGCCTGCTGAACGCCCGGGGAGAGGAGATAGAGGGACCCGGGGAAGGATACCTTTGCATAAAAGGCCCATGGCCCGGTATGGCCCGGACGATCCATAACGATCCCCTCCGTTTTCAAAAGACCTACTTCTCCGACTATCCTGGCTACTACTTCACCGGGGACGGGGCCCGGCGGGACCGGGACGGATATTTCTGGATAACCGGCCGGGTGGACGACGTCATAAACGTAAGGGGGCACCGCCTGGGTACTGCCGAGGTGGAAAGCGCCCT
>Ga0136651_10001356_pt1 | contig 13467 bp, 8 predicted proteins | sample Mar14236cmmetaG_FD_94867 | JGI IMG/M metagenome (GOLD analysis project Ga0136651, IMG submission 94867) | Marine hydrothermal vent microbial communities from Guaymas Basin, Gulf of California to study Microbial Dark Matter (Phase II) - Marker... ...
CTCCTGACTGTCGGCCACGGCAACGATGATCTCGGACAGGACTGGCTCATGACCATGGATAATAATGTTCACATGATCTTCCTTCATAATGCCGAGATTGGCCTCGGCCTGGAGGGGAGAGGGGGTCCCGAAGAGGATATCCTGTAGATCGGTGGCCAGCATGGAACCGCCCCATCCGTCGCCAATGGCGCACCTTGTCCCCTGCTTGATAAGGTTTTTGTAATCCTGGTCAACCCCCATATGGGTCCGGTGCATGATCTCCACGATCTCCCGGTCTATATTTCTCGGCAGCACACCCTGTTTTTTCCAGATCTCATACCGGGCTTCAGGGGCCCTCTTGAGATAGAGGAGCTCTCCCTCAGGTTTGCCCCATTCCCTCAACGCGGTGTCACCGACCTCAACCGCTATTTCATCCAAGTCCCGGTCAACCTCCTCGCCATCCACCTCCACAGTCGTAGGGATGCCGAGCGCTTTGGCAACAGCGACCAGTTTTACCGTATCTTTAATCTGATATGCGTCGGTCTCTTTCCTGGCCGCCGACACAAAAACCTCGGCCACGGAACGTCCATGATCGGAATGGGCTGAGGCCCCTCCTGCTATCATCCGGATAAAGTTCCTTGCCGCGATGGTATTGGCCGTGGCCCCGCAAAGGCCCTTTCTTTCGTCTTCGCCTTCAATGCCCCCCTTTGGGAGGGGGAGACGGCAGGGTCCCATGGCGCAGTTCTTACAACATGTCCCCTGCATTCCGATATTACAGGGTTTCATGGTAAGGTTCCTGTCAAAGATTGTCTCAACGCCAAGCTCCGTTGCCCTTGCAATCATCTCCTGGGATGCAACATCAATCGAGGCCTCAACCGGATCAACAACCTTTTTCTTCTTCTCCAGTTTCACCACCTTTTTCTTCTCTTCTGCCATTAGAGGTTCCTCCTCATGATTATAAATAAAGATTTGCGATTTATCTCGGCTGTTTCATATATCTATGTCAAGTGCCTACACCGCTGACCTAGATACGGAAATCAGGACTTAAGATTCCTCTTGTGTATCCTGTCTAACTGCTCCACCATCTTTTCCAGCATACCTTTCTGAACCTTCGCGGGGGTCATTGAGACTTCTTCAACCTCTTTCGCGGCCCTCAGGGCTTCTCGTTTTTCCTTCTCCTTTGCCCTTTTCTCCCTTATCTTTTCCTCCTCCGCCTCTCTCCTGGCAACCTTTTCAGCCTTGGCCCTTGCCTCTGCCTCGGCCCTGGCTTTCTCCTCTGCTTCTGCCTTGGCTTTCGCCTCGGCCTCGGCCTTGGCCTTGGCTTCCTCTTCAGCCTTGGCCCTGGCCTCTGCCTCGGCCCTGGCCTTCTCCTCTGCTTCTGCCTTGGCTTTCGCCTCGGCCTCGGCCTTGGCCTTGGCTTCAGCCTCTTTTTCCGCCTCAGATTTGACCGCCTCTTTCGCCTCAGGCTTTGCTTCCGCCTTTTTAGCTTCCTTTTTTACCTCTTTCGGGGCGGCCTTGGGCTTCTTGGCCGCCTTTTTCTCCGGAGCAGCCTTTTCCTTGGCAGCAGGCTTCTTTTCGGCAGCGGCCTCACCAAGATCAAGATCGGGCTCAGGTGAAATGGAAAGAAGATCGGCCTCTTCCGGTTCCAGGTTCTTGGATATCTCCTCCACGTCGCTGGCAGCTCCGCCCTTAATCATCAGATCTATAAAGGCCCTTGTAAGGCGCACACTTTCAGGGTGGCGCAAGATTACGGCGTTGGATCCACCCAACAGGTAGGCAACCGCCGCAGTACACTCCATAAGAATCGCCCGTCTCTCAGGATCGCCCAGGGTAGGCCCCTCCTCAATACTCTCACCCGCCTCCTTACACTTCCAGATCTCATTGCCGAGATTGTTGATCATGGGTACCTGGAGCTTGTCATCCTCCTGGGTCAGGGCGGCCATCTTTATCCGTTCCATTACCGAATAGCTGTACTCCAGGCCATATCCAAGTCCCCCGGTGGTAGGATCAATCAGTATCTTCTCAGATCCAACCCCGAGGTTTCCAAGTAGAATATTCAACTGCTTGGCCAGGTTGACGTCTATGGGTGAAGATGCAACTATGGTGTGACCGTAACCAAGGGCGCTGGCGCCCACACCCTTGTGATTGGCCTCTTCCACCGGACCTAAACCTACATTCTTACCTTCGCACAGTTCTGAGATCTTCTTTAAGACCTCCTCATCCTTCTGGTTGTTTGCCGTGCCCCATACCACCAGGGGTACATCTATTGCGTCGGAAACCTTTTTGGCAACCTCAGCGGCTTCATCGGCACCCCTGTCCATGCCGTTAGGGTCTGTGCTCTTGAGCTGAAGGACTATGATGTCTGCGCCATACTCGTTAACGCACTTCTTTGCCCATGCCTCAGGTGAAGCGATAACATCCTTAAACGGCTCAACCGCCGCTGCCGGCCATTCCTCTGAAGGGTCATAATCCCACACCTCCATTGCGATCCTCGGGGGATTCGGCATGCTTCCCTCGAAGAGATGAAAGGGGTACGATTCTTCCCCTCCAAGCTTTATGGCGCTGCTCCCAGCTCCGATTTCGGTCTCCCCTATCTTTCCAGAGTAGGGCTGTTCAGGAATCTCAAAAGCCAATTTCCTTTACCTCCTTGCTTAAATTTTCTCTGCCTCTAAAAAAAGCGGCCCGCCTGTTCCAGCCGCGTGGAACTTCACCCCACCACATATCGAACCCTGCCTTTGTGAAAAATAGAACAAAAGCATGGTAAAAAAATACCTCTGCCCATGAGGTGTGTGTCGGCTAAATTAGATGAACCTAAACTCATTGTCAAGTATTTTTTATAGGGATTTTAAGATGTTTCACCACCCGCACCCATACCCTATATTGTGTTTAATGGAAATACCAATACAACATATGGGACCAAATATAGTATAGCCTTTAAGATAATGTTTTTGGGGACATCCATTCCATTGCATAAAGAGAAAACCGAGGTTCATTGAGGTCAGATACTGGATACTGGTTTCTGGATACTCGATACTGGTTTGTGGATATCTGTGAGGAATCACCCCTTTTTTCATCAAGCATCCAGTCCCGCCTCTGGCGGGACCAGGATCAATCAGATAACACCTATGCGCTGGATTTAGGGCCTCGGAATAGATGCCCCAAAATGTTTTTCTAAGACAGTATAGAAGACAGATCTGCTCGAAGGTGTCCCTTCTTCAGTCTCACACTATTTTACCGAAAATCTCATAAGCCGCTTTAACCGCCTGGTTCTCTTCTTCAAGTTCTATGGTAGGTATTCCGTCCAGGTCAAATCTCTGAACGTCCGCATCCTCCGGCACCACCCCTGCCAGTTCCAGCCCGTACTCCTTGAGCACCTTATCCAGAGACCCCAACTCCCCATCCTTGGCCCTGTTGATGATGACCATCTTACGCCCGATATTAAGGGACAGTTTCTCTGTCAGATCTACGATTCTATGTGCCGCCTGCAGACCCCTCCTGGTCGGGTCTGATACTACAAGCAAGACCTCAATATCGTTTGTGGTGAGCCTGCTTATATGCTCCATCCCGGCCTCGTTATCCATTACCACATATTTGTAGTTATCAATTAGTCTTTCCAGAGACTGCGTAAGGAGCGTATTGGCAGCGCAGTAACATCCCGCCCCTTCCGGTCTTCCCATGACTATCAGATCAAAGCCATCGGTTTCAATAACCGCCTCCTGCAGCTTCATCTCCATAAAGATATCCTTTGTCATACCGGTGGAAACACCGGTCTTCATCTCCTCTCTGGCATCGCCCAGGGTCTGTAATACCTCCAGCCCCAACACCTCGTTCAGGTTCGAATTTGCATCCGCATCAACGGCAAGAACCGGGGTCTTTCCCTGGTCCACAAGGTATTTGATGAGCATGCCGGCCATTGTTGTCTTTCCAGTACCACCCTTCCCAGCCAGAGCGATCGAGTACGTCATAGCATCCTCCTACAGTCTATGGATTAGATTTTTATCTTAATTATTGTTGAGAGCCATTTCAAGGGTGGCGCTCAGAGACAGGCGTGTCCGTTCCCTTATCATCCACCCGACCCGCCTTAAAATCACTCATAATCCAGAGCAGAACCTAAACAGTTATACCAGTTACACCGTGAGGATTTTCATTGATGTTCTTGTTACAATTCTATATACTAATCCGATAAGCTATAAACCCTTAACAGTATGGCAACCATACGGCATGTCAGAAAAAAATAATATTTGGGACCGGATAAAGGGGAGTTTCAGGGCAGACATGCCTGAGTCTGAATTCGATACCTGGCTATCTCGCGTTTCCCTTAAAAAACTTGACCGGGACATTGCAGTCATAGAGGTTCCAAACAAGTTCGTGGCCCGCTGGTTGAACGATAACTATCGAGACCGGATTCAGACGGCCTTCCGGAAAGGTTTTAACACCACCCCTCAGGTCTCTTTTATATTTCCCACGCCCTCACGGGAAGGGGGTGTTGGGGAGAAGCTATCTTCCATTGATCCCCATCCTAATTACGCGAAGGTTCTCAACCCCCTGAACACCTTCAGCAGCTTTATTACAGATAACAGCAACCGCCTTGCCTACTCCTCCGCCCTGGAGATCGCGGAGAGGCGTTCTAATAACTACAACCCCCTTTACATCTTCAGTAAACTCAGCCTTGGGAAAACCCATCTCCTTCATGCCATAGGCAATATGGCCGTAAAGAACGATCCATCTGCAAACGTAATATACCTTTCTACCAGAAGCCTTGTAAAAGCTCTGTCTGCGCCTCACATAAAGACCGACAACGATTATCTTTGGGAAAGGTACGGCGACCCTGATCTTCTCCTTACCGACGATTTACACCTTATGGCCGGTCATAAGAGACCCCAAGAGGAGTTTCTCGCCCTGTGCAAGTCTGTTCTGGAATCTAATGGGCAATTAGCAGTAGCAGCCTCCTACCCACCAAGTAAGATACCGCATCTCCTCCCGGAGTTAAGGTCTAGACTGGAGTGGGGTCTCATAACCGAAATCCAGAATCCCACCCTTAAAACCAAGACCAGAATCATTAGAAAATCAGCAAGCCTAAAGGGATTGTCCCTATCTGATAATGTTGTTTTTTTTCTTGCCAGCACCACAGACAACCTGAAGGACCTACACTGGTACATGGAGGAACTTGAGGGGTACTCCTCCTCTCACCTGGCTCAGGTAGATATATCGGTGGTGGACTCAATTATCAGGAAAAAATCCCTGCGCTCAGATAATATCGACCTCAGGCAGATCCAGAAAGCCACGGCTGAGCACTTTAACATCCCCCTGACCGATCTTCTTTCTGACAAAAGGGAAAAAACCTTCTCATATCCTAGACAGATCGCCATCTATCTGAGCAGGAAACTGACTACCCTCTCTCTGAAAGAGATCGGAAGTTCTTTTGGAAACAGGCATCATTCCACTGTCATATACACCATAAAACGTATTGGTAGGATAAGACAGCATAATAATGACATAGCTAACGACATCAATATGATACAGACGGATCTGATCAGAAACAAAGGGGTTGAGTTCTATCGATAAAACTGTTGAAAAACCTTTCTTTAAGGCACCATAGTTCCTGTGACTGTAGGGAAAGACTAAATCTTTAATAAACTATGGTATAGAAATCATACTTGTATTTTGACCAGATAGCTGAGTAATTGACAAATGGACATGGCTTATTAAAATGATTATCTTTATAAATCTTAAAAACATAATAATACAGAAAGGCCGGAGGAAATCATGAAAATTGAGATTGAAAGAAGCGAGTTACTGAAACCGGTTTCAAGGGTTCAAAGCATCATTGAAAGAAAAAGCAGTATGCCGGTCCTTTCAACGGTTCTTTTTGAAGCCTCCGGATCAAATGTCCGACTCTCAGCGACAGATCTTGAACTTGGTTTCCAGGAGATAATACCAGCCCAGATTGTCCAGGAGGGCAGTGTGACCATATCGGGCAGAAAACTGTTCGAGATATTGAAGGAAAGTAAGACAGAGAGATTTATAATCGAAAAAAAGGAAAATAACTGGGTTTTTATCTTTGACGGGGTGGCACGCTTTGATCTGGCATCTATATCTCCCGATGAATTCCCCACATTTATCGAGCCTGAAGGTGTCGCAACCGTTGAAATGGAGGCAGAGACCCTTGCTGATATGATAAATAAGACGATCTATGCAGTCACCATGGAAGAGGCGGGCTTCAAACTTTCCGGGGTCTTTACTGAAAAGGTCTCAATCGGGGGGAGGAGTTTTCTCAGGATGGTGGCCACAGACGGACACAGGCTGTCACTTATCGACAAGCCGGTTTCAGACGTTGATGTTCTGGAACTTGGAAAAGGGGTGATGATACCGAGAAAAGGGATGAGTGAGCTGAACAGACTGGCATCTGAAGGGGAGAGAGTGGAAATAGGCTTCAAAGAAAAGGAGTGTGTTGCCAGACAGAACAATGCTCTGTTGGTCATCCGACTCCTGGAAACAAAGTTCCCTGACTATCAGGCGGTAATACCGGATGAATCACCCTTTCCAATATCCTTGAAGAGGTCGTCCCTCTTAGAGGGGATGAGAAAGATGCTTATTCTCAGTAATGAGAGGTATCGTGCGGTAAAAATTACCCTTGAAAGCGGTATCCTGGACCTGGTTTCAACTAACCCTGATCTTGGGGAAGGGCAGGAAAAGATAGAGGTGGAATTCACAGGAGAAAGGATAGAGGCGGGCTTTAATCCAAGGTATTTTGTAGATGTTCTCCAATCAATGGAGAGCGAAATCATAACCATGGAGTTTACAGACAGTGCCAAGCCCTGTGTGCTTAAGGGAGAAGCGGATCAGGGATTTACGGGACTGATCATGCCCATGAGGGTTTAATGTAATGGAAGAAAACAGCAGATACAAAGCATCGGACATTAAGGTCCTGGAAGGTCTGTCTGCCGTAAGAAAAAGACCTGCCATGTATATCGGAAACACGGCCTCAGGGGGGCTGCACCATCTGGTCTATGAGGTTGTTGACAACAGTATTGATGAGGCCCTTGCCGGATATTGCGACCTCATTGACATCAAGATCTTCAGTGATAACAGTGTGGGCATCAGGGATAATGGCCGCGGTATTCCCGTGGATATGCATGAGAGTGCCAACATGCCGGCCCTTGAAGTTGTAATGACCAAACTTCACGCCGGGGGTAAATTTGATAACAAGACGTATAGAGTTTCGGGTGGGCTTCACGGGGTAGGGGTATCGGTTGTAAACGCCCTGTCCGAATACCTTGAGGTGGAGGTATACCGTGACGGAAAGATCTACTTTCAGCGTTATGAAAGGGGAGAAACCAGGAATAAGCTGGAGGTAAGAGGGGAGACCGAAAGGACCGGAACCAAGATCCATTTTCTACCTGATTCCACTATCTTTGAAAGCTTGGGTTTTGATTTTGAGACCCTGGCAAAGCGCATGAGAGAGCTGTCGTTTCTTACAAAGGGACTGCGCATAAGAATAGCCGATGAACGAAGCGGAAAGAAAAGAGACTTCTTTTACGAGGGTGGGATTAAGTCTTTTGTGGAATATCTGAACAAGAACAAGGAGGTTCTCCACGGGGATCCCATCTATATCACTGGAGAAAGGAGCGGCGTACTCATAGAGGTGGCCTTTCAGTACAACAGTTCCTATAAGGAGACTCTGTTTACCTTTGCCAACAATATCAATACCCAGGAAGGTGGGACACATCTGATCGGATTCAAATCAGCCCTCACCAGGAGTATCAACCAGTACCTGCAGAATTCCCCTTTGGCAAAGAACTTCAAGGAAAAACTGACCGGAGATGATGTGCGGGAGGGACTTTCGGCGGTTATCAGTGTCAAGCTCTCCGAACCACAGTTTGAGGGGCAGACCAAGACAAAGCTTGGTAACAGTGAAGTCCAGGGGCTGGTGGCAAGTCTTGTTAACGAGGGGTTGGGAACATTTTTTGAAGAGAACCCTCCGATCATAAAGGCTATACTTTCGAAGGTAATTGATGCGGCCAGGGCCAGGGATGCTGCGAGAAAGGCCAAGGAACTGGCAAGGAGAAAAGGTGTGCTGTCCGACCATTTCCTTCCTGGAAAACTGGCCGACTGCCAGGAAAGGGATCCTGATAAGAGTGAGATATTCATTGTGGAGGGCGATTCTGCTGGAGGCTCGGCAAAACAGGGGCGAGATCGGAGAAATCAGGCCATTTTACCGTTAAAGGGGAAGATTTTGAACGTGGAAAAGGCCAGATTCGATAAGATGATATCCAGCGAAGAAATACGTACAATGATTGCAGCCCTGGGCACAGGGATCGGAGAAAAGGAGTACAACATAGACTCCATAAGGTATAGAAAGGTGATAATAATGACAGATGCTGATGTGGATGGGGCCCACATCCGTACACTCCTTTTGACCTTTTTTTTCAGACAGATGCCCGATCTTATTGAGAGGGGGTATCTCTATGTGGCCCAGCCACCCCTTTACCGTGTTGCCGATAAGAAACAGGAGATATTTATCAAGGATGAAGAGGGCTTTAAAGACTTTATCTTGAAACGTATCTCCCAAAACGAGGTGCTTGTTTTGGACCAGGGCAGGGAGGTGTCGGGAGAGGAGCTGATCTCCATGCTCAGTCGTCTGGTAAGATTTTACGAGGGACTGAACAAACTTTCGAGAAAGGGGTTCAGCGGGAAATTCATAGAATCCGTCATCTTGAGCGGTGCCACAGACAGAGCACGGTTTAGGGACAGGGGTTTTATGGAAGAACTTTTCATCAAGCTCGAAGAGAACGGCTTCAGGGTAAGTGATGTGATTCCTGGAGAAGACGATGGGTATTATGAATTTTCAGTAACAGAAACCAGGAATGGAGGACAGGAGTTTAAGGTGGACTGGGAGTTCCTGTCATCGCCGGAACTCAGGCAGGTTATGGGGCTTAGCCAGGACTTTCGGGACCTGAAGATGGGTGGTTTCAGGGTGGCCGGAGAAGGGAAAAGGGAGTTTGAGGATCCGGAGCAGCTCTTAAACGAGTTTATGGAAAAGGCCAAAAAGGGCCTGGGTATTCAGCGGTATAAGGGCCTGGGAGAGATGAATCCTGATCAGCTGTGGAGTACCACCATGGATCCTGAGAAGAGGACCCTGCTGAATGTAACCGTGGAAGATGCTGTTGAGGCAGACAATATCTTTACCATCCTCATGGGTGACAAGGTTGAACCGAGGAGGGAATTTATAGAGAAGAATGCATTAGAGGTTACTGAACTGGACATATAGTTTATGGAATTCAGATCTCGTTGAATAGTTAAGTGGTTAAATGGTCGAGTAGGAAAATATATTCTACTATTTCAGGATGTTATGGCTTTTCAAATGCTGACTGTCCAATTTTCAAGACAATCATGGGTATGATTAATTATAACAACGACTTAACCACTTAACCACTTAACGAGGTCTGGAATTAGGGCGGGATAGAAAATAGTTCAGGTTTTTTTGAGAGTTGGGAGAAGTAGGGTGTTATGATTTCGGATCTGGAGCACAATACTGTAAGCATAGAAGATGAGATGCAGAGATCTTATCTTGAGTATTCGATGAGCGTTATTGTGGGGAGGGCCCTGCCTGACGTGAGGGACGGCCTCAAACCGGTTCACAGGCGAATACTCTATGCCATGCATGAGTTGAGGAACTACCACAACAGGCCTTTTAAGAAATCTGCTAGGGTTGTAGGTGATGTTATAGGTAAATATCATCCGCACGGTGATACCGCCGTTTATGATACCATCGTGAGGATGGCTCAGGATTTTTCCCTGAGGTATCCCCTTGTAGACGGACAGGGGAATTTTGGGTCAGTAGACGGAGACCCTCCGGCGGCCATGAGGTACACGGAGGTCCGAATGACCCGTGCTGCCCAGGAGCTCCTCTCTGATATCGAGAAGGAAACCGTTGATTTTGTGCCTACCTATGACGGGTCTCTCTTGGAGCCGGTTGTTTTTCCCACCAGGATACCAAATCTCCTGGTGAACGGTTCAGGGGGGATCGCAGTGGGCATGGCCACAAATATTCCCCCGCACAATCTGCGGGAAATCTGCGATGCCATAATTAAGGTAGTAGATAACCCTGAGGTCGGATTAGAGGAACTGATGGAGACACTGCCTGGGCCTGATTTTCCAACAGCCGGGTTTATCTTCGGGAAAAGGGGGATTAGAGAGGCGTACAGCACCGGGCGCGGTATTATAAAGATAAGGGCCAGGGCCTTTGTTGAGCCCTTTGGACAGGGCAGGGAGAGGATTATAATCTCTGAAATCCCTTATCAGGTGAATAAGGGGAAGCTCCTGGAAAAAATAGGCCAGTACGTGCGGGATAAGAAGATAGAGGGGATTTCTGCGGTAAGGGATGAGTCTGACAGGGACGGTATGAGGATCGTAGTAGAGGTGAAGCGTGACAGCATGGCGCTTGTTGTCCTGAACAGGCTTTACAAGTTTACCTCCCTTGAGACCTCCTTTGGGATTATCCTTCTCGCCATTGTAAACGGTCGCCCCCAGGTCCTCGGTATCAAGGGTTTTATAGAACATTTTATAAAATATCGCAGAGAAATTGTCGTACGAAGGACCATTTATGAACTCAAAAAGGCAGAGGCCAGGGCCCATATTTTAGAGGGGCTCAAAAAGGCCCTGGAACTCCTTGATGACGTTATTGAACTCATAAGATCCTCCTCCGATGCAAGGGAGGCAAAGGCGCGGCTCATCGGGGAGTTTGAGTTCTCAGAAGTTCAGGCCCAGGCCATCTTAGATATGCGTCTGCAGAGACTCACCGGGCTTGAGCGTGAAAAGATAGATTCCGAGTACACCGGACTGATGAAAGATATCACAAGGTACAGGGGGATACTTGAAAATCCGGCTAAGGTCCTGGACATAATAAAGGAGGAAGTGACGGAGATCAGGGAACTGTACGGGGATGAGAGGAGAACCGAGATCCTTGAGCATGTGGATGATATTGACATGGACGACCTGATAGCTGAGGAGGATATGGTCGTAACCATCAGCCACAGAGGCTATATAAAGAGGAATCCTATCGGCCTTTACAGGGCCCAGCGGCGTGGGGGCAAGGGTCTGACCGGTGTTAAGCCCAAGGCAGAGGATTTTGTGGAACACCTTTTTGTTGCCTCTTCCCATGACTACTTCCTGTTTTTTACCAACAAGGGCCGGGTTTACTGGAAAAAGGTCCATGAAATTCCAGAGGGGGGACGCATGTCCAAGGGAAAGGCCATTGTGAATCTCCTGGATCTCAAGAAGGGAGAAAGAGTGGCCACTATCCTGCCCGTGAGGGACTTTGAAGAGGGAAAATACGTGGTTATGGCCACTAAACAGGGGCTGGTCAAGAAGACAGAGTTGAGGGCCTACAGCCACCCAAGGTCAGTAGGAACAATTGGAGTCAAGATCCGTGAGGGGGATGAACTCATAGCGGTGCGTGTTTCGAGTGGGGAGCAGGATATTTTTCTTACCACGAAAGAGGGGAAGTCGATTCGGTTCCGGGAGTCGGAGGTGAGGAGTATGGGAAGGATCTCCAGCGGTGTTATCGGGATCAGGATGGAGCCTGAAAACGCGGTTGTGGGCATGGAGACCATAAGTGAAGGGGCCACCATACTGACGGTAACTGAAAACGGGTACGGTAAGCGGACAAGGACAGATGAGTACCCCAGACAGGCCAAGGGCGGCAAAGGTGTGTTTACCATAAAGACAAGCCAAAGAAACGGACCGGTGGTTTATTCCTATCAGGTTAGCGACCAGGATGAGCTGATGATAATTACCGGACACGGAAAGATTATAAGGCTGCGGGTAGCCGATATATCGGTCATAGGAAGGAATACCCAGGGGGTTAAACTGATTAACCTTGGACAAGGGGAGAAGGTCGTGGGCGTGGCCAAGCTAATGGAAGAAGAGGGGACAACAGGGTCTCGAGAATCAGGAGAGATATATGGCAACGATTCAACCCAAGGGTGAAAAGGTGCGCCAGGCTGTAAAGTGGATTTCAGAAGCACGGCTGCAAGACGCTAAGATCAGCCTTTCCCTTCTTATCCAGAGGGCCGCGGGAAGATTCAACCTTTCCCCAAAGGATGAAGAATTTCTCAGGTCTTTTTACGATCAGGGGCAGACAAAATGAAGCCCGTGAGTTTTCAATGAATTGATGTGATCAAACCCTCTTCCCTGATATGAGAGAGGATGGCTCGTGTGGCCCGGGAGTACAGATTGAAAATAAGGGCCATAAGAACGGTTCCCATCAGGATGGGGACCCAGGAACCCCTTTGCTCAAGATTGGTTAGACCGATCCACAGGGATATAAGGGATAAATAGGTAATAAAGGCGGCCAAAAGACCGCTGGAGATAACGGTGCACCAGGCCAGGAAACTCTTAATGAAAAGAGACCGCCCTTCTTGCCTCATTTTTTCATCTGTTCCAGGCGTGCGGAGAGGAACCGGACCTGGTGTCTGAGGTTTCGGTCGGTCTTCATCCTGTGCTCCACAAGCTCTATGGAGTAGAGTACTGTGGAGTGGCTGCGGTTAATGCCCCTTCCGATCTCCTCGAGGGTGGTGCCTGAATGCCGGCGGCAGAGGTAGGCGTAGATGTTGCGTGGCAGCACATGGATCTTTTTTCTGGACCTGGAGCAGACCATCTCCCTTTCAACGTGGTAATAACCGCAGACCAGGTTGATGATATCCTCGGGGGTGATGGAGCACTCTCCTGAGACCAGGGCCCCCACCACCTCCCTGGCCAGGTCCATCTGGATCCGGTCCCCCATAAGTTCCACCCTGGCCTTCAGGCACTTGAGGGCGCTTTCCATCTGGCGTATGTCCCGCTTGAGACGCTCGGCCAGGTAGTGAAGGACCTCATCAGGCAGGCTCACCCTGTACATGGCGGCCTTTCTGGTGAGGATCCTGACCCGGGTCTCATAATCAGGGTCAGAGATGGAGGTGACCAGACCCGAGGTGAGCCTGGAGGCGAGCTCCCTTGACATCCTTGGGATCTCCTTTGGGGGGAGGGCGCTGGTGAATATGATCTTCTTGTTCTCCCCTGCCAGGGCGTCCAGGGTATATCCCAACTCGGTCTGGATCTTCTCCTTGCCCCCAAGGAAATGGACCTCTTCCAGGAGAAGCACGTCACACTCACGACGGTAGCGCTTCTTGAACTCCTCGATCCGTCTGGTGCGAAGGGATGAGATCATCTCGTTGGTGAAGTCCTCGGCGGTCCTGTAAAGGATCCTGGCAGAGGGGTTCTTTTTAAGTATTCTGTGGCCTATGGCCTGGGAGAGATGGGTCTTGCCCAGGCCCGTACCGGCTAACATGAGCAGGGCGTTATAGTGGCAGGGGCCATCCGATGCAATGGTCTTTGAGGCGGAGTATGCGAACTCGTTGGACTGGCCCACGATAAAGCGGTCAAAGGTGAAGCTGCTCTTGAGCCACATATTTCTCCGTGGCGCCCCCGGGGGAGCCAGGTTGGGGA
>Ga0136651_10001359_pt1 | contig 13444 bp, 25 predicted proteins | sample Mar14236cmmetaG_FD_94867 | JGI IMG/M metagenome (GOLD analysis project Ga0136651, IMG submission 94867) | Marine hydrothermal vent microbial communities from Guaymas Basin, Gulf of California to study Microbial Dark Matter (Phase II) - Marker... ...
GAAGTTAGCGTCCAGCGCAATCTCCCCGATCGGTGCGTCCTTGCGTTTCAACTCCGCCGCCAGCACAAAGCCCACGCCCCGGGAGACAGTGGCCTTCATCTCCAGTGAACGCTTCTTTTCCGTAATGGTGCAGAGGTATGACTCCTCGGGGTGGACGATCTCCACCTCCGGGTTCTTCTCAAAATCGGCGGCGGTGACCACTCTCTCGCCTGAAACGTCTAGTGTCAGCACTGCGGACTGGACGTTATCCAGCAGTTTAACCTTCACTTTGCGCAGGTTGAACAGCAGTTCGGTCGTGTCCTCCAGTATGCCCTGAAGAGTAGCGAACTCGTGCGGCACTCCTGCGATTTCCACGTGGGAGATGGCGTAGCCCGGGATGGACGAGAGCAGCACCCGCCGGATGCTGTTTCCCAGAGTAATGCCGAATCCGCGCGGAAGCGGCTCCACCACGAACCGCGCCCTGATGCCGGGCTTGTCCTCGTACCGCTCCATCTTCAGGAGCCCGAACTGCGGATTAGCCTCGCGTGTTACCTTGCTTTCAATCATTGTTGCCCCTCACAGGTTACTAGACGCGGTTGGAGTAGTACTCAACCACAAGCAGGTGCTTGAAGTTCTCCTCCATCTCGTCCGCCTTCGGCAGGCGCTTGATTTCGGTTCGCAGTGTTTCGGGGTCAAACTTCAGCCAGTAGTCCGCGGGAAGCTCGTCAAGCCCCCGCTCCTTCAGGTTCTTGTAGTAAGGGCGGCTGCGCCTCTCTGCTTTGACCTCCACGACATCTCCCGGGCGCACCAGGAAGGAAGGGCGGTCAACCACGCGACCGTTCACCCAGAAGTGCCGGTGGGACACAAGCTGCCGCGCCTGAGTGCGGGAATCCGCCAGCCCGGACCGGAACACAACATTGTCCAACCGCCTCTCCATCAGGCGAACCAGCTCTTCACCGGTCACCCCCTTGGAGGCCTTAGCTCTAACGAAGTAGCGCCGGAACTGCCGCTCGCCAATGCCGAACATGCGGCGCATTACCTGCTTTTCGCGCAGGTGCGACGCGTAGTCCGTCGGTTTTCCTCTCCGGCGGCGGGGGCCAGGCACGTAATTGCGCAGCTCAATGGCGCAGCGGTCGCCCAGGCACCGCGCGCCCTTAAGGTAGAGCTTCACACCGGCAGCCCGGCACCTCTTGCACTTCGGTCCATTGTAACGTCCCATATTATGTTCCCTTAGATCCTCCCGCTGCTATATGCGGCGGCGCTTGCGCGGCCGGCAGCCGTTGTGTGGTACCGCAGTTACGTCCTTTATCAGTTTGATCTTCAGCCCCTGGCTGTTTATCACGCGCACCGCAGACTCCTTGCCTCCACCCGGCCCCTTGGTGTAAACAGACACCTCGCGCATTCCCATATCACGCGCCTGCCGGCAGGCGTCTTCCGCGGCCAGCTGGGCAGCATACGCCGTGCTCTTCTTGGAGCCCCTGAAGCCCCGTGTTCCTGCGCTGGCCCACGCCAAGGCGTTGCCCTCGGTGTCCGTGACGGTCACGAGTGTGTTGTTGAAAGAGCTGCGGACATAAATGCGCCCTTCCGCCACGTTCCTTCTGGCGCGTTTCCGCCGTGATTTCTGTTTTCCTTTAGCCAAGGTGAAATACTCCCGATATTACTTCTTGCCCGGACGCTTCTTGCCGGCAATCGCCTGGCGCTTGGGGCCTTTGCGCGTGCGCGCATTGGTGTGCGTCCGCTGCCCGTGCACGGGCAGGTTGCGCCGATGCCGGATGCCACGGTACGACTTGATCTCCATCAAGCGCTTGATGTTGAGCGTGATTTCCTTGCGCAAATCACCTTCAGTGATTACGCTCAAGTTCTGGATGGCATCGCGGATGGCCACAACCTCGTCTCCGGTGTAATCGCCGGCGCGCTTCGCCGGGTCAATCCCAGCGGTCTCAAGGATCCGCCTGGCTGTTGTCCTGCCAATGCCGTATATGTAGGTGAGGGCGATTTCGCCCTTCTTGTTATCCGGTATGTCAACGCCAATGATACGCACTGCTGCTCCTGTTATCCCTGCCGCTGCTTGTGCCGGGGGTTTTCGCAGATGATGTAGACCTTGCCGCGCCGTCTAATCACGCGGCACTTCGCACAAATCCGTTTTACCGACGATCTTACTTTCATTTGCCGGTCTCCGGCCGATAACGATACGTTATGCGCCCCCTGGTGAGATCGTAGGGCGAGATCTCAACTTTCACCCGGTCACCAGGTAGGATGCGTATGAAATGAACCCTAATCTTACCACTTACATGAGCCAGGATGCAATACCCTGGCTTGAGCTCCACCTTGAACATCCCATTCGGCAGAGCCTGGACCACCGTGCCTTCAGCTTCGATTACATCGTCTTTTGGCACTACTTAGAGAATACCTCCTTATTCATGTCCGAACAGCTCGCGGGCCGTCTCATCGCCCTCTTCAGTAAGGACAACCGCCGCGCCGTTCCAGATTACGATCGTGTGCTCAAAGTGAGCTGACAGCGACCCGTCGGCAGTAGAGTAAGTCCAGCCATCCCCTCCGAGAACTATCTCCTCAGAGCCGAGGCTGAACATTGGCTCCAGCGCCAGCACCATTCCATTCCGCAGTTGTATCTGTTCCCCGGCAGGCACGGGGTAATTATAGACGGTCGGCGGCTCGTGCAAGCTGTAACCCACGCCATGGCCGGTCAGGTCGCGGATTACCTTCAGCCTGTTCTTGACCGCCTGCCGCGCAATGGCCTCGCTGACAGCGTTCAACTTGCGGCCAGCCCTGGCCGCTCTGATTCCATCGGTAAGCGCCTGGCTTGTGGCCTTAAGCAGCAAGCCGATGTCCTCAGGAACCGGGCCATTCCCGACGAAGTACGTGTGGGCGGCATCTGAATAATACCCATCAACGACAGCACCCGTGTCAATGGAGAGCACGTCTCCATCCCGCAGCACCCTCTCACGATTCGGCAGGCCGTGCACAATCTCCTCGTTCAAGCTGGTGCAGAGGACAGCGGGGAAATTCTGATAGCCTTTGAACGCAGGGCTGCCGCCGGCTCTGGTAATGAAATCCTCCGCGAAATCGTTAAGGGCGGCCGTCGTTATCCCCGGCTTGACCCGCTCGGCGAGCGCGCTTAGCAGCCGGGCCGTGATCTGGCATGACCGGTAGATGGCGCGAAGGTCCTGTTTTGTTTTCAGCCTCACCATCCTAAGCCCCGCCCATCACCGCGTCCTCCATTTGCCTGCCGACTTCGTCAATTGGCTGCGCCCCATCTATACGGGTGAGCAACCCCGCCTGACCGTAGTGCTCAATGATGGGCTCGGTCTGCTCGTGATACACCCGCAGGCGTTCGGCCAGCACTTCGGGCGTATCGTCACGCCGCTGTTCAAGCGCAGCTCCGTCATCATCGCAGCGCTCGTCGTCCTTCGGGGGCTGCGACAGCAAGTTGTACACCCGCCCGCACTCGGGGCAGTGGCGGCGGTTCACAATGCGCTGGACTATCACCTCTTCGGGTAGGTCAATGAGCACCACGCCAGAGAGCTTACGGCCGGTAACGACCAACACGCCATCCAGCATATGGGCCTGTTCCATGCTGCGGGGGAAGCCGTCAAGGACGAAACTCGCATCCGGCCTGTCTTCCAGGGCATTGAGCACAATCTCCCGGACAATGGAAGTCGGAACCAGCCGGCCGGCATCGGTGAAGGACCTGATTTCAGCGCTCAGCGGGGAGCCGCGCTCAGCCTCGGCGCGCAGAGCCGACCCCATGTCAAAATGAAGGAAACCGTGCTTCTCCGCGAAGCGCGCCGCCTGGGTGCCCTTGCCGCTCGCGGGGGGTCCAAGTAGAACAACCACTTTGCTCACTTAGTAAACCCCGAGTAGTGGCGCATCACCATGTGAGCCTGCAGCTGCTGGACCGTATCCAGGGCCACACCGACGACGATCAGCAAGCTGGTGCCGCCGATATAGAAAGTCTGAATCTGCACCTGCGTCAACTCGTACACGATCATATTCACAATAATCGGCAGTATGGCGACGGTCGCAAGAAAGACCCCACCGAAGAAGGTGACGCGGTGCAGCACCTTGTCCAAGAAATCAAAGGTGGGCTTGCCCGGCCGGATACCGGGGATGAACCCACCGTGCTTCTTGAGGTTGTCCGATATCTCTTTAGTATTGAAGGTAATGGCCGTGTAGATGAACGTGAAGACGAATACGAGCACCCACTCCAGAGCCATGTACCAGTAGGAGTTGCTGAATCGACCCCACCAGGCGTTGCCGGTGGTCCACTCGGGGACAAAGGCGAGGACAGTGGAGGGGATCATAAGCAGCGCCACGGCGAAGATGATCGGGATGACCCCGGCCATTGCCACCTTAATCGGCAGGAAAGTGCTCTGGCCGCCATAGATCTTGCGTCCAATCTGCCGCCGGGCGTACTGGATAGGTATCTTGCGCACTGAAAGCTGGATCCAGACGATCCCCAGCACGATCAGCGCCAGGAACACGCCAAACAAGAGGATGGCCGACCAGCGGCTCTGGTCGAACTGAGCCTGGCCTATCTCCGAAGCCACCTGCCAGGGGACGCGCGCGACGATGCCGATGAAGATGATGAGCGAGATGCCGTTGCCGATGCCCTTGTTGGTGATTTCGTCGCCCAGCCACATCAGGAAGCAGGTGCCTGCCACCACAACCAGCAGAGCAGTGAGCGGCGCAATCAGCGAGAGCGAGCCGCTGTAAGCGGGGGACAGAACCCCGCCCTGGAACGAAAAGATCAGCCCCGCTCCCTGGAGAAACGCGAAGAAAATGGCCAGGTACCGCGTGTACTTGCTGATCAGCTTGCGCCCTTCGTCGCCTTCCTGCTGGATCTCTTTGAGCCGCGGCTCAATGGCAACCAGGATCTGCATGAGAATGCTGGCGTTGATGTAGGGCATCACGCCCAAGGCCAGAATGCTGAACTTGCGCAGCGCGCCGCCGGTGAACAGGTCCAACAGGCCAAAGAGGCCCCCGCCTGCCGAGCCTGCGCGTTCAAAGAAAGTGTTGATCAGATCAGGGGGGATGCCGGGAGTGGGGATGTGCGTGCCGATTACAAAGATGAAGAGCGCGAACGCGACGAACTTGAGGCGCCGCTTTATCTCCGGCACATTCCACGCTTGCGCAATGTTGAGTGGGCTAGACGCTGCGCTCAACGCCGACCTCCTCGCACTTCCCGCCCGCAGCTTCTATTTTCTCACGGGCGCTTCGGCTGAATGCATGAGCCCGGAAGGTGGCCGCCACGGTCACGTCACCATGCCCCAATATCTTCACCGGCATCGGTTTGCGCGGCAACAGGCCCTGGGTGGCGAGGAAGGCGAAATCCACCACCCCGCCCTCCGGGATGTCCTTGATGGACCGGAGATTAACCGGATAGAACTCTACCTTATTGGTGCGCTTGAAACCGGGCAGCTTGGGCATCTGGCGGTATGCCTGCATCCGGCCGCCCTCAAAATGCGGCCCCTTGGTGCCGCCGGCACGGGACTTCTGGCCCTTCATGCCGCGTCCCGCCGTCTTGCCCTGTCCGGCGGAAATGCCCCGGCCGACACGTTTGCGTTTCTTCTCAGTTCCCGGAGTCTGTATGAGTGGGATGGGCATTCAGGCCTCCTCCTTATTCTGCTCCGGCCCAGCTTCCTTCGGGGCTGTTTCTGCCTCAGCGGTCGCAGGCTGCTCTTCAGCCACTACCTCAATCTCAACCGGCTCAGCGGCGGGAGCAGCCGGCTCAGCGGCGGGAGCGGCAGGTTCTGCAGCAGGAGCGGCAGGCTCGGCGGAAACAACCGGAGCGGAGACCGGCTCAGCGGGTGGGGCTGCCTCTTCGCTCTCCACCGCAGGCTCCGTGGCCGCCCTTTTCACCCCGTACTCCATATAGTAGCTGCGATTGCGGCGGTTCTTCACCACTGTCTCCGGAGCTTCAATCAGCCGCAGCGCCTCAAAGGTAGCTTTGGCGCAGTTGACGCGGTTGTTGCTCCCGATGAACTTGGCGGTGCAGTCGCTCACCCCCGCCAAGGCGAGCAGCGGGCGAGCAGGCCCGCCGGCCGTAATACCGGCCCCTTCCTTTGCCGGACGCAACACAACGGTCGTTGTGCAGTACTTGTGCTTTATCTCGTAGGGGATAGTCGTACCGCGCCGGACAATGCTGACCATGTGCTTGCGCGCAAGCTCTTCACCCTTGCGAATGGCCTCCACCACTTCCGGCGCCTTGCCCAGTCCAAGCCCGACGGTGCCGTCACCATCGCCCACCACCACCAGGGCGGTGAACCTGAACCTGCGTCCGCCCTTCAACACCTTGGCGACCCGGTTGACGTACAGCACCTCGGACTTGAACTTGGTGTCCTCCTGCTCCTGTTTTCGCGATCGGTAATAACCCATGTGATTCCTCTTAGAACTCCAGACCGGCCTCGCGGGCAGAATCCGCGAAAGCCTTCACCGCGCCATGATACTCATGCCCGCCCCGGTCAAAAACGACGCTCTTGATGCCTGCCTCCAAGGCGCGCTTCCCCAACTCCCCGCCGAGCTGCCTGGCTATGTCCACCGGCTTACCGGTGAGCTTACCCTTCAGATCCGGATTCAGAGTGGACAGCGCCAGCAGGGTCTTTCCGGCCGTATCGTCAATTACCTGGGCGAACAGGTGCCGGTTGCTCCTGAAAACCGACAGCCGGGGGCGTTCGGGCGTGCCCTTCAAATGCCGCCGGATTCGCCGGTGTCTGATTGCCCGAAGCCTGTTGCGTGATGTATTTGCCATTGCATTCTCCATTAGCCCGTCTTGCCGGCCTTGCGCACCACGCGCTCGCCCTCGTAACGGATGCCCTTGCCCTTGTAGGGTTCGGGTGGGTACACGCGCCTGATCTGGTCCGCCCAGTGGCCGACACGCTCACGGTCAATGCCAGAAACGGATATTATGCTCGTGGGGAGCTGTTCCTTGGTGGTCGTCCCCACCAGCGCGACCTTCACTTCTGGCGGGAAATTGAACACAACCGGGTGGGAGAAACCCACGTTGAGGGTCAGTTTGTTGCCGGAGACATTTACCCGGTAACCCGTGCCCCGCACCTCCAGCTTCTTGGTGAATCCCTCGGAAACCCCAACGACCATGTTGTTAACCAGAGCCCGCGTCAGGCCGTGGAGCGCACGCACTGCGGGAGCGTCGCTCTTACGCGTGAAGACAATCGCCCCGTCGGCGATTGCGAAATCAATACTCTCCGGCACCTCGTGCGTGAGCTCTCCCAGCTTGCCCTTGACCGTTATGGTGCGGTCTTTGGCTGTGACCTCCACGCCCGGCGGCAAGACAATCGGCCTTTTACCAACTCGAGACATCAGTTACCAGACCTCCATCAGCACTTCGCCGCCCACCCGCTTGCGCCTAGCCTCAACATCGGTCATGATGCCACTGGAAGTGGAAAGGATGCGTATGCCAGTGCCACCGCGAAGCGCCACGTTCTTGCTGCTGTTTACATAAACGCGACGGCTGGGTTTGCTCACCCGCTTAATGTGGTTGAGCGGCCCAAAACGCCTCAGGTCATCGTAGTACCGCAAGTGCACCCGGATCTTGCGGAATCTGGGGTTGCGCCCGCGCCCTTCAGAATAAACTTCATAGCGCTCAATGAAGCCCTCGCGGGCGAGTATCTTTGCGATTTCCTCCCGCATGCGCGAATGGTCCGCGACGACCTCCAGCTTTCTTGCGAGCTTGGCGTTACGGATTATCGTGATGAAATCGGCGATTGGATCGGTTTGAGTCATATTCGTTCCTACCAGCTACTCTTGGTAACTCCGGGCAAGTAGCCTTTCAGCGCAAACGTACGGAAACACACCCGGCAGATACTGAAAAACCTGTAGTAGCCGCGGGGACGCCCGCAGATTGAACACCGGTTACGGTGCCTGACCTCATACTTCAGTTTCCGCCGGTTGTGGATGATTTTGGATTTCTTCGCCATCGCCTAAGCAACCTCCTTGGTCACCTTGTAATCCCTGAAGGGCATTCCCAGCCGGTAAAGCAGGTCAGCCGCCAGCGCATCGTCTTCAGCAGTGGTGGTGATGGTGATCTGCATACCCTTGATGATCTCCACCTCGTCAAAGATGATCTCCGGGAACACCAGCTGGTCGCGCAGCCCCAGGTTGTAATTCCCGTGCCCGTCAAAGCCCTTCACGCTGACGCCCTGGAAATCGCGGACACGGGGAAGCGTGATGCTCAATAGCTTGTCCAGGAAGTGCCACATGCGTTCGCCCCGGAGCGTCACCGTAACGCCAACCGGCTGCCCCTCGCGCAACTTGAAGTTGCTGATTGATTTCTTGGCGCGCGTGACAACGGGCTTCTGGCCAGTGATAACCGTCAGCGTTCTGACCGTCCCTTCAATGGCCTTGGCGTTGTCCTTGCCCTCGCCGACCCCGACGTTCACTTTGACCATCCTGAGCCGCGGCACCTGCATCGGGTTTTGCAGCCCCCGCTCCTTGGCCAGCGCCGGCCTTATCTCTTTTTCGTAAATGTCGTGCAGTCTTGATCTAGGTAATCCCATTTGTATCCCTACTTCGCGTCAATGAGTTCATTGGTCCGCTTGGAATAGCGCAACCACTTGCCCTCAACCCGCCGATAGCCAACACGAGTGCCTTTGCCCGTGCCCTTCTCAACCGGCTGGACATTGCTTATGTCCAGCGGCATCGGCTTTTCAATGATGCCACCCTGAGGATTGTCCTTGGTGGGTTTCTGGTGCTTCTTGTACACGTTGATGTTTTCCACAATGACCTTGCGGGCCTTGGCCAGCACTCGCAGCACCTTGCCCTTGCGCCCGCGGTCCTTCCCCGCGAGGACCACCACTTCGTCGCCCTTCTTCACATGGTGTTTCATCAGAGCACCTCCGGGGCGAGAGAAACGATTTTCATGTAGCCGCGCTCCCGCAGCTCGCGGGCTACAGGCCCGAAGACGCGCGTGCCCTGCGGATTGCGGGTCTCTATGTCAATGAGCACGCACGCGTTATCGTCAAACCTCACGGTGGAACCATCCCGGCGGCGGACGGGGTTGGTGGTGCGCACTATGACGGCCTTTACGACCTGCCCCTTTTTCACTTGCGAACGAGGGCTGGCAACCTTGACGGTTCCCACAATGAGGTCGCCTACCGACGCGTATTTGCTGGTTGAACGCCCCAGCACGCGGATGCAGAGCAGTTGCTTCCCGCCCGTGTTATCAGCAATCAAGAGACGTGATTCCTGTTGGATCATCTTCTACTCCCCGGCGGGTTTCTCCGTTTCTGTTTCAGTAGTTTCGCCCTCAGGGCTCTCAGCAGCCTCAGAGGCGTCCGAGCCGGCGTCAGGGCCGGCTTCCGCTGCGACTGCCTCCGCCGGACTATCAGCGGACTCTTCAACAACTTCTTCAATCGCCGCGCCTTCGGCCTCCTCCGTGGACTCGCCTGCGGCCTCCGGCTCTTCAATGCCCAGGGCCACCTTCAGGTCCTCGTCGTGGCGCACTTCCACTTCAGGCCCGACGCCACGGCTGACAATTGCGTCCAGCACCCAGCGCTTGCGGGCAGACAGTGGCCTGCTCTCAATGATGCGCACGGTGTCGCCGATCTTCGCCGTCTCGTTCTCGTCGTGAGCCATGAAGCGGTTGCGGGCGCGAATGTACTTGCGGTAGCGGGGGTGCAGCTTGCGGCGGTGCACCTCCACTATGATGGTCTTTGAGTTCTTGTCCGAGACGACAGTGCCAACTTTAACTTTGCGCGGCATGTTTGACCTCGTTCTCCCGTATAAGCGTTTCCACCCGCGCGATATCCCTTTTCAGCTCACGAAGGCGGCGGTAGTTCTCCAGCTTCCCCGTTATCTTCTCAAAGCGGAGTTCGTAGATCTCGCTGCGCAATTCGCGCGCGCGCTTCTTCAGCTCAGGGGCGCTGAGCTTACGCAACTCCCGTGTTTTTCGTTTGGACGCCATTGATTTCTCCTAGAAATCCACCTTCTCAACGATTCGAGTCTTGATTGGCAGTTTGTGCGCCGCACGCGTCAGCGCCTCGCGGGCAATGGCTTCCGACGGCGCGTCCACTTCAAACATAATGCGGCCGGCCTTGACCACCGCCACATAGCCTTCCGGCGAGCCCTTGCCGGAGCCCTGCCGGGTCTCTGCCGGCTTCTTGGTGAAGGGCTTATCGGGAAATATGCGAATCCACAGCTTGCCAGCCTTCTTCAGGCGGCGGTTAATGGCGATGCGCGCCGACTCAATCTGGTTCGCGGTAATCCACGCGGGCTGAAGCGCCTTCAAGCCCCAGTGTCCGAAGTCCACGTTGCCTCCGCGAGTAGCCTTGCCGCGCATGCGGCCGCGCTGGGTCTTGCGGTGTTTCACTCTGCTAGGCACCAGCATTAGCTCTCGCCTCCCTCGCCGGCTCCACGCTCCGGCACCACGTCGCCAGTGTAAATCCAGGCCTTCACGCCAATTGACCCATAGGTAGTGTGCGCAACATCGCAGGCATAATCAATCTTGGCCCGAATCGTGTGCAGGGGAATGCGACCCCTGCGGTACCATTCCGTCCGGCACATCTCCGCACCATTCAGCCGCCCGGCAACCATCAGCTTCACGCCTTTCGCCCCAGCCTGCTCGCAACGCTTCAGTTGCAGTTTGAGCGCCCGGCGGAAGTTAATGCGCTTCTCCAACTGAGCAATGATGTTGTTCACTACAACGGCAGCGGAGAGGTCCGGGCTGGGCTCCTCGTAGAAGTCCAGATGGACTTCGCCAGACCCCAGGATGTTCGCTATCTTGCGCCGCAGTTCTTCGCGCCGTGACCCGCCACGGCCTACCGCGATTCCCACACGCACGCAATACACGTTGACAATAAAACGCCCGACGTAGCGCTTTATCTCCACCCGCGAGACCTGGGCGCTCTTGAGCTCCTTGTCCAGCATCTGGCGCACCTGCAGGTCCTTCACGAGCTGGTCGGCATAGGACTTGCGGTCGGCAAACCAGGTCGCGCTCCAGTTTGTGGTCTGCTTGAGTCTGAATCCAATTGGGTTGGTCTTTTGTCCCATTACTCGGTCTCCTCCGCGGGCCCGACGGGAGCGTTATCCCGGGGCTGCTCAGCCGCCGCTGATTCGTCGGCGTCGGCTTCGGGCCTGGCTGCCTCGGCCTTCTTGGGCGCGCGCTTGCGCTTGGGCCTGGCTTCAGCCGCCTTGCCTTCGTCCTCAGCCGGCTCGGCCTTCTTTGCTGCCCGCTTTCTTGCGGGCTTTGGCTTTTCAGCCGCCGTGGCGGCAGGTTTTGGCTTGCCGCCGGCTTCAGCCTTTGCCGACCTGGCACGGCCCGCGGCGCCCCGCCGTTTCCGTGGGGTCTTGGGCGCAGGCTCCGCTTCAACCGGCTTCACCCGGAACTCCTCTTTGAGATCCACCTCAATGGTGACGTGGCTCGTCCGCTTGAGGATACGACTGCCGCGCCCGCGCGCCCGCGGGCGCAACCGCTTATACGTGGAAGCGCCGTCCACCAGAACATCCTTTACGATGAGCAGCTCGGGATCAAGGTCGTGGTTATTCTCCGCGTTGGCCGCAGCCGAGTTGAGCAGCTTCAGAATACTCTCACAAGTTGGGCTGGGGTGGTAAGCCAGAATGGCCCGCGCCTCCTCCACGCTCTTTCCCTTGAACAGCTGAGCGTATTTCCTCACCTTGAAAGGCGAGACCCGCAAGAACCTCAGTGTTGCAGTGACTCCCACGATGTTTATCCTTTGATGCGGATTTTCTTCTCGTCCCTGATGTGACTGCGGAAGGTGCGTGTCGGCGCGAACTCACCGAGCTTGTGTCCCACCAGTTCCTCGGTAACGTAAAGCGGGATAAACCGCTTACCGTTATGAACCTCGAAGTTGTGCCCGATGAAGTCAGGCATGATGGTAGAACGGCGTGACCAGGTCCTGATCACCCGCTTCTCCCCGGATTCATTCATCGCCTGCACCTTGCGGAGCAGGTGTTCATCGACAAAAGGCCCTTTTTTCGTTGAACGGCTCATTTAGTTGAACCACCTCATATTCGCCTACTTGGACCTGCGGTCCTTTACCAGATGGATCCTGGACTTGCCCTTTGGGCGCGTCCGGTAACCCTTGGCGGGGACTCCGGTGCGGCTGCACGGGGCCCGGCCGGACTTGCTTGATCCCTCGCCGCCGCCCATCGGGTGATCCACCGGATTCATGTGCATCGGACGGGGGCGGGGACGGCGGCCCAGATGGCGCTTGCGGCCAGCCTTGCCCAGCTTGATGCTCTCGTGGTCATGGTTGCTGACCCGCCCAATAGTCGCATAGCAATCTACCGGCACATAGCGCATTTCGCCGCTGGGCAACCGAAGGATGCAGCGCTTCCCTTCTTTGGCCATCACCTGCGCATGGGTACCTGCCGCCCGAACCAGTTTCCCCTTGGCGCCGGGCTGGATCTCAATGTTGTGAACGAGCGCGCCGTCAGGAATCCGTCTCAGCGGCAGCGCGTTGCCGTCCTTTATAGGAGCGTCCTCACCCGCGGATATGACCGCGCCGACCTTGATACCCTCAGGGGCCAGCACGTACGAGAGCTTCCCGGAGGAACGGTAACGCACGAGCGCGATGAAAGCGCTGCGGTTGGGGTCGTACTGCAACGCCTGCACCTCGGCATCCCCCGCTTCCCGGCGGAGGAAATCCACCTTACGGTATTTCTGGCGGTTGCCGCCTCCGCGATGGTGCACGGTCACGTGGCCGGTATTGTTGCGCCCACCGCTCTTCTTCTTGGGTTCAGTCAGGCTCTTGGGAACCGGTCCCCCGGTAAGGACGCTGTAATCGGTGGACAGCATAGCCCGGCGTGACGGTGTATACGGCTTGTACTTCTTGAGCGGCATGCTACACGGCCTCCGTTATCTCCGGTATGTTCTGCCCCTCCGCCAACGTTATGATGGCCTTGCGCTGCTTGCCGGTCTTGAAGGCGTGCCGCCCCCAGTTCTTGGGCTTGCGCGGCAAGTTCACTACATTCACCTTCACCACATCAACACCGTACAGCTCTGAAAGGGCCCTCTTGATATCAGCCTTGGTCGCGTTTGCCGCCACAACGAAAACGTACTTTCCCTGCGCGGCCACATCCATGGACTTCTCCGAAATGACCGGGAACTTGATTACGTTGCTGGGATGCCATTCTTTACTCATCCTGCGTACCTCCTTCAACTTCCTCTGGCGCTGCCGCTGCCTCCTCCGGCTCTGGCTCATCAAGGGAGCCGCCGGACAGCTCCATCCCTTCCGCCAGCTCGCCCCGGAAATGGCGGCGGGTCTCTTCCAGCGCCTTCTCCGTGAAAATCACGAAGTTGGACTCGACCAGGTCGCCGACATTAAGCCGTTCTGGGGTCAGCGTCACTATCCCCGCGATATTGCGCAGCGCACGGCCGACCGGGGCACCACGGGAGATAACCACAATGCCCTTGCCGGAAAAGCCGCTGAGCAACAGCGCCTCGTACGCTTCCTTTGTGCGGACGATA
>Ga0136651_10001363_pt1 | contig 13434 bp, 17 predicted proteins | sample Mar14236cmmetaG_FD_94867 | JGI IMG/M metagenome (GOLD analysis project Ga0136651, IMG submission 94867) | Marine hydrothermal vent microbial communities from Guaymas Basin, Gulf of California to study Microbial Dark Matter (Phase II) - Marker... ...
ACATTTATTGCAAATATCATCCGCCCTTTAATTGGAAAGGAAATAGAAGTTGATGATAAGATTGTTACAATTACGGGATTAGATACAAAAACAAAGGGCCTTTTGATAGGAAGAAACGGGCAGAACTTAAGAAATTATGAAGAAATGGTAAAAAGGTATTTTGATATAAATGAAATAAAGGTTATCTAAAAATGGGAAGTAAATCATCTGGAATAAATGCTGGAAAAAAGCTCAAGAAGAGAAGGCATACCTTCAGGTGGAACAGCAAGAAATATACCCGCAGGACTCTTAACCTCAAGAAAAAGTCTGATCCTTTAGGTGGGTCATCACAGGCTAAGGGAATTATTTTAGAAAAAGTTCAGTTAGAGGCAAAGCAGCCAAATTCTGCAATGAGAAAATGTGTAAGGGTTCAACTGATAAAGAACGGCAAGCAGGTAACTGCATTCTTACCTGGTGATGGAGCAACAAAGCTTGTTGATGAGCATGATGAGGTCATGATAGAGTGCATTGGCGGAAAGATGGGCCGGGCAATGGGAGACATCGGCGGCGTGAGATGGTGCGTAACAAAAGTAAATGACCAGTCACTAGATGCCTTACTCCATGGCAAAGTAGAAAAAGCAAGAAAGTAAATTTATTTTCTTAATAAATTTTTGATAAGTTTTATAAGCATATAATATTTCTTTACAGGTATGATTGAAGTTAAGGAAAGGCCGAATAGTGAAAAGGAAATAATCAATGTAATGAATCCTCTTGTAAAGAAGTGGTTCTTTTCCCGATTTAAAGAGTTCTCCCTGCCGCAGCTTTATGGAATTATGGAAGTTCATTCACGTTCAAATGTTCTTATATCAGCTCCAACAGGAGCAACAAAAACACTGACTGCTTTCTTATCTATTTTAAATGAACTTGTTGATTCTGCTGAAAAGGGAATTTTGGAAGACAAGATTTATTGTGTCTATATTTCACCGTTAAAGGCATTAAATTATGACATTGAAGTAAATCTTAAAGAGCCATTAACGCAGATAGAGGAAATTGCAGGGAAAAAACTAGGCATCAAAGTTGCTGTAAGGACAGGAGATACAACTCCATCAGAGCGATCAAAGATGCTTAAAAATCCACCACATATTCTTATAACAACTCCTGAGTCATTAGCTATTTTGCTTTCAACAATAAAATTCAGGGAATTGTTAAGAAATATTGAGTGGTGCATTGTTGATGAGATACATGCATTGGCAGATAACAAAAGAGGGATTCATTTGTCATTGAGCATGGAAAGGCTTCAAAGGCTTTCACAGCATATATGCAGAGTTGGCTTAAGTGCAACAATAAGCCCTTTAGAGGATGTTGCAAAATTCCTTGTTGGCTTTGAAAATGCAAAGCCAAGAGACTGCAAGATTATTAATGTTCAGTTCATAAAAAAAATGGATTTAAAGGTTTTGAGCCCTGTTCCTGACTTGATAAACACAACACATGAAGAAATGCAGAATGCAATGTACAGTCTTATTGATAAATTAATACAGGACCACAAAACAACACTTATATTTACAAACACAAGGGCTGCTACTGAAAGGGTTGTTGACCACCTTAAAGAGAGTTTCCCAAAGAATTACACTGAAAATATAGGCGCTCATCACGGCTCTTTGTCAAAAACCCATAGGCATGATGTTGAAAACAAATTAAGAGAGGGCAAGTTAAAAGTAGTTGTCTCAAGCACTTCTCTTGAATTAGGAATAGATATTGGTTATATTGATTTGGTTATACTTCTTGGCTCTCCTAAATCTGTAGCAAGAGCATTGCAGAGATGCGGAAGGTCAGGACATAAACTGCATGACATATCAAAAGGAAGAATAATTGTTCTTAACAGGGATGATTTAGTTGAATGCGCTGTTTTATTGAAATCAGCTATAGACGAAAAAATTGATAAAATCCATATTCCAAGAAACTGCCTTGATGTTCTATCGCAGCATATTTATGGTATTGCAATAGCACAAAAAATAAACATAAAGGAATTATTCTCATTGATAAAAAAGAGCTATTGTTTCCATGATCTGAAAAGAGTTGATTTCAATGAAGTTATAGATTATCTTGCAGGAAAATATATTTCTCTTGAGGACAGGCATATCTATGCTAAAATCTGGCATGATGAAGAAACAGGAATGATTGGAAGGCGTGGAAGGCTTGCCAGGGTTACATATATGACAAACATCGGAACAATACCTGACGAAACTTTTGTTACTGTAAAGGTTGGAGAGCAGACAATTGGAAAGATAGACGAGGCTTTTTTAGAGAAAATGAAAAAAGGCGATGTTTTTGTTCTTGGAGGAAGCATATATGAGTTTTTATATTCCAAGGGGATGGTTGCTTATGTGAGCTCTTCTGTCAACAGGCCGCCAACAATCCCTTCCTGGGTTTCTGAAAGCCTGCCTTTAAGTTTTGACCTTGCATTAGAAATAGGAAGGTTCAGAAGATATATGGAAGAAAAATTCCTAAAAAAGCTGGGTAAAAAAGGGATAATTGAGTTTATTAATAATTATCTTTATGTTGATGTTAATGCTTCTAACGCAATATACAACTATTTTCAAGAGCAGTATTTTTATGCAGAGATTCCATCTATAAAAAAAATATTAATTGAATCATACAGTGATGATAACAGAAAGTACTGTATTTTTCACAGCCTGTATGGACGGAGGGTAAATGATGTTTTGTCAAGGGCAATTGCTTTTGCAATCTCGCGCGTTCAGCATAGGGATGTTGAAATAGGGATAAGCGACAATGGTTTTTACATTGCATCAGAAAAAGGAATAAACGGATTAAAGGCATTAAAGATTCTTAAGTCTGAAAAACTTGAGCTTGTACTTCATATGGCAATTGATAAAACTGAAGTCTTGAAAAGGAGGTTTAGGCATTGCGCAACACGTGCACTAATGATTTTAAGAAACTATAATGGAAGGAAGATGAGGGTTGGAAGACAACAGGTTTCGTCGATGATTTTAATGAGTGCTGTAAAAAGAATATCTCCTAATTTCTCTATTTTAAAAGAAGCAAGGCGTGAAGTGCTGCAAGATTTAATGGACATTGAAAATGCAAAGCTTATTTTAAAGCAGATAGAAGATAAAAAAATCAGGGTAAAGCAGATAACAACAACCATTCCCTCGCCATTTGCACTTAACCTTGTTATGCAGGGGCATTTAGATGTCATGAGAATGGAAGACAAAATGGAATTTCTCAGAAGAATGCACCAGATGATACTGGCAAAGATAGGTCAGAAACATAAGCTGGAATAAAATGGAATCAAATCTAAAGATTGTTGATTTAGGACTTTTGATTAAGGATAAAAGAATTCTTATTTTTTCAGACTTTCACATTGGATATGAGGAAGCATTAAACAAGCAGGGAATTTTAGTTCCAAGATTTCAGTTTAAAGATGTGATTAAAAGATTAGGTAAGATATTCTCTGAACTAAAGAAAACAAAACTTGAAAAAATAATAATAAATGGCGATTTAAAGCATGAGTTTGGCAGAATATCAGAGCAGGAGTGGAGAGAAACATTAAGGTTGCTGGATTTTTTAACTAATTTCTGCAATGAAATTATATTAGTTAAAGGCAATCATGACACAATAATTGGTCCGATTGCTGAAAAGAAAAAGGTAAAAATTGTTGAGTATTTCTTGGTTGGTAACACACTGATTATTCACGGCAACAAGATTCCTGAAAAAGGACTTTTGAAAAAAGCCAAGACAATAGTCATAGGCCATGAGCATCCTGCAATCTCATTAAGGGAAGATATAAGAATTGAAAAGTTTAAATGCTTCTTAAAAGGAAAATACAAAAGAAAAAAACTAATTATTATGCCATCTTTCTGCCTTGCAACAGAAGGAACAGATGTATTAAAAGAAAAACTTATAAGCCCTTTTTTAGACCATGATTTAAGAAACTTTGAAGTCTTTGTTGTAGCTGATAAGGTTTATGATTTTGGAAAAGTGAAAAACCTACTTTAAGTCTATTCCGCCTGCAAATATGTTGCTGTGAGTGCCTTTTACTTTCTCTTTGGGAAACCTTTTTTCATATTCCTTCATTACATCACTTATTGCCTTGTCTGGATCAACATCACACATGTATGCTATTTTAAGAATAAGATACAGCATGTCCCCAACAAAATCTTCAACTTCATGCTTGTTGTCCTTGATTAGCTCCTATTGTTTTTTTGTGTTGTTTAATAAAAAAATAAAAAACTTATTTTAAGCTTATTTCAATTTAAGATTTACAATGCAGTTAATTGCTTCTTCCAATGGTTTTCTTATACCTGTTCTAAAGCTAGACTTAATCCTTTCTACTGACGCTGAGCTATGAAAGTCTCCTGCTTTGTAATTAAAGAAAATCTGATAAACGGTTTCTTTTTGGTCTTCTCGTTTTTCATAATTGTATTTGGTTTGAGCTTTTCTTACTCGAGAAGGATTTAAACCCTGTTCTCTTAATTTATTCTCTAAATTTTTTTCATTAATAGGTATGCTCTCTCCTTTTTCTGAATCAATAACTATGCTATTTTTTCCTTCTGGAAATTTCGCACTAAAACCAAATGTATAACCAAGAGGGTTTTTGCAAACTTCAACAGAACTATAAATATCATTTTGTTCTTTACTTAATATTCTTGCATCAAATAATTGTTCACTTTCTTGACCAATAAGTATTTCATTAAATCCAATAACAAAGTCATTGCGCCTCAATAATCTCTCGCCTTTTCTAGGTACTGGGTTAACAAAAGAAATCGTCTCAATGCCAGGCATTTTGCTCATCATTTTGTATTGTTCTTTAACAATCTTTATTTGATTTTTATATGCCTCTTCTATTACCATATCAGCAAGAGGTATTTTCGCATTTAATGATTTATAATACTCATTTTGATTTTCTTGATTTTCTTTCATTTTATCCTCCTTGGTTCATAAGGGTGTATTTAATAGTTTATAAATCTTTTCTTTTGTTACCCCTCTAGAATAAATAATTAACCCTTGTAGAATGTTCTGAGCATATCTGACTTTGTTATCACGCCTTTTGGCCTTCCTTTGTCAACAACAATAACAATGGGGTAATATTTAAGAAGGCCAGACAAAACGCTGGATGAAGTCTCCTTTGACACAACAGGGGGACATTCATGCATTATGTCTCTTACTATAATCTTTCTTATTTTTTCAGTACCTTCTTCTGATATAGACTCAAGTATATTGTTCTCTGATACAAGGCCAATGATATTATTGTTAACCATCACAGGAATCTGAGATATCTTATGCTTTCTCATAAGGTTTATTGCCGTTGGGATCTTATCACTTGGTTTTACGCATATTATTTTTTTTGTCATGATATCCTTTGCTTTAAGTTCATTCTTATTTTTTAATTCATCAAGAACATTAAATATCTTCTTAACCTTTGTAAAAGTAGGATCTATGTGGTTTGACTCTATCTTTGCTATCAGCGACTGCGATACATTTGCTTTCTTAGAAAGGTCTGTTTGAGTTAATCCAAACCTCTTTCTTATTTTTTTTATCTCATCTAGTTCAAAAGGCATATTAATTAAAGAGTACAGCTTGTATTTATTAGTTTCTCTTTTTCATAAAAACCATAAGAATTTATTCCTAAATGAATAATAAAAGCCAGTTACCAAACAAAAGTGTTATAACAAACGCAACTAAAAAGCTTGGAATAAAAGGTATTCCCTCTTTTATGAGGATTTTTTTTACTAATCCCTTTCTCTTTAAATTTATCAACTGCTTTATCTGCTTTTTTTCAATTCCCAAGTCCTTTGGGCCGCAGACTCTTTTTTTGTTTACAACAACATTTCTTGCAACCCAGTCACCTTCTGTTAGTTTCTCAGGCTCAACAAGCTTAAGCATGCATACTTTTTCAACTGACTTAATAAATATTGAAATGTAAAAAATCAATAGTATTGAAAAAACAAATATAACCAATAAGACTCTTGTTGCAATAGAATCAATAAAAAAAGCAGACAAAAGAACAGCAAGGCATACTATCAGCAAATATCTTCTTATTTTAGCTGATTTTTTGGCTCTTGTTTTAAAATCCTTCAAGAATTTTCTCCCATCTCTGAATGCAACTGCAAAACTCCATAAAAGCCCATATATTGCACCTATTAGTATTATATTAATCCAGAAAATAAGGAGAAAAGGCATTTCATTAAAATTAAAATTCAGGCCAATCACTGCACCAAGGCCCATCAAGAGTTTGCTGTCGCCACCGCCCCACTGCGCAGAATAAAACATAATGTTTGCTATTACAAAAAATACAAAAAATCCTGCCAAGCCATATAAGAAGAAACTAAAGTCAGATAAAGCAATTGAATAAATAAGCCTTGAGCCAAGCCCAAAAATAATAAGCCCATAGTTAAGCCAATCCGGCACTTCCCTTGTTTTGATATCTGTTATGCTTGCAATAACCAGGCTTATGAAAGCTGTAATATTAGCTAATAAAAACATCTTAAATAAAAAAATCATTGGCTTATATTTAAACTTTGTGAGAAAAAATCTTTTTAAACAAAAAGCTTTATAAAGTTCTTTATCATATAGTGGCTATATGTTTAAGAAAATAACTGACATCTTAAAGGCAAGAGAAAAAATCCATGTTATTAATGCAAGTATGCCAAGGCATATAGCTATTACAATGGAGAGAGAGCCCAAAGCTACAAAAGATATAAATCTGGAAGAGATGTATAATAAAAGGAGTATATTGATAAACAAGATTGTAAATATCCAAATAAGATTTAATATACCAATTGTATCAATATTTTTGTTGTCAACTAATGCAAAGAATTCTGAAAATTTTTCATTTTTAATGGATGACTTATCTAAATTCTTTAATGAGCTTATTAAAGACAAGAAGATTCATATAGAGCAGATAAAGGTGTCTGTTCTTGGAAAATGGTATGACCTTCCTGAGCGTGTAGTAAACCCTGTAAGGGAAATAATACAATCTACAAAAGATTATGACAAATTTTTCCTTAATTTCTGTATTAATTATGATGGCCATGATGAAATAGTTGAGGCATGCAGGCTTATTGCAAGGCAGATAAAATCAGAAAAAATTGATCCTGAATCAATAAACAAGCAACTAATCAAGGAAAATCTTTATTCATCATATTTTATATCACCTGATTTAATAGTAGAGAACAATAAGGAATTTTCAGGTCTTCTGCTTTGGGACTCAGAGAATTCTATAATTTTCTTCACAGATAAGCAATGGTATGACCTTACAAAATCAGACTTATTTAAAGCAATTGAAGCTTTTCAAAATAAAAATAAAAAAAATTAAGCCTTTCCTAAGATTCTGAATACTTTTGTTCCGCAAACCGGGCAAACACCCTTCATAGCCTTCATGCCGTTCTTCATAATTACTTCTTCTGGATTTTTTATTTCAACTTGTTTTTTGCATTTCATGCATCTTGCTTCTACCATTTTTACACCTCATAGTAAATATTTTATTCTAATTATGGTTAAATTCTAGTTTAATATATAAATTTTGTGTATTTTTCATAGTTAAATACCACAAACTTTATAAAAGGATTAAAACTCCCAGTTAGAAATCAATGATTGATGATAACCACTTGCGGTTTGAATGAGGTATGCAGATTCTTGAATTTGTTATCCTCAAAAATAATAATTTAAATCAAGGAGGAGTATAAAATGGCTGAGATATCAAAGGAAGTAGTAGACAAAATTTATGAGGCTATAGAGGTTGCCAAGGCAACTGGAAGGATAAAGAAAGGAAGTAATGAGGTAACAAAGGCTATTGAAAAAGGTACTGCAAAACTGGTTGTAATAGCAAAAAATGTTAATCCACCAGAAATCACAATGCACATACCACTTTTATCAAAAGAGAAAGATGTTTTATGTGTTGAAGTACCTAGCAAAGAAGAGCTTGGTGCAGCAGCTGGCATCAGCTTAGGGACGGCAAGTATTGCAATAATTGAAGAAGGTGAAGCAAAAAACACAATCAAAGAAATAATCAAAAAGTTAAAGGAATAATTTAAGGTGATTATATATGAAACCTGATGTTAAAAAGGAAACGGTAAAAAAGACTGGAGTCAATTTTTCCCATGCTTTTCCTGCAACAGTAGAGGAAATAATTGACAGAACAGGCACAAGGGGAGATGCAATACAGGTCAGATGTAAGGTTCTAGAAGGGAGAGACACTAATAAAATTTTGAGAAGGAATGTAATGGGGCCTATAAGATTAGGAGATACCTTAATGCTTAGAGAAACAGAGATTGAGGCAAGAAAGCTTAATCAGGGCAGGAGATAATAAAAATGAAATGTAGTTTTTGTAAAAATGTTATTAATAAAGGCACTGGAAAGATATATGTTCAGAAGACTGGCAAGGTATTGTATTTTTGTTCATCAAAATGTGAAAAGAATATGTTAAAGCTGAAGAGAAAGCCAAGAACAACAAGATGGACTGAAGAATATCAGGATATAAAAAAAGGTAATAAAAAATGATACAAAGAACACTTGTTTTAATAAAACCAGATGGCGTGCAAAGAGGATTAATTGGAGAAACCATAAAAAGATTTGAGAACAAAGGGCTTAAAATAATTGGGCTTAAAATGGTCTGCATAGACAAAGAATTTGCCGCAAAGCATTACACAGAGGATATTTCTAAAAGAAGGGGAGAAAAAGTTAGAATGATGCTTCTTGATTACATAACAGAAGGACCGGTTGTAGCAATGGTTATTGAAGGTGTTGACTCTATAAATGTTGTAAGAATAATGACTGGTGATACAGAACCAAGCAAGGCTATGCCAGGAACAATCAGGGGGGATTTTACACATCATTCTTTTCATTATGCAGATGGTAAGGAGATGCCAGTAAAAAATATAATTCATGCTTCGGGCAATGCTGAAGATGCAGAAAAAGAGATATTGCTTTGGTTTAGTATAGATGAGTTATATGATTATAAAAAAACAGATGAAATATTTCATTATGGTAAGTGAGAAATAAAAATGGCAGAAAAAATAGTAGATAGGGTTATGGAAACATCAGACAAACCTGAATTCATTAGAAATATTGCTATAGCAGCTCATATAGATCATGGCAAAACAACATTCAGCGACAACCTTTTGGCTGGAGCAGGAATGATGTCAAAAGAGCTTGCAGGAAAGCAGTGCGTTCTTGATTTTCATGATGATGAAAAAGAAAGGGGAATAACAATTGACACAGCAGCTGTTTCTATGGTGCATAATGTTGAAGGAAAAGATTATCTTATCAATTTGATGGATACACCAGGGCATGTTGATTTTGGAGGGGATGTCACAAGGGCAATGAGGGCAGTTGATGGATGTATTGTATTATGCGATGCTGTTGAGGGCGTTATGCCCCAGACAGAAACAGTTCTAAGGCAGGCATTAAAGGAAAATGTAAAGCCTATTTTATTCATAAACAAGGTTGACAGGCTGATAAAGGAACTTCAGCTGAAACCAGAGCAGATGCAGGAAAGGTTTGTAAAGATAATAAATCATGTAAACCGGCTGATAAATGAAATAGCAGACAAGGAGTTTAGGAATAAATGGAATGTTAATGTAATGGATGGCTCTGTTTGTTTTGGCTCTGCATTCCATAATTGGGCAATGTCTGTAAATTATATGAAAAAGAAAGGTATCAGCTTTAAGGATATAATTGATGCATATGAAAGTGGAGACCATAAGCCATTGGCTGACAAGGCTCCGTTGCATGAGGTTGTTCTTGATGCAGTTATTCACCACCTTCCTAATCCAGTAGAGGCACAGGGCTATAGAATCAAGAAAATATGGCAGGGTGACCTTGAAAGCGAGGAGGGAAAATCACTTTTGTCATGCAATTCAAAAGGCCCATTATTTTTTGTTATTACAAAGATAGTTGTTGATCCACAGGCAGGCGAGCTTTCATGCGGGAGGTTATTCTCAGGAACAGTAACAAAAGGGATGGAAGTTTATCTTAATAGGGAGAAGAAAAATCTCAGAATTCAGCAGGTATTTATTTACAATGGAGCAAAAAGAGAAATAGTTGATAATGCTCTTGCAGGAAATGTAGTTGGTGTTGCAGGCGTAAAGGCAATGCCTGGAGAAACAATAACTTCAGAGCCAACAGAGCCTTTTGAGCAAATTACCCATATATTTGAGCCAGTTGTCACAAAAGCTATTGAAGCAACAAAGGCATCTGACTTACCAAAGCTTATTGAAGTCCTAAGAAGAGTTAGCAAGGAAGATCCTACTATACAAATTGAGATTAATGAAGAGACTGGAGAACATCTGATGCATGGAATGGGTGAACTGCACTTAGAGGTTATTGAAAACAGAATAAAGACAGAAAAGGGTGTTGATGTAAAAACATCACCTCCAATTGTTGTTTACAGGGAAGCTATCACAAAAGCATCTTCAGAAGTAGAGGGAAAAAGCCCAAATAAACACAATAAATTTTACTTTAAGGTAGAGCCATTGTCAAAGGAAATTATGGATGCAATGAAGAAAAAAGAACTTCCTGAAATGAGAATTAAGAAAAAAGATAAGGCTCTTTGGGAGAAACTACAGGAATTAGGAATGGATGCCAAGGTTGCAAGAAAAGTAAGGGATATTTACAAGGGTAATATGCTGGTAGATATGACCCGTGGAATTGTTCATATAGGAGAAGTTATTGAGATGGTAATGGATATGTTTGAGGATGTTATGTCAGCAGGACCATTGGCGAGAGAGCCATGCATTAATGTTAAGGTAATGTTAATGGATGTAAAGCTGCATGAGGATGCTATACACAGGGGTCCTGCACAGGTATACCCTGCTGTTAGAGAAGGTATAAGAGGAGCTATGATGCTTTCCAACCCTGTTATTTATGAGCCTTTGCAGACACTGCAGTTTGAGGCGCCAGCAGAATATATGGGTGAAATATCAAAGCTTATTGCTAATAAAAGAGGTCAATTACTTGATATGCAGCAGGAGGGAGAGCATATAACTGTAAAAGGCAAATTGCCAGTTGGGGAAATGTTTGGAATGACATCTGACTTAAGGTCTGCTACAGCAGGAAGAGGAAATCATTTCCTTGTTGATCAGGTATTTGAAAAACTGCCTAATGAACTGCAGGAAAAGATAATAAAGCAGATACGGCAGAGAAAGGGACTTAAAACAGAGGAATAGAGATTGTTATAGAAACCTTTATATATTAAATAAAAACACCTTTTTAAAGAATAATCATAAAATAATTGGAGGGATTATTATGGCTAAAGAAAAAGAACATATGAATCTTGTATTTGTAGGACATGTAGATCATGGTAAATCAACAACAGTAGGAAGGCTTTTGTTTGACACCGGGTCTGTTGATGAACAGGCTATGAGAAAACTAAAAGAGAAAGCAGCTGAACTTGGAAAAGCAGGTTTTGAATTTGCTTTTGTAATGGACAACCTAAAAGAAGAAAGAGAAAGGGGAGTTACAATTGACTTGGCTCACAAAAGGTTTGACACAGACAAATATTATTTTACAATAATTGATGCGCCAGGACACAAGGATTTCATCAAGAACATGATAACAGGCGCAAGCCAGGCAGACTCAGCTGTATTAGTTGTTGCTGCTAATGATGGAGTTATGGCACAAACAAAAGAACATGTTTTCTTATGCAGAACTCTTGGAGTTCAGCAGGTGATTGTTGCTGTAAATAAGATGGATATGAAGGATTACAGCGAAGATGTCTTCAATAAAATTAAGGCAGATGTTGAAACATTGTTAAAAACAGTTGGATATGACCCAAGCAAGGTTCAGTTTGTACCAATTGCTTCTCTTCCAGGAGATAATGTAGTTAAGAAGACAGAGAAGATGTCATGGTACAAGGGACCAACACTATTAGAGGGGCTAGATATGCTTAACATACCTGAAAAACCAACAAATCTTCCATTAAGACTTCCAATACAGGATGTTTATAATATAACAGGAATTGGAGTTGTTCCAGTAGGAAAAGTTGAAACAGGAGTTATGAAGGTTGGAGATAAGGTTATATTTGTTCCAGCAAGAGAAGGAAAAGGCGTCACTGGAGAAGTCAAATCAATAGAAATGCACCATGAGCAGCTTAAGGAAGCAATTCCAGGAGATAATGTAGGATTTAATGTCAGAGGCATAGAAAAGAAAGATATTGCCCGTGGAGATGTTCTGGGTCATACTGATAATCCGCCAACAGTTGCAAGTGAATTTACAGCACAGATTGTTGTATTGAACTGTAAAAATGTTATAACCACTGGATACACCCCAGTATTCCATATACATACTGCTCAGGTTGCTTGCCAGATAGTAGCTATTGAAAAAAAGCTAAATGCAGCAACAGGGGAAACAATTGCAGAAAATCCAGATTTCATAAAAAACGGGGATGCTGCAATAATAAAGGTTAAGCCAGTTCAGCCAATAGTGATTGAGAAACAAAAAGACATTCCACATATGTCAAGATTTGCTATCAGAGATAGTGGAGTGACAGTTGCAGCAGGAATGTGTATTGATTTAGTTAAGAAGGAGTTAAATAAGAAATAAACTCTTTTTTATTTTTTTGTTTTTATATCATGGTGAACTGGGTTTTATCATGAAGTAAACAAGCCGGGAATATTAAAATGCAGAAAGCAAGAATAAAATTAGCAAGTATTGACATTAACAAGATTAATGAGGTATGCCAGTATATAAAGGATATTGCTGAGAAAACAGGAGTAGAAATGAGGGGTCCAATACCTCTGCCTACAAAAAAGCTTAAAGTAACGACAAGGAAAAGCCCAGATGGAGAAGGAAAAGCATCCTGGGAAAGATATGAAATGAGGATACACAAAAGATTGATTGATCTTGCTGTTGATGAGCGTGCATTAAGGCTTGTTATGAGAGTTCATATCCCAGAAGGTTTAAATATTGAAATTGAAATGATTGATGTTTAAAATCTTGCTTTTTCTAATGATTAATTTTCAAAACTTATATAAACAAACATAATTTTCTTTTAAATGCTGCCAGGGTGGCGCAATCCGGTACCGCGCGAGACTGGAAATCTCGTCCCTTTTGGGAGTCTGGGTTCAAAACAGCTGTTTGCTCAGCTGACACGCATGTCCAGCATAAAGCTGGACTCGCTCGCTGACGCTCGCAAACAAATGGTTACGCTCCAATGGTTTCGTCCATTGACACCGATGTGCGACATTTTGCCTTTGGCAAAAGTCCCACTCCTCACTTCGTTCGCAACCGCTGGTGAAAGTCCCAGCCCTGGCGTATGCCCGGTTGGTGTAGTCCGGCCAATCATTCGGCCCTCTCGAGGCCGAGACTCGGGTTCGAACAAATGGTTACGCGCATTTGATATACTGAGAAATCCTTTGGATTTCTGGTATCCCAAAAATCTATGATTTTTGAGGACGCAAAGAGCGACATTCAATTGCTCTGCAATTGAAGTCCCTC
>Ga0136651_10001364_pt1 | contig 13428 bp, 10 predicted proteins | sample Mar14236cmmetaG_FD_94867 | JGI IMG/M metagenome (GOLD analysis project Ga0136651, IMG submission 94867) | Marine hydrothermal vent microbial communities from Guaymas Basin, Gulf of California to study Microbial Dark Matter (Phase II) - Marker... ...
CCGCCAACGGCGGGGCCTGCGGATCCTGCCCTACCGGAAATTTATATTTTGCTATTCCCCTCTTCCTCCCGGCGTAACGCCCTTATCCGTAATATACGCCGTTACCAGTTCGCGGGGGGTGATATCAAAGGCGGGTGAATATACTTTGACACCGTCGGGTGCAGTTTGCACACCGCCCCAGTTGGTGATCTCGGAGGGATCGCGCTCCTCGATCGGGATATCGTCGCCGGTCGGGATATCATTATCGAAAGTCGAGTACGGGAGGGCGACATAGAACGGGACATTATGCTCTTTCGCCAGTACTGCGACACCATAGGTGCCGATCTTATTGGCGACATCGCCGTTTTTGGCGACCCGGTCGGTGCCGACAATAACCTTGTCGATTTTCCCCTGACGCATCACCATCGCGGCCATGTTGTCACAGATAAGAGTAACATCGATCCCTTCCTTCATCAACTCCCACGATGTCAGTCTTGCGCCCTGCAGAAGCGGGCGGGTTTCGTCGGCATAGACGCTGATCTTCTTGCCTTGATTTTTGGCAGTATAGATAACCGCCAGGGCGGTGCCGATACCGCCGGTGGCCAGCGCCCCGGCATTGCAGTGGGTGAGGATGGTATCGCCGTCGTTGATGAGTGCGGCACCGTTCTCCCCTATTTTATCGCATAATATTCTATCTTCATCGAGGATGGCCCCGGCCTCATCCCAGATGAAGCCGCGCAATTCGTCCATATTGTCACCTTTGTAATCCTCGATCACTTTCACAATCCGATCGACACCCCAACCGAGATTGACCGCGGTCGGGCGAACATTTTTGATTTCCTCGGCGACTTGCGAAAGGATGATTTTATACTGGCCGACTTCCATATTGACATCGATTTCGGCGGCCACGGCGACGGCAAAGGCGCCGGCGATACCGATAGCGGGGGCGCCTCGGATCTCGAGTTTTTTAATCGACTGCATGATGTCGCGATAATCGCCGTACTCATTGTAAACAACTCTGGTCGGAAGCTGTGTCTGGTCGAGTATTTTCGCTTTTTTTCCCACCCGTTCAATTACGGTAAAATTCATTCTATTCCCCCATTATCTGGACTATCAGCCGTCGGCTACGGTTACGGTTATCGAAATCAAGAAAAACGATATTCTGCCATGTTCCCAGCTGCATTTTGCCGTCGACAAACGGCACGGTAATATCGGGGCCGATCAGGGCCGACCGCATGTGAGAGAAGCCGTTGCCGTCATGCCAGGTTTCATCATGGTGATATGAGACTCCCGAGGGGAGTATTTTCTCGAAAAATTCGGGCAGGTCTTTAACCAGGCCGGGCTCGAATTCTATGGTTGTCAGGCCCGAAGTTGCCGAGGGAGTAAAGATGGTCACGGTGCCGGATTTGATTCCTGAGTTGCGAATCTTTTTAGCGACTTCATCGGTGATATTGACGATATGGCAATATCCCTGTGAGTTGAATTTGATTTCTTCGGTTTTAATCATCGTCTATTGATATAATCTGCGTTTAATTTTTCTGGTCGAGGTTTTCTCGAATTCTTCGAGACGGATCTCGAAATTGACGATTCTTTTATAGTCAGTGATACGACTGTTAACGGCATCGATCTCGATTTTGATCAATTGCCTTATTTTTTCGGGGGGTATTTCGTCACCGGTAATATTTTCTCCGATTTTTATCTGTTCGATATCGGGGACGATTACCGCCCAGATATCTTCGCCTGCCTTTTTTTATTTGGTGCGTCCAATGACAAGTGATTCAAGAACATAGCCGGCAAGATTGAGTTCGGCCTCGATTTCCTCGGGATAGATATTTTTGCCGCCGCCGCTGACAATAAGATTTTTCTTGCGGCCGGTAATAAAGAGATGGCCATTTTTAATTTTCCCCATATCCCGGGTATAAAGCCAGCCGTCTTTAAGCAGTTCGGCGGTGGCATCGGGATTATCAATGTATCCGGGCGTATTGTTTTCCCCCCGGACAAGTATTTCGCCAATCCCGTCTGGGGTCGGGCGATCGATAGCCAGTTCGACACCCGGGACCGGCGGCCCAACCGATGAAAAATTTATATCGTTGGGTCGGTTGAATGATACTACCGGAGAACATTCTGTCAGACCGTAACCGCCGATAAATATAAAGCCGATCATATTGAACCATTCGGCGACCTTGGGCGGCAACGGAGCGCCTCCGGAAACCATCATGCGGATGGTCCCGAGACCGGCCTTTTCACGTAATTCCCGGAATAATATTACGCCTGCTCTTTTTTTCATCTTCCAGCCGATTTTGCAGGCGGCATAGAGAGCAATCAGCGAGGCCCTCTTAATTTTCGGGAGATCCGAGATCCGTTTGACGATGGCGCTGTACATCTTTTCAAAAAGAATGGGCACACCGATCATAAAGGTGACTTTGTTGTTTCTGATATCATTTAGAATATCGCGTGATTTGAGGGCACGGGCATAGACAACGGTAAGACCGGCACAGGCGGGAAAGAGAAGACCGACCGAGGCCTCGAAAGTATGATGCAGGGGCAGGACGGAGAGAAAAATATCATCCTGATACATCATCAGGCTTTTGACATAGGAATTGACATTAGACAGGATATTACGGTGTGTCAGAATAACACCCTTGGGATCGCCGGTAGTACCCGAGGTATAGATAATGACGGCAATGTCCTCCGGTCCAACCTCGGTGGAGACAAACGGTTCCGATTCGGCCAGCACTTTCAGAGTACAGCCGTCATCAAATGTCATCAGGATGGTATCGATATGGAGATCGTTGAGAGCGATAATTTTCTGCGCGTCGTGTTCCCATTTTATCGAACAAAAGAGTGTTTTTACTTTGGCGACTCTTAAAAATCGAGCCAGTTCATTGGGTTTGAGGGAGGCATCAAGGGGAACGACAATACATCCGGCGGCCATAGCCGCCAGATAAATAATTCCCCATTCAGGGCAGTTTTCCGATATCAGGGCGATGCGATCACCTTTTTTATATCCACGTTGCCGGAGCCCCCCGGCTATTTTGACGACGGCATCGCCAACTTCCTTATAGGTATAAGTCTTTCCTTCGCCGCCCCGGGCAATAAAAGCGGCTTTGTCGGGTAGCTGTCTGCAGGTATGCAGAACGGTATCGAAAATGGTTTTTGTCAGGTCAATATCTTTTTCATTGATTAGAGGCATGCCCTCAATTTAAGGGGAATTTTTACAGAATCCACACATTTTTGGAAAAAATTAAGGGCCACCCGCCGGCTAAACGGATGACCCTCTCGAAACAAAACAGGAGTAAAGACTAATTACTTATTGAAACTGCCGTAGAGAGTGTAACTTCCCCACGGGCATCGATATCCTGAACAGTGATTGTCACCTGCGATACCGAATCAGCGGCGGGCGGGGTATTCAAAGTGAATCCGCCGGCCTCGCCGTACATATCAGTTGACTGCGTACCGTTGCTTATCGAGCCGCCGCCGCTGACGGAGGCTACTAGGGTGTGATCGCCGAGCGGATTATTCCAGCGGTCCTTGATTATGACGCTGAATGTCACGGCATCATCGGCATTGGCCGAAGAGACGATATCCAGGAGGCAGTTTGGTGAATAGGCGGTTCCGGTTAACAGGGTGCACGGCATGGTTGAGGTCACAAGATTGGCATAATTAGCGGTAACATAGTCGATTGCGCCGATACCGTCATCGGCAATACCGTTCATGGAGCGATCATATTCAAGTACGACTGAGGTGATCTGGCCTTTGACACGCGAAGCCAGACAACCGTCTTCAACCGATCCGCCGGAGACATTCAAGAGACCGGCTTCGACCTCGATAGCTGTTCCACCCTCGACAAAATTCATATTCAAGTCGCGAGCCTCGAGATAATAGGTTTTTTTCTCTTTACCATCGGCATTGATAGTGGTCGGGAACACGGGGAAGCCTGAGGCTGGATCGGTTATAAACCAGATAAAACTCGGGCTCCAGGTATTCAGGAAATAACTTGTATCGGCCAGATCGCCGCCGTTGGTCTCGGCAATGATCTCGACAACGCCGTCGGCGGCCGGATCGTCGTAACCGGAAATCCAGTAACTGGTGGCGACACCTTCTTCATTCTGAGTTCTTAATTCATGGGCTTTCATGGTGCCTTCGTCACAGGTGAAATAAACGACTGTGGAATCGGCCACGGGATTGTGGTAGATATCCGAGACGATGGCGACAATTCCGACACGTTCGTTGATAATGGCCCATGTCGGTGAGTTGCATTTTTCGGCGCCCACGACAATATTGGCCGGCGGTCCGGCATGAATCATGACCTGGGTTGCGGCGGAGAGGATTGTCTCGGCATAGGCGCGGATACGCACTGTTCCCGACACCGAACCGGATGAGATCGGACAGGCGGCAACCCCGCCGGCATTGGTTATGGCGGTATAGGGGCCGTACCCGGTTGTTCCCAGATGCTCTCCCCCATCAGGCCCGTCGGTGATAACAAACGAAATTTCCAGTCCTTCCGGGACCTTGTTGCCGTTGGCATCATAACCGGTGGCATATAGTGTGGCGGTTTCGATACCGCCGGTGCCGGCCACGGCCATGTGGATTTCATCGCAGGTCAGGGCTATACTGCTGATAGAGGCATCAGGAGTAAGCTGGAGGCTGGCCTCGGCATAACCCTCGAAATCGTTATCAGTCACGGTCGCCCGAATATAGACTGTCACGGCTTCGGTTCCGGCGGTATAAAGAGCGGTCGCCTGACCGTTGTCGCCCAGCACAACTGCCGTTGACGGAATGATTCCGATGGGATCCCACTGTTCATTAGGGATGGCATCATAAATGATGCTGTCGATACCCGATGTATAATAGCCGTTGGCGTCGATATCATCGAATTTTTCACCGGCCGCCAGCATGACCACGGTCGATTCCGGAGCCGGATTCCCGGCGGCGTCGCGAACGGTGACGGTCAGGGTCGACGACGAAAGACCGTCGGCCAGAAGGAGTGACGGCGTGGTGGCGATGTCGATGTGTCCTTCACTGGGAAGCGAGGAGGCGGTGATCAAGACATTGACCGACTGATAGACGGTTTCGGTGATCCGGGCAGTGACAGTCGCCGTTCCGGACTGTATCGAAGTGAACACAGTGGCGACGACACCATTTTCATCGCTGGTATCGACCTCCGGTGAACAGTATCCGTACTCGGCGGGAACCGTAAAGGTCACGATTCGATTGGGCAATGGAGTGGTACCATTGGTGACAACAGCTTCAATGACTGTCGTACTGCCGACTTCAAGCGAAGACGGGCTGGCCGATATGGCATCGATAGTCAGACTGCTTGATGTGCCGGAGCTGTTCGAGGAACTGCCGCATCCGCTGATAAAACCGACCATAATCATGGCGCTGAATACAAAAACAGCAGTAATGGGTGATAGTTTAGCGCTTTTCATAATTGCTCCCGAATATCTTTAAAATTGAATATAATTCTCCCGTTAATTCCGAGGTGTTTCCTCAGTACATTTATCGGAAGAATGTCCTGATGTCTTAACCATAAAATAAGCCCGCCGCGACGGCGGGCTTATCGGCTTTTCAAAGACTTCGCCTACGGAACCAGATCGGTTTCGGCATCAGCCAGATCGTTTTCGACGATTGTCGGGGTAACGAAAATGACCAGATCGCGGTTCTCGGTTCTCTTGGTAGTATACCGGAAAATGGCACCCAGAAGCGGAATGTCTTTCAGGATCGGGATACCGGCAACAGATTCCACTTCGTCCTGGGTGGTAAGCCCACCGATAACGGCCGTCTGACCGTTATTGACGACGACATTGGTTTCGGCGTTATTGGTATTGATAATAATACCGCTCGGATCCGGCTCAAGACTGCTTCGTTCCGGCATCAGATGCATTAGAATCTGATTGTCGGCGGTGATATGCGGAGTAACCCTGAGAATTGTGCCGACTTCCTCGAATTTAATAACCACATTACCGGATTCATCAAACTGTTTGATGGGGATTTTTTGACCCATTTGAATCCGTGCCTCTTTATTTTCGACCGTAGTGATTTCGGGGTGAGCGATAACCTTACCTTTACCCTCTTCGACAACCGCCGAAACGACAGCATCGACTGTCCAACCGCGCCCAACGACCCCCAGGTCATAAGTAATAAAGGGATTGGACACCTGATTTCCGGCCTGGGTAACGGTCTGATCAATAGAGCGGGCGTTATCGTCCCCGTAGGTCGCCAGACCGACAGCGGACCAGTCAACACCCAGTTCGAAATCATCAGTATTATAAATTTCCAGAAGCTGGGCGGAGATGCGAATCTGCCGGGCCGGTCGATCCAGTTCTTTGATAAATTCGACAACGCGCGCCAGATTATCCGGCACTTCCTGCAGGATCAAAGAGTTGGTGTGTTCGTCGGAGTCGACTTTACCACGATCGCTCATAAGCGATTTGACCGATTCTTTAATATCTTCGGCGGCGGTGTTGGCCAGGCGGACGATCTTGACTTCCAGACGAGCAAGGGTTTCCTGCTCAACCATGTGTTTGTTGATCTCGCTCTGTTCCTTGCGATAATTTTCGGCCGGAAGAATTCGAATATATCCGTCCTTTTCCCAGACAACCGCCAGGCCGTAGGTCCGACCGATAATTTCCATAGCCTGTTTCCAGCCAACATTACTAAGGTTGATGGTGACACTTCCCTGAACATCAGGCGCCACAACAACATTGACCTGACCGTAATCGGCCAAAAATCTGATGACCGAGCGGATTTCCGCGCCCTGGAACGATAGATTTTCTATCGGTTTTGACGGGTCATCCGGCTGGGCATAGACCGATCCGATCATTCCGGTGACAATGATCAGGATCAGTGCGGCCCAAAGATATTTGCTGATTGTTGATTTTTTCATATTCTAACCTGCCTTTCATTCATTATCATCGAGATGAAGTGCGACGCTGCGGCTCCACCCATATTCAAATATTTGGAAAAGAGCTTTATCTGAATAAATCTGTGAAACGTAACCTTTCTTGACCTTATCGCCGGATTTCAGGATAAACCCGTAACCGTCAATATCCTCGAGCAGGGCCCGATTTTGTCCGTCGGATGATTCGAGAATACCGACAAGACGCGCTGTTTCCACATCGGGAATCTTTTTATCCAGCGGGCTGTTCGACTTTTTGGTCTCGTTGATCAGTGATGCAAACGGATCGCGTGAGATTCCGGGTTTATATTTAATGACCATTCGTTTCGGGAATTCGGCAACAATCGTACCCTTCAACTTGGCCGGAAAGGCAGGTTGGCGACGGAAACGTGAAGTCGGCTTTTTGGCCGATTTCTTTTTCTGCGGTTCCGGTTTTTCCTCGACCACGAGTTGGGCCGGATTTTCCGGGGCCAAAGGCGTTACCGCCGTTTCGGATTTGACCGGGGCGTTCTTTTTCTTATCGGGATTGATGACCGGGGCGGTTTTTGACTCAGGTGCGGGAGCGGTCACAAATTCGGTTTTGCGTGTGACTTTTTTGTTGCTCTTATTTACATCCTTCTGCACCGGTTTAACGGACTCGGTTTTCTTTTCGGCTTTGACTTCCGGAGCATCCGCCGATTTGGAGTTATCAACCGATTCAACCTTTACGGGTTTTTGTTTTGCGACGGCCGGTTTTTCATCCGCTTTGGCCAATTCGGCCGGCGGTATAAAATCCGGTTTACCCGGAACAGGCTGTGACCAGTCTTTTTCTATAATTCCGGAGCGCTCCGGTTTGTAGTAAGTGGTTTCCGGCTTACTGCCGACCTGCGGTGTCTCTTTTACCTTAACGATCGGGGCCGGCTTGTCGGCTTTGGCCACGACCGGAGACTTCTGCACTTTCGGTTTTTCAGCAGGGGTCCGGGGCTTGATATGATCCTTGCTGGACCAGGCCGGAAATTCGCTGCCTTTTGAATCGGGAATATAAATGAATACGGCATTGCCCTTTTTCTCGATTCTGTAAACCGACTCGCGGTTCAGATCCAGGACGACACGCACTATCTTATTAGGTTTGACGGCGTATTGGCTGGTCCGGACGGCCTTCACGATCGATTTCGGCACGTCGAAGAACGATTTCTGTCCCAGTTTATGTACGGCCGGAAAGATATCGACTATGACGCGGTACGGCCGACCATCCTTGGCTTCTTCGATCTGATGGCTAAACTGGAAGTGTGAGGAGGCGTCGATTTTAACGACCACCTCGCCGTTCTGCCAGTTCATCCAAACGGCATCGACATCAGCGTCGGCAAAAGCCGCGGGAACAGCGATCAGCAATATACACAATAGATAAAGTATATTTTTCATTTTCAAACTCCTCCCGCCGCTTATATGACCAGTTCCTGCAAACGTTCATCGGCCTTGACGAAATAGGTCGAAAGAACGAATTTTGCATTGATCGTCTTCTTGGGACTTATAGTATTGTTATCGTTATTGGCCGCCCTTGCATTCGGCGCCATTGCCGCTGTCAGCTCGACGTCGGAGATGTTGGCAATAAACGGGAAATTCGCGACATAACCAATGAATTTGCCGAAGTCATGATAGCTTCCAGTCATCTCAATTTCGAAACCGGCCACATTATAGAAGTTCTCCGGAGTCGCCTCTTTCGGTTCGATTTTCGTTATTTTGGTTCCGGTCAGCGAGGAGGCGGTATGCAGCTGGACAAGGAACGACGGTATCTGTTTCACTTCGGGCAGAAGCTGTTCAATCTCATGGTAGCGTCCCAGCAGGTCTTCATATTCCAGCTTGAGGGCATCCAGAGACTTGGACTTCATTTCGACGTTTTTCAGATTGGTTATCATTGTCGAGTACTCCCGGGTCATCTGGGTCAAGCGCTGATCATATTTTGTATATAGCCTGGCGTACCAGAAATATGCGATGACCGCGAAGGCACATACGCCCAGGAGAATCTTCTGAATTTTGGGATCTCTGAAATCCATGATGCCTCTCTAATTTATATTTGAGTTAGAATCGGATTCTTTTTGACTATATATCTTTTCCAACTCTTCGTCAGACAGATAATGGACATTGCAACTTAATTTGAAGTTGTATGCTTTCTGTTTTCCGAAGGTAAATTCTTCCGTGGTGACGAGGTCGATATTATCGAAATAATCCGATCTCATCAGTTTTATCATAAATGAGGCCAGGGCGTTAAGGGTGAAACTGAAGCCTTCGATCTCGGCCGGTTTTATTTCCGCCAGCGTGGTCGGCCGAGCGGCCGCCGTTGAATCGTTGGCCGGTTTCGGTTGTTTCAGTTCGGTAAAATGTGACAGCCAGATAAAATCGGGAACATCTTTGGAAAGGTCTTCCAGGATCCTTACCCAGGCGCTGCGATGCCGATCAAGGCGCTCGACAGCTTCAAGGCGATCGGTGATCTTGGCCTTGATATCCATCAAGGCGTCGACCAGCTGGATATCTTTTTGAAGCTGGGCGGTTCTGGCGCGTGCTATCTGCATCTGCCCTTCGAGTTCATCCATTTTATAAAGTTGCCAACCGGATACGGCCCCAAACATAAGCAGGACGCCGATAGCGGCGATGATCGTGTAGACACCATGTTTTCCGAGTGAGAACCCGCCCGAACGCTTGCTGAACTGCTTGGGCAACAAGTTAATGTTAATCATCGTCGTCATGGTCTCACCTCACCTTTCTCATCGCCAGACCAACCGGAACGGTCAGCATCGGAGCAATTTTCTCGGGTTCGAGGTACTGGAACATTTCGGGGTCATAGTCGATATTGCGGAGCGGGTTAAGAATTTCCAGCGGTATGCTCAAGCGTGACTGCAGGAATTCCGGTAAAAACGGAACCAGGGCTCCCCCCCCTGAAAGAACCATCCAATCCAATTTATCTACTTTTGCCTGTGTTTTGAAGTAGGAAAAGGCCATTTCAAGGCCGGATATCAATTCCTCGGTGGAGGATATGATAGTCGCCTTGAGCATATCCTGGTCGATTGAATCCTTCATTTCACCCTTAATGGCTTTGCCTGTCAACTCGGCATTGAGGCGGAATTCCTTTTGGATGGAATTGTAAATCTCCCTTGTTCCCGAGGAGATATCACGGGTCGAATGATAGAGACCATCGGACAGATATAGAACGTTGGTCACATCATGTCCCATGTTCACCAGGACAGTCGTTCTTGTGGGATCGACATCGTAGTTGTGCACATAGGCATTCAACAGTGCGAAGGCATCGATATCGACCACTACCGGCTGAAGTCCGGCATCGAGAATCAAATCGATGTACGAATTTAGAAATTCATTTCTGGCCGCAACCAGCAGGATTTCCTGCTTTTTGGTTTCTTCGTCGACTTTAATAACATGATGATCCAGGGTAACATCTTCAACGTCGAAGGGTGATCGCTGTTCGGCCTCAAACAGAATGGCCTGTTCCGCCTCCGATCCGGATTTTTTATCAATCATAAACTTATCGGTTATGACACCATATCCGGAAATCGACACAACGACGTTTTTGATTTTGGGATCAATCTCGTCGATCAGGGACTGAATATTATATATGACCGCATCGCGATCCTTGATCTCATCAGAGATAATCGCTTCAGGAGGAAGCTCGCGGATCCCGAGAGCGGTTACGGCATGGCTTCCCTTACTTCTTTCAAGCTGAACCAGCTTGATCGAATTGGCGCCAACATCCAGCCCAACGGTGCTTTTACTACTTCGTGAGAATAACATAGGCATCTCTTTATATTGGTCTAATTTTATTCATCTTATCATCTTATCGTCATTTATTTATCAAAATTTACCCCGGTTTATTAATCTCGTTTTTTATTCCCCTTAAATTTGGATCGAGTTGATGTAATGGTTTATCCTTTCTAAATCTTATCGGACAAAGGTCCGGGGATATTAATCTAAATTCCTCTTAAATAAAAAAAGCCCCTCACCAATGGCGGGGGCTTACCGGAGGATGAGAAAGAGGGAGCGCTAATAATTATGAATATATTCCACCTTCGATTTGCCAGTGGATGCTAAGACACTGGCTGATGAGGTGTTAACGATACTGTTGCTCTGAGAAATCAGATAGATATAGCCTGAACTCGAGGCCGAACCGTTGGGCTGAAACACCACCGAAAAATTATTAAAGGTAGCATAAAGATAGACATATTCGGAAGGCAGCGTATCGACACTTACAAGTGAATCGGAGCCAACGTCATAGGTGAAATTGGCCAGATTTGCCTTGTCCTCGAAGAAACTGATAATCTTCTTTTCATCATCGAAATGAACGCCATAAGGTGATTTTTTGGTAATGGCCTCGGATCGGGCTGTTCTTAATAATGAGACAATATCTTTTGTTTTACCCCGGAATTTGATTCTCTGGACGCTTCTCTCAAAAGAAGGCGCCGCAATTGACGACAGGATGCCGATAATGACCACGGTCGCCATAAGTTCGAGTAAGGTTATACCGCGTTTTGATTTGAGCTTATTCATAATCTTCTTCCTGGTTTCCCATTTGTCGGTTTGAACATTCTTTTTGCATAAATTATGCCCCTCCGGCCAAAATATTCCGGAAACCGGATGAAATCGATTAGCGGCATGGCCGATAAGAAGTTATGATGCAGATAAATGATGTCATAATCGGGAACCGGATTGATCGACCGTGTGTTTTTTTGAATATGTATTGGCTTAGTCCCATACAAATTGCCCACCGCCAACAAATTGTTGACAACTGGCGCTTTTTTCGTAAATTTATTTATACAGGATACTTACCTGCATTACATATCGGCCCGGGAAAGGATAAATCATGAAGTCGCTTCCAGATAAGCTAATCATCGCGGCCACTATTATATTACTTTTTTACACATTTGGTTATGGGACTCAGACAGATTATCTGATCCAATCTCCGATTGTTCTCGAAAAGAACCAGAACACATTAAGCGATGCCGCCGGGGATTATCTGGAGCAACAGGTATCAGACAAAGTGAAAGTCTGGATTTTCTTTACCGACAAGGGAATCTTTGACCAGGAGCAGTACGATCGAGAGGCTGATAAGATCAATTTTACGGGGCATGTTCTCAAACGTCGATCCAAAATCGGAATGGTCGCGGTCACATTTGCCGATCTTCCCGTCTTTAAAAAATATATCAAACAAATCATTGATCTTGGGGCCAAACAAAGACGCATATCACGCTGGCTTAATGCGGCCAGTTTTGAAATCGATATCGGTCTGCTGGATACGATAAAAAATCTTCCTTTTGTTTATAAAATCAATCCGGTGGCATCGTACAAAAAAATCGAGTTGCCGGAAATCCAGGAAACCGGTGATATTCAAAACCTGAAAATGGTTCCGATGGAGACGACCTCGCTTGATTATGGTCCAACCTTAATGCAGAATCAGATGTTAAATGTTCCGGCGGTGCACGACCTGGGTTACAGCGGCCAGGGAATAATTGTCGCCATTCTCGACGGCGGTTTCAGGAAAACTCACGATGCCTTCGCTCAGATAATCAACGATGGTCGATTGCTGGATGAATATGATTTTGTTTTCGATGATGACGAGACGCAAAACGAGACCGAGGATAATCCATCCCAGCACAATCATGGAACCTCGATCTGGTCGGTTCTGGGGGGATATGATCCGGGTATTCAGATCGGCCCGGCCTATGGCTCCTCATTCCTTCTGGCCAAGACGGAAGATGTCAGATCCGAAACGATAGTCGAAGAGGATAACTGGGTGGCGGGCATGGAGTGGGCCGATTCACTGGGAGCCGATGTCATTTCGACCTCGCTTGGATATTCAGACTGGTACGAATATTCGGATATGGATGGCCTCACGGCGATAACCAGCGCGGCGGCCAGTACGGCCGCATCGCTCGGTATTATTGTCTGCAAGTCGATGGGCAATGCCGGACCCGATGCGGGGACCTTATCGGCGCCGGCCGACGCGTTCGATATTATTGCGGTCGGGGCGGTCAGTTCTACGGGAACAATAGCCACTTTCTCGTCGCGAGGGCCGACATATGACGGGCGGACGAAACCGGAAGTTTGTGCATTGGGCTTGAGTACCCGCTGTGCCGAGGGAACCAGCGACAGCTATTACACAATCAAGAACGGGACCTCACTCTCCACACCACTTATCGGCGGTGCCTGCGCCCTGCTGTTATCGGCCAATCCGTCCCTGACACCGTTTCAACTGCGACAGTCTATTATCGAAACGGCCGACAACGCCGACACGCCGGACAACACATACGGCTGGGGTATCCCGGATATCCTTGATGCTTACAACTGGGGGGCCAATTTTACGGCCGATACCACGATCGGATGGGAAACGCTTGAAGTCGATTTCCAGGACAGCTCCAGTGTCGCGGTGAGTTCGTGGAAATGGTATTTTGGTGATGGTGATTCCTCGGATGTTCAGAACCCGACTCACACATACAATTCCGCAGGGAGTTATGATGTCACCCTCATTACTGAATCGACGGAGGGCACTTTAATGCGGCTTAAGG
>Ga0136651_10001369_pt1 | contig 13409 bp, 12 predicted proteins | sample Mar14236cmmetaG_FD_94867 | JGI IMG/M metagenome (GOLD analysis project Ga0136651, IMG submission 94867) | Marine hydrothermal vent microbial communities from Guaymas Basin, Gulf of California to study Microbial Dark Matter (Phase II) - Marker... ...
CCTTCATCCATCAAGGTGAACTTGATCTTGTCATCACCGACTTTAGAAACAGCGATGTTGTTGACACCAGGCGCGGCCGTACCAAAATCATCGAACAGATCGGTTTCGAGCTGGGAGATCAGGGCATCGAGTGAGGTGTATGTGCCGGCAGTGATGGTAGTCGTTGCCGAAATCGATGAAGCCAGTTTGGCAACATCGAGATCGAAGCGAATTTCATTCGACGAAACACCGCGGGCATCGGCATCAGCAAACGAGAACCAGCCTGTGGTGGCGTCGGTGCTGAATCCCTCGATGGCCAGTGAGTAACCGGCACCGGAATTGGTGCTGCGGAATACCAGCTCATTTCCGGCCGAAAGGACGGCTTCAACACGACCCGCCAGAGCGGCATTGTTGTTGATGGCGTCATTCCAGGCTGAGGCGGCCTGAGCCTGTGTCATAGTATCGGTAACATCAATGCTGAGAGTCTGCCAACCTGTGACGGCGGCACCGTTCTCCTGATAATTCAGTTTAACGGTATAGGTGCCGGCATTGCTGGTGGCGGCGGGGGCACCGATGGCGGCGGCTGAAGTCAGCTGAGCCGAAGTGGCGGCCGCGGCAAACTGAAGACCATTACCCCAGGCATCCAGAATATTGATGGAGTCGGAGGTCTTGCTGGCACCGGCGGAAGCCTGGATGACATCGATATTATGGATGCCTTCGGTCAGGCTGTACGGGGTGACGGTGCTGTCAAGCGAGACACCCAGTGAAGTGATGTTAAGAGAAGCGGTGGCATCGGCCGTCTTGGTAGCAGTTACCGAATGCTGACCGGTAGTCAGGCCGCTTTCGACGATCGAGATACCGGCGCTGTTGGAACTGGTGATGCTGGCAACATTGGCTTTGGTGCCATCAAGAAGTTTCTTGGTTCCGAACTGTGTATTGGCGGCGATTCTATCGATAGTCTGAATGGCGTTGTTGATTTCTGCCTGATCGGCTTCGAGCTGAGCGGTATCGTTGAAGCCTTCGTTGGCCGCGTGAATGGCCAGTTCTCTCATGGAAACCAGCAGATTGTTGATCTCATTGAGAGCACCTTCAGCAGTCTGAATCATGTTTACGGAACCTTCGGAGTTCTCAATCGCCTGATTCAAACCGGCGATCTGAGCCCTGAACTGCTCAGAAATCACCAGACCGGCCGGATCATCGGCGGCCCGGTTAATGCGATAACCCGACGACAGTTTTTCCATCGACTTGGAAAGATTCATCGTCGTGTTGGTCAGGTTACGATGCGAGTCAATCGCAGCAATGTTGTTGTTAATGCGAAGTGACATCCGTTATTTCCTCCTTGAATATTGTTTGGGATTTCCTTACCCTAACAAACTGGTTTGCCCTTTACAGGCATACATCCGATGTCACTAAATTCCTATAATAGTAATAATTTGTCGGAGCTATTTTTGTTATTCACCTCCCCTTTAATTAAATATTTGATTTAACATTGAAAATCTCTATCAATCATTTTGATATTTTAATCGGCAAAAAAGGCGAAAACTTTACAGGTAATAATTTACCGACGGACGCTAATTCTTATTGATTATCAATGACTTAGGCAGGTGTTTTGGTGCTGTCCATTTCGGCCAATCGGGCTCTGGCGGGCTGAAAACCGGGATTCACTTTAAGTATCTGCAAATATCCGATCATCGCCGAATCAGTATACCCCAGATAATAATAGCATTCTGAGATATTAAACAGCGCTTCAATGTGGTTGGGCCGTGCTTTAAGGTAGTTTTCGAAATACGGCAGAGCCTCGGCAAATCGTTTGAGCTGTTTATAGATATCGCCGACGGCAAGGCTAATTTCAACATCTTCAGGCGCACTGTTAACGTAATCTTCAAGAAGAGGCAGAGCTTCATTTGGCTTGTTCATGTGAAGACGAGTCAGGCCAAGATTTCGATAGGCAGGCGCAAGCGTTTTATTTAATTGAAGTGCCCGGGTGTATAATTTTTCCGCTTTTTCATACTCTCCAAGCTTGAAATGGCACCCCGCAAGATCGTTACATGCCGCCGCATCTTCGGGCGACAACTGCAGATATTTTTTATATACAGGGATGGCGCTGGGGAAATCGCCCTGATTGTAATATGTTTGTGCAAGAAGCATAAAGCCATGTGGATAATCAGGTTTAACCCTTACCAGCAACTCCATGAGCCTTATTGCCTTGGATAGTTCGCCGCGGGCCGCCCAATGGACTCCCGCGCGTTCGTAAATTTCCGCTTTATCATCAGTTAATTCTACCGCCCGATCCATAAACCTGTCGGCTTCAACGGAATTCCCGACAAGGTCATGATACCTTGCCTTGTACAGATTGGCCAAATCGGAAGAAGGATTCAGAGACAGCTCCTTTTCGATATATTCCAGGGCCTTTTCCGGGTCCTCCCGATCCAGATAAATACCGGCCAATTTCAAGTATGTATCCAGGCAGGGATCCTGGTCGGCAAGCGCCTTTTTGTAATATTTTTCAGCTTGAGCGATATTACCCTGAATCTGGTGGATCAGACCCAGCGAATAGTGAGCACGATGGCGCATAAAGCCGTAAATAAGAATAATGCTTAATTCCTCGACGGCCGGATCATATTTTTTCTGTTCAGTCAGGTATTCATTGAAATATTTGACAGCCTTATCAAAATCCTGCATACGTCCATAGGCTTCACCTATGGTGAATAAAGCATCCAGATAATCCGGTTTTGATTTCAAAGCCTGACGGCATTTCTCAACAGCCTCATCATATTTGTTCAGTTTTATCAGGGTTGTCGCCTGCTGGTGTAATCCCTGAAGATAGAGCGGCAGGGTCGCCCTGTTTGACGGATCACTGAGTTCGACAGTACGGGCGGCATGTTTTAATATTAAATCAGACAGTTCAAAATCATTTTTGCCGTTTATTCCGCGCAGTAACTGGGCGTAATTGAAGTTGACAAAAGGATCATCGGGAGTCTGCTCCAGTTGTTTTTCAAGCAGTTCCCGTGAGCGTGCCGCCTTCTCACGGTTCTTATCTTCAGGAAGATTATATCCATAGTGTTTAATACGCGCCCCTATCCTTAGAATAGGTTCGTCTTCGGGAAACTGCAGTTGATTATGAACGATGCCCTTATAATAAAATTCGGGAATCCTGCGGAACAGTCTCGGGGACGGCAGGAATGAAGTGCACTCTCCATTTTTCTTATTCATATTCATTACGGTCAATGAGACAATCCTGAATTTGTCCTGATTCATTGCCTGCCTGACTGCAGAGAGATCATCTTCGACAAATTCCTCATCGGCATCAATAATAAAGACCCAATCCGACGATGCTTTTGAAATTGAATAATTACGGTGCCTGGAGAAGTCTTTGCTCCACTCCTGTGAGAATACCCGGGCGCCGTAAGAACGGGCGATATCCATGGTCCGGTCGGTGGAACCGGTATCGACGACGATTATTTCATCCACCCAATTTCGAATCGACTGTAAGCAGCCCTCCAGGAATTCCTCCTCATTTTTGACCATCATACACGCGGAGACAGTGGCTTTTGAGGCCAGCGATTTTTCAAGAATACGCAATTCCTGGACCTGAGAACATTTTTCGAGGCCGAGCCTGACGATTTCCTCAGCTTTTTCATATTCTTTGCGCCGCTGATAAAGAACGGCAAGATTCAAATAAGGATGATTATATGATTCATCCAATTCAATTGCCTTGCGGAATGATTCAACCGCCTTTTCATATTCATTTTGAGCCTGGTAGGACAATCCAAGATAATTGTACAACAGGTTCAGATGGCCGTCGCTCAAATGAGGTTCCTGGCCTTTCCCCTGTTCGCGCGTGGCGGTTTTATCGAGGAATATTTCCGAATGATAGCGGCATTTATCATAATCTTTGTAATTGGCGAAAATAAAAGCCAGTGCAAAATGACAATCAGGATCATCATTATCGATTGCCAGTCCTTTGAGGGCGGCTTCTTCAGCCCCGGCGAATTTTCGCCCATTGGCAAGTGCAAACGCCAGCAATCGATAACATTTCAAAGAATCATCGGCATTTGTCATTTCCGGCAATATCCGGCGGATTATGTCAATTGTCTCGTCGAGTTTATTTTTTTTGTAGAGCTTTTCTGCCCTTTGAAGCGTGCTTCGGGAGTCGGATGCAGAAATATCCGTATTATTGGTATTCCGTTTTTTCCCTGATCTGGAATTTTTTTTATGGCGGGCGGTTTTGGCCCTTGTAGTTTTATTTTTTTTACCGGACATTGTTATTACACTGTTACACTGCCGCCGTTTCAAACTGCTTATCGGCATCTTGTTTCGATGTACCCCGCATGACATAGTACTTCACATCATAGCCGGAATTTACAAGAACAAGTTGTTTTGCCAGACAGGTCTCGGTATTGATCAGAATCGGGCCCTGCAGGTTGATAGTCATATTTGCCGGGTCGGCCGGGATGGTGACGATGGTATAAGTCTCCACCGATTTAACATCCCTGATATGCAATTCTTCTATTTCCCTGGGATTGACCTCGATCTTATAATCCGGGCAAAACAGCAAGGGATTGACAACCGGAAAGGCCGCCGCCGGATCTTCGATGGATTGGTACCACAAGAATGGTTCGCAATCTTGACGTTCAATCAGGCAGTACCGTTTCAGATTTTCAAATCCGAGAATCGGTTTCGACATGGTGATGATTTTCTCGTCCGGAATTTCCAGTTCTCCGAATCTTATTGTCCTGATTTTCATCTATACTTCCCCTGTAAAAGGATCCTCTAATCCAAAAAGTTCAGCAATGACGGTTGAATGATCTTCGACGCCGCGATCAAAGCCGATTGGTAGCTGTTTTCCTGCATTGCCAGGTCGGTCACAAGCTTGGTCAGATCGGCATCCTCGACTTCGCTGAGCAGGTTAGTGAAATTATATTGGAGGTCTCTCAGGCGGGAGTCGGTTGTTTCCAGCCGGATAACTTTGGCGCCTACAGATGCCCGTTGATTGAGAACATTCTGAAGGCCGGAATCCAGGTTGCCGATTAGCTGACCGATTACATCACGGTCGTCATTTTTAAGCGCATCAACCAGAATCATCATCGAACCGAGAATATCACTCGAGCCGAATATGCCCATGCTGTGCGCCGTATTGCCGCTGCTTACTTCTTCTATTTTCAAAGTCATCGTGGTCGAAGTGGATTCAATCTGAATGCCTGTTCCGGATTCATTGATGAGGGCGTTGATGTCAAGCCCGCTGTTATTGAATGCATCGATCAGATCGCCCACAGTTGTATAGGCCGAATTACCCAGATCGAGAAGGATGTACTGGTTTCCCCGAGAAATTTTGATCTGCCCCAGGTCCATCCCATTGCCGTTATTCAGCATTGCCAGCGGCGTATTTTCTGTCAGAATGGGAGCGATATCCTCGCCTGCCCGGGCCAGAGTAAAATCGCCCAGCAGACCGAGATCGGCCCCGGTTGTCTGACCCGCCGCAGATTCGGTGACGGAGAAATCCATCCGCGGATTCAAATCGCCGCCCGACAGGGTGGGATTGATTTTCCCGAGCAATCCCAGATCTGATGCGGTTGTACCGCCTTCTGATACCTCATCGATTTGCAGACCCAGCGGCACACCGTTGGAATCGACAATATCAATACCGGTTCCGGCGGCATTGATCGATGCGGTCACATTACTTACACCCTCGGCGGCAAGGGTGTTATTGATGGCATCGATAACATCACCGATATTGGTTGCTGACGACAAATCGACATTGATATTGATCGAATCATCGGCGGTATGTATCACGATCTGCCCGGTTTCGAGATCGACTCCGCCGCCGGCATTGAGATTTGACAGCGGTGTGGCATCGGTAATCAGATCATTATCCATCGCCTGCCAGCTGAGATTATTGCCCTCGGCACCAAGACCGACGGTAAGATTTGTTATTCCGGCGGCGGTCAATTGATTATTTATAAGTGTCAGGGCGTCGTCAACGGTAACCGCGCCGGAAATATCGACGGTAACATTCAACCCGGAATTATTATCAGTTACCTGAAATGTTCCTGTCGACAGATCGACACCCTCGCCGAGATTCAGTTCGCTCAGGAGAGTATTACCGTCGAGTCCGGCATTCAGATCGGCATTTTCACCCAGGGGCGCCAATTGGCTTAACAGAACATCGGAACCGATAAGATTTATACCCACATTTGTCCCGGCTTCAATTTCGGTCGCAATAATACCATTGTCACCGCGATAGGTTACTCCCGCCGCCCCCATCTGAAATGATTGGACATTGGTTCTGTACCCGGAGAATATATATCGGCTGTCGATTTTGCTGTTGGCCAGATCAATCATCTGTTCCAGAAGCGACTGCGCCTCATTGGCGGCCGATTCCCTGGCGTTGGCGTCGAAAGTGTCATTGGACAGCGAGACAGCCAGCTCCTGCGCAGACGAGATAATATCCGACATATTTCCCAGGATATTATCATAGGTGGCCAGCAGATTTGCAGCATTTGAAATGTTGCTTTTGTACTGATCTATTTCAGAAAGGACCGTGCGATAGCGCAGATCCTTCTGAGTACCAATGGGATCGTCGGACGGCTTGTTTATCCGTCTTCCCGACGACATGCTTTGTTCCAGTCTCAGGTATCGCGTCAGCGACCGGTTCAGGTTGGCGACCACCTGATCGGAGATCATACTGTTTGTTACTCTCATGGCTTCCTATTCTTCGTAATAGACAAATCCTCTATCACAACCATGCGGAATTATTTTTTTTCTGTTTCCGGACCCCGTGGTTTTTCCGGCTTTGCCTGCGCGACTATTTTGAATCAATTCGCAAAAGCGGGTCACCGGGTCTTTGATGTTTTTATCGACCTTCTTTTTGCTCCAGAACATTAATATTTTCACTCCGTGTTTTCAGGATTGCTGGTGTCTCTTCTCCGGTTCTGTTTTCTGCCTGAATTTTTATATTTGATATCCGGAGATTTTTTCTTTCTGCTGTCTTCACCGACAATTTTACCCTTCAGCATCTTCATCACGCTGGCCAGGTCCTGCTTGACCGATTTGGCGGCTTTACGATTTTCCTGCTGTATCTTGACATAAATTTCTTCCCGATGAACGACTACTTTAGAGGGCGCCTCGATCCCGATTCTTACCTGTCGTCCAAAAACCCCGAGGACGGTGATCTTGATGTCATCTCCAATAGTAATCGATTCACCCAACTTCCTTGTCAGTATTAACACGATACCCTCCGTGGTCAAATGCTGTCTGTTTATCTGCTTCTGTTATCTACCAACGATGCCCATTCCGTTTATGACTGTATCCAGGGCTTCATCCATGACAGTAATCACCCTGGCGGCGGCGTCATAGGCCTGTTGGTATTTAATCATCTGGGTCATTTCCTCATCGAGGGATACACCCTGCACCGATTGACGGGAATTCTCGATCTGCCCCACCAGCAGTTCATAATTTTCCCTTGAACTGACAGCGGTGCTGGTCTCGACACCTACCAATCCTATCAAACCGCTGTAAAATTCGCTGATAGTGGCGGTGCCGCGTGACATCAATCTCGCATTTCTCAATTCTGCAATGGCCAGGGCATTTCTGTTATCACCCACCTCTCCTGAAAGTGATACCGCAATGCGGCTGACATCATTATCTATATCATCGGCCAATTTGATATTGGCCGCTGATGTATAAATCGCATCGAAAAAATTCAAACCGGTATCGCCGTCGAGCCCGTAACCGGTCTGATGCTGACTGTTTACATTTTGAACGAGGGTCGCCGCCATATCATCGAGAGCCTGCATATATTTCGGGATGGCTTCATCCCGCGTATCCAGTAAACCTTTGATCTGGCCGCTGAGAATTTTAACTCCTTTGGTACTTCCTTCCCAGACGATTTCGCTTATGGCGCTGGCACCGGCGCCGGCTTTGTACGTTCCGATATTGAACGATTCCGAGCCTTCGACAATGGCCAGAGATCCTATATAAACGGTGGCTGTACCGTTTTCCTGCTCGGCGACATTGACATTTACCAGTTCAGCCAATTGGTCGATGAGGTAATTTCTTTTATCGCGAAGATCGTTGGCGTTTTCGCCGCCCAGTTCCGAGCGCGCTATCTTCATATTTAACGACGCCAGCTCGGTGGAAAGCTGATTTACCTGCTGGACCGAAAGCTCGATATCATTATTGACAGATTTCTTAAGATCGGACAACTGATTGTACAGCCTGTGAAAGCTGCTGGTCATCAGGTTTGTCTGTTCTTTTAAGGCCGACCGGGCGGCGAGTGATTCCGGATTGGTGGCCAGATCCGACCAGGCATTCCAGAACTCATCCATCTGATTGCTTAGAGAATTATCATTAGGTTCGGAAAAGAGCGCCTCGATCTGGGTCATGGTCTTTTCCATCGAGGTCCACTGGCCCAGTGCCTGACTTTCCTGCCGATACTGCTGATTCAGGAACAGATCGCGGACCTGGTAAATATCTGTGGCCGTAACACCGGTGCCGACCGGTCCAAAACGGGTGTCATACGGCACGGTTGTGGTCGTGGTAACCCTTTGGCGCGTATAGCCGGGTGTATTGGCATTAGCGATATTATGACCGATGGTATTCAGCCAGAGTTGATGAGTCGACAGGGCTCGTTTTCCAAGTTCAAGACCGTCGAATAAACCAGCCATTACGCCCTCCTATCCAGGGCGATATTTGTCTGAACAGTGTTCATTTTCCCTTCGCCGCCATAATTGTTTCCGGGCACCTTGAAGCGCCCCAACAGTTCCATTGTCTTGACTATGTTCTCGCGTGAACGATTTATCAGCATCTCATTTTGAGAGCGCGTCTTAAGTATTTTCTCGTTCAAGTCGAGAATCATCTCCCTCAGAATTTCCAGCATATTGGCCTGTCCGGGCGAAACCGATTCAATCAGTTTCGAAATGGTCAGGTCGCCGGTCATACTCTCTTCGGCCGTCAAACGGCTTATAATAGTCTCTCTTTTACGGGCCAGATTCCCTGTCTCAATCAGCTTCTCTCTCTGACATTCCGTCATGCGGTTAAGCATGATGATGTCATTTTCCACCAGCGCCTTCTGCTGATGTTCGAGTAATTCAAGAAAGGTTTCGAAAAGAGCCGCTTCCTTTTCCAGGGTCTCAATCAGCTCCCTAACCAGTTCAGAATTTGAACTATTTTCATTATTTTTTTTCGGCATATTAATTATTCTCTTTAGTCCCTCGGGTTATTCGTAATATTTTTGCTTACTCCCGACCGTGTCTATTACCATCCTGACGTAGTTCTGTGTTTCCGGAAATGGGGGAATGCCGCCGTATTTTTCCACCCGCGACGGGCCCGCATTATAGGCTGCCAGGGCATCCTCGATATTTCCGAAACGATCTATCATCTGCCTTATATATTTGGTTCCGCCCTCGATATTCTGCTCTGGATCGAAAACATCCTCGACACCCATCTCGGCCGCCGTGGTATCGGTGAGTTGCATCAATCCCTTTGCCCCGGCGTGCGAAACCGCCTTCGGATCGCCGCCCGACTCGGTCATGACGACCGATTTGATCAGGTCAGGATCGATTTTATATTTTTGCGAAATCTTTTCGATCAGCGAGTCATAGCCGGTCTGATCGATTTTAGAATTATTTTTTTTCACCGGACCGGCCGGTTCGGATTCAACCGTATCATTTGCTTTGACCTCAATATACCTTGTCTGGGGTATCACGGACTGATCGAGACTATTTTGAGTCTGCCCCGATCCGTATCTTGTTTCAAGAACGTGAACCATCGAATTATATATTGAAGTGGCGATACTGCGATCGGAAACTCCGGCCATTTTCCCGGCCAGTTCCTGATCGAACATCTGTGTGTAAATATCCTTCCCCAGTCCACCCCCGAGGCCGACCTCTTTGTCTTCATCCGCCTTTGGTATAGCGCTCCGCATGGCCTTGAGAACCTGATTCAAAAACAGTGATTCCATGTCTTTGGCCGCCTTGAACAAACGTTTTTTCTCGGCTTCAAGACTCGGTTTCTGTTCCAGCGAAATATTTTTATTTTCATTTCGCTCGATGCCGTATGCGCTTGCGTTAATATTAATATTCATATTCTTATATTATCACCAGCTCGGCTCTCAATGCGCCGGCCTGTTTTAAAGCTTCAAAGATCGCGATTATATCACGAGGGGCCGCCCCGATCGAATTAAGAGCGGCGGCGACGTCGGACAGCGCCACGGTCTCCTGAAAATGTATCACGCGGGCTTTCTCGCTGTCGACCGCCAACTGATACTCGGATGTGACAACCGTCTCACCGTCGGAAAAAGGCTGCGGCTGTGATATTACCGGAAATGATTTGATGTTTACATTGATATTTCCATGCGCGATGGCAACCGGCGCAATGGAGACATTGTTGCCGGCCACTATGGTCCCGGTCCGTTCGTTTATAATCACCCGGGCGGCCTGATCCGGGATTATTTCCATCTGTCCGATATCGGCTATAAACTCTCCCCTGTCGTTGGGATAAGAAAGAGAATCAGGTACGACCACTCGAATTGTGGAAGCATCTTCGGTATAAGCGGTTTGTCCGTATTTAATGTTTATTTTCCTTGTCACAGCCGCCGCAGTAGCATAATCAGCGGACCTTAATGTAATCAGTATGTCTTTGCCGTTACCGGCTGTCTGCATCTGTCGATCGACTTTGGCGCCGTTTGGTACCCTGCCGACCAGTGTATAGTTATTGACGATTTTATTTCCATCATCGACCTGGACATTGAAACCGCCGATAGACACCGGTCCCTGCGCGGTGGCATAGACATCGCCATTGACAGTCGAAAGCGGGGTCATAAGCAGGGTTCCCCCCTGCAACGAGGAGGCATCACCCACTGAAGACACGGTCACATCAATCCGGTCGCCGACGCGATGATTCGAGGATAGCCGTGCGGTTACCATCACCGCCGCGGCATTCTTTACTTTAAGCTCGTCGGCATCGACAGTCATACCCATTCGCTCCATCATGTTGGCCAGCGATTGCCGGGTAAAGGGAACGCTTTTACTGTCACCGGTACCATCGAGACCGATAATGAGGCCGTAGCCGATTAAATCGGTTTCGCTTTCGGTGTTCATTCGGGCGATATCTTTGATCCGTACCGAGGCGTCGGCCGGAAGGCCGTAAATGTTCAAAATCAGTGCCAGAAGCCAGATCAGTATGGTCGGCAGTGATATGGAAGTGCTGAATAATACTTTCATGACACCCTCCTAAAACAGCCAGTTGAGAAAGCGCATGACTATACCGGGGCGGCTGGCAGTACTGGCCGCTCCCTTGCCGGTATAGGTTATTTCGGCATCGGCGATCTTGTATGATTCGACCGCGTTGGCGGCGGTGATGTCCCGCTGACGAACGACACCGGTCAGGGTCATGGTTTCCCTGTCCTTGGAAATGCCGATGGTACGGCTTCCTTTAATGATCAGGTCGCCGTTTTCTCTGACCGCCACCACAGTCACCGACATTTTTGCCCGAAGATTCTGGTTTCGGAGATTTTCACCTTTGCCGTTGAAGCTGTTGGAACTCTCGGCTTCGGCGCCAAAAAGCGGGATGAAATCGAGTTTGCCGATTCCCGGCCCTCCTGATGTCGAGGATTCGCTGTCTTTCTCCGTCTTGGTTTCCGCTTTTGTGGATGCCATCGAGTTTTCATAGATCAAGACAGTCAAAATATCACCCACCCTGTGAGCTTTGATGTCGGTAAACAGTGACTGCGACTGCCCGAAATCACCCGCCCAGACGCGCAGGGAAAATGGAAGCAGAAGCATTATCACGGTCAGGATTATGATTCGTTTAATTTTCATTTGCTCACCTCAATGTGTATTTACCTGCACTGTTTCCCGATCGATTATGGTGCAGGCTATTATCTTCCTGGATTGGCTGTTCCGGACCCTGATCGATTCCCCGATATAGCCGGCTTCGAGAGCCGTCCCGCGGGCGGTGATCTCCATCGCCTGTGTCCTGTACATAATGGATACTTCTTTACCCGAAACTACGGCCGGGATCACCTCGATCAATCCCGAAGTTAAAATCTGATCTTTTCCAATATTTTTTTTGGCCCAGCATTCGGCCAGTTGAGCCGGGGAATTCACTATCTTTTCGGTCAGATAGGTTGTTTCCACCCGTTTTAATTGATATTTATTCGGCATGATAATGTCATGCCGCCTGATTTTATCGGTGGTCACCAGCGCATTTTCGAACCAGCTGATCCGAATGCGGATCTGGCCAGATTTTACCTCATCACCGTTTTTATACAGAGTGACTTTCAGGGGTATCAGGCCCCTCGGTTCGGAATTGCTCATCGGATTGATCTCAAGACTGTCATAATCACCAGGCTCGGCTTTTATCCTGTTTTTGCGAAATTCAATTTCCACCCTTACCGGATCGAGATCATAATAGGAGATGATACCGTTAATCATATCACGATTCAGGTCATCGTCTGCCATTGTATCGATCGACACCACCATCAGCAGAGCCGCCAGAGCAAGAGTAATCAATCGGTCTTTAAGCATCAATCAGGCATCCCTATCTTTTAAGATTGTTCGAAATCTGAAGCATGTCTTCGCCGGTCTGGATAACCTTGGAGTTCAATTCGTAGGCCCTCTGAGCAACAATCATGTTGACCATTTCATCGACGACCTTGACATTCGAGATCTCCAGATATCCCTGATCGAGTTTTCCGAGGCCATCCTGGGTTGGGTTACCGAGAATAGGCGATCCCGATGCGGAAGTCCGATTATACAGGTTATGACCTGCCGCTGACAGTCCGGCCGGATTGATAAAGCGGGCCAGCTCGAACTGCCCGATCGACTGCGGCTCATCACCACCGACGAGCAGTACAGAAACGTTGCCGTCAATCGAGATCGACACCGAGGTCGCATCTTCGGGAATAGTCATTTCCGGGTAGAGATAGAAACCGTCGGCATTGACGATCTGTCCCTCGGCGGACATTTTGAAGGCGCCGTCGCGGGTGTACGAAATCGATCCGTCAGGCATCTGAATCTGGAAAAAGCCGTCGCCCGAAATGGCGACATCGAGAGCATTTCCGGTATTCTGGAAATCACCCACCGAAAACTCCCTGACAGTCGCTACCGGTTTAGTGCCGTAGCCGATATCGAGACTGACCGGAACACTGGTCCCGGTTGCGGTCGAAGTGCCGGCCTTGCGAAAGTTTTGATACAGGACATCCTGAAATTCCACACGGCTTCGCTTGAAGCCGATGGTGTTCACGTTAGACAGGTTATTGGCTATATTGTCCACGTTCATCTGCTGTGCAGTCATGCCCGAGACTGCGGTGCGCATTGCTTTTAACATGATCTATACTCCATTACTATAAATTTCTATCTGACCCGTCCGACGTTGTTGATCAGTTTTTCCAGCGATTCATCCTGGGCCTGGACCGATTTGGCATCGGC
>Ga0136651_10001370_pt1 | contig 13387 bp, 12 predicted proteins | sample Mar14236cmmetaG_FD_94867 | JGI IMG/M metagenome (GOLD analysis project Ga0136651, IMG submission 94867) | Marine hydrothermal vent microbial communities from Guaymas Basin, Gulf of California to study Microbial Dark Matter (Phase II) - Marker... ...
GCCCATCTTGATCAGTTTCAGGGACGGGACGCGCCGCGTCATACACTCGGTCCAGCACAGGCCACAGCCGGTGCACTTGTCCTCGTCCACGTAGCGGGCCTTTTTGCGCACCTTGACCTTAAAGTTGCCCACGTAGCCCGAAACCTCCTCGACCTCACTGTAACTCAGGAGCGTGATGTTGGGATGCCGACCGGCATCCATCATTTTGGGTCCCAGAATTCAGGTGCTACAGTCGAGGGTAGGAAAGGTTTTGTCCAGTTGCGCCATGTGCCCGCCGATGGAGGGTTCCCGCTCGACCAGGTAGACCGGGTAGCCGGCATCGGCCATCGTGAGCGCCGTCTGGATGCCGGCGATGCCTCCGCCGACGATGAGCGCCGCCTGGGTGACCGGCTCCTTGCGCGGCTCCAGCGGTTCCTGGTAGACCACCCGCGCCACGGCCGAACTGACCAACCGCTTCGCCTTGGCCGTCGCCTGCGTCATGTCCTTGATGATCCAGGAGCAGTGCTCGCGGATGTTGGCCATGGCAAAGTAGTAGGGGTTGAGGCCGGCTTCAGCGATGGCGGTCTGGAAGGTGGGCTCGTGCATACGTGGGGTGCAGGAAGCGACCACCACGCGCTTGAGACCCAACTCCCGGATGTCGTCCTTGATCATGTTCTGGCCAGGCTCGGAGCACATGTACTTGTACTGGCGGGCGACGGTCACGTTGGGCAACCGGCTGGCGAAGGCAACTACCTCCGGCACGTTGACCGTGGCGGCAATGTTGATGCCGCACTCGCAGATGTATACGCCGATTTTAGGTTGCTCCATATTATTTACACCTCTCGTCTGTGATGATAGGATTTGTCCATCCACTGGTGATACTGCACTGTCATACACACCTCCTGGGTTCGTAGATTCGTAGATTCGTAAATTCGTTACAGGTATTCAACTAACACCACCTTGCCCCGCGTCTCCAGGTCATGCATCAATCCCTCCACCACCGCCCGCCGCAACGGGACTGTGCCGGCGGCGTCGGCAGCCTGGGCCGGGTTGACCGCCAGGCCAACGATAAAATGTATCCTGTCGGCGGTCAGCAGGGCGCGGGCCAACTGTGTGGCGCCATCCTCCCCTCGGGGCAGATCGCGCACCCGCTCCGCTCCCGCCAAACGCTCCCGCGCCTGGCCCATCGTCACCAACCCCTCCGTGACCAGGGCTATCCCCTCCAGGCGTGAGACGGGCGGCACCTCTGCCCAGCCGTCTTTGGGGCGGGGCTCCAATTCCAATTCAGCCCCCAGAAGCCGGGCGGCGATCTGGGCGGTGGTGTCGCCGCAGATAACCCGCGTGTTCGGTTCGGTCATCAACTTGCGCAGCGCCGCCTCGTCCTGCGCCGGATCGGCCGGCGGGCCGGTCCAGACGGTGGCGGTGCGCACGGGCCGGGCGTGCATGGCGACGACGGTCACGTCCTGCCGGGGTGCTCCGGGGTTCAGGCGGCGATAGGTGCGCACCAGCGCGCCGAGGAGTTCGCCGGCGTCGCAGCCGGTGTCGGTCCAGCGCCGCACGGCGACGGCAATGTCGCTCCAGCCCCACCCCCAGCCCCGGGGGCGCAGGTAGCCCTGGCTGACCATCGCCATATAGTCGCCATCGCGCAGATGGAAGCGACACTCGCGCAGGAGCCGCCCGTGGACGACCTCCTCGCTCAACGGCAGGAACTCGACCTCGCCGCGCCGGATGAGGCACAGCGGCAGGGTCTCGCACTCTACCAGGTGGGCCTGGTCGCCGCCCAGTACCTGCACGACGGAAAAGGTGGTCTCCTTACCGGCAGGAGGCGCAACAATGAGGGCTTCCGCCACGCGGTCGGGCGCGTCTCCCGCTTGCAGCATCTCCAGGGCGCGCTCCGCCGTCACGGCAGCCTGAACAGCGCCCTCCGCCCCGCCCTGCGGCCCGCTGGCCAGGATAGTAAAAAAATGATCTTGTATTTGAAAGGTTCTGACTGCTTCGCCGCACACCTCCTCACCGGCCCTGGGGAGGCTCTGGTGCGCGGTTTCAATCCACAGGTTCACAGTGCATTTCCAGGCTATTGCTGACCTAATTTTTTTGTGACAAATGCTTCCAGATAATCCAATCGCTCTTTGATCTTGGTTTCTTCCCTGGCATAATGCTCCCTCAACTCTCCAGTAAAAGAGCAAAGCCAATCTTTCCGAGTTTGGCTGCGGTTAACCCGAATGTCGGATGCGCTTCTAAACTGTAGTTGCCCCCATCCCAGAGCACCGATGCGCAGACAGTCCCAATCAAACCACTCGATTGGCTCAACGATGGCAGTGACGTCCTCGAGGCTTCCGGTATCAGTGAGATGGTACTTTATCATAACGATGACGAAATAGTTGTCATCGTCTTCGTAGAAATCCATTAGCCGCTTCACTGAGGTCAAATTGGGCATGTGAAAGCCCGGTTCCTCACGATGGGTTTTCACGTCCACTGCATAGTACGCGCTGCCAATTCGGAAAGACAGATCCTCCATCGCCCGGCGGCCGAAACTGGTATCAACTACATCAATGAGTCCCCTTGCGATATCTCTGAATTCGCCAACGATCAGGCCCTCAATTGCGTCGCCTACGCCCCGGGTGCTGCGGCGGAACTCTTCACCGACGATGAATGACTTTTGTGCTTGTAAGAAGGCTTCGATTCGCGCCCGCAATTCGTCGAAAATGTTCATCAGGCCTCGCTAGAGCAGACCACGTTGCGTCCGGTCAAGTCGTTTCGCGGATAGGCGAACGTATTCTTTGTTGATCTCAAAGCCGATAAAGCGCCGTCCCAACCGAGAAGCGACTACTGCCGTTGTGCCCGAACCCATAAAGGGATCAAGCACAACGTCTCCGGGACTAGAACTGGCCTTTATCACCCGTTCGACGACCATCTCGGGCTTTTGAGTTGGGTGAGGTGTATTCTCCGGCATTGACCAGAACGGGACAACTGTATCTATCCAGATGTTGGCCGGGTGGGTGTAGCGATACCGCTCACCATTCTCCTCGACCCAATCTTTGGGTTCTCCGTTCTCCCGGTAGGGTGCTAACACTTGTTTCTTGACCTTGACCTCTTCAACATTAAAGACATAGTTCTCTGACTTGACAGCGAACCAGATATCTTCCATATTATTTTTCCAGTTGCGTTTACTGCCGCGCCCTTTTTCGCGTCGCCACGTGATGCGGTTCTTGACGATGCAGTGACTATCCAAGAGTGCCTGAATCATTCCCGAGTAGCGCCAATCGCTGCAAACGTAGATGGAGCCCGTTGGCTTGAGCAGGCGGACCGCTTCTCGAATCCACCGGTCGCTCCACTCTCTATATTCCTGGTCCGAAAGACGCTTGTGATTATTGCCATAGTCCTTTCCAATGTTGTAAGGCGGATCAGCAAAGACGAGGTCTATAGTTTCATCGGGAAGTAGTGACATCCCTTCTACACAATCACCGTGGTAAACGCGGTCGAGCAGTGCCAAGAAAGGTTGATCCATTCGAATCTCGGCAAGCGTTGGCAAGTCGGTATACCGGCTTCGGTCGGCTTCGGTCAGAAACAGCGTGCGGTTCCTTGGAGCCGGATTGTTGTATTCGAGATACAGACGTCTTGTTGCCTCATTCATAGCGCGGCAAGCCCCGTAACAGCCATCTCCCAGTCGCAATAATCGGACTCCCCCTCGAAACTGTATCCCTGCTTCTCAATCACGCGCCGGTCACGGAACTCTTCGAGGCGCATCCCGTACTTGTGGCGGAAGCGGCGGTCTATCAGTTCGTAGCGATTCATCCGCCGTCGAATTTCGCTGGTCAGAATTCGCCGCATACTTATCTCGACATTGGGTGCTGGCACAATAGAGTATTTGGTGGCGTTCCAAGTGACGTCGACACTGCCACCGCAATCATCGACTGTCGCTTGCAAGGTCCCCGACGCAGATGTATTCGAAGAGAATGTTCCCTGTATCGTATGAGACCAGCCGGGCCCAGAACCTGAATACGAGAAAGCATTTCCGGTGATGTCGGTGGAGTAGTGGTACTGAATCTTATTATTGCAGTGTCCAATGGTGTAATAGATCTCGAGGTAAGTGACCGCGGCCTTGCGAACTGTAAACATAATGGTTTTCCCTTGAGAGGTTGTCCCCCACCAACTGCCCTCATAAGGCATCGGTCGAACGCTCGTAGACTGGACGTTGCTCCAGCCGCTATTGCCCCAGGAGTTGCTCGCCCTCACACGGTAGTAATAGGTTCCTGTCGGCTGATCACTTGCCGACCAGGATGTTCCAGAGCCAAAATACTGCATTGTCGGGCTGGAGAAGGCCGTGTTGTCGTCCTCCTGCAGGGTATATGTTTCGGCCAGGTAGGCTGTGTTCCAACTTGCAGTGTAGCTCCCAGAACCGTCGGGGTTGGAAATGGAGTTCAACACAGGCGTGTCGGGGACCGGCGGCCAGCGGTTCAGGGTGAGTGGCAAGTACAAGTAGAAGTAAGCCTCGTCATCCAGGATGGTGAGCGTGGCGGAATCGGGCGTGCCCAGCGTCGCGTGGGTCAGATTGCTCAAAGTCAAGGTTATCGTTTCGTCTGTCTCGTCCAGTGCGTCGTCGAGGATGGGGACGGTGAAGGTCAGTGCCGTCGTGCCCGGCGCAAAGGTCAGCGTACCGCTGGCGGCGGTGTAATCGTCCTCCGCCATAGCTGTGCCGTCCGACGCGACATAGTCCACGGTAGCTGTAAGCGCGGTGGCCCCGTCGAGCATCACGGTGATGACCGCCGTGCCCTCGCCCTCGCCCACGCTGTAGGCCGTGCTGCCGAAAGTCACCGTCGGCGGATTGTCGTCGTCGCTGATGGTCAGCGTGGCGCTGAATGTGCCGAGAGTCAGACTGACGGGATCGCTCAACAGCAGCGCAATCGTCTCGTCGTTCTCGTACAGGTTGTCGCCGGTGATGGGAACGGTGAAAATCAGTGTGGTTATGGTCGGCGTAAAGGTCAGCGTGCCACTGGCGGCGGTGTAATCGTCGCTCGTCGTGGCAGTGCCGTCTGACGTGGCATAGTCCACAGTGGCCGTGAGCGCGGTGGTCTCGCTGATCGCCACGGTAATAGTGACCGCGCCATCGCCTTCACCCACGCTGTAGTCGGCCGCGCTAAAGCCCACTACCGGGGTAGAGCCGTTTGAGAGAGTCTTTTCCTGCCAGGTGACGTGATACTCAGATTCGTGAATCTCTTCCTGCACTATGGCCCACCAGTCGGCAGAGACGCCAGCGGGCAAGGCTTGCCTTGAACTCGTCGAAGGAGTAACGACGTCAGCGCTATGCTCGACTGATGCGCTGGTCCCTTTGACCTGGCTCAGCGCAGGCGCTAGCGTTGGTGGCGGGGCTGCGCTGGTGCGAACAGCGCTGGGGTCTAACACTATCACCAGGCTGACCAGCAGAACGAGGATGATAAACCGTTGCTTGTTCATACTTGAATCTCTTATCTTTGCGTTGCGCTGCACAACTTTTGTTTCGCGGCTACTATCCTCAAGTGGAATACACGCCCCGCAATTCCCCCTCTCCCTCACCAATAAACTCCCCCAACCAACGCCGCACGGCCGGGTGGGTGAGCGGCACGTCGCCCAACTCGGCCCGCAACTCGGCCGTGTCGAACTCGAAGGCGCGCCCGTCCACGCGATGGACGTAGTGCAGGTCAACAGGCCGCTCGGTCAAAAGAAACGCCAGTAGCGTGCCTTCGATGTCACCCAGCGGGGCGCGGTCAATGTGGCTGTGCTGGAAGGTGGCGATCACCCGCGTCCCCTGCCCCACCTGCGATTCGATGTGCAGTCCGCCGTTGCACCATTCGGCGGCGGCGGCGAATAGCGGCAACCCCAATCCCACGTGGCGCGTCTGGCGCGTGGTGAAGAAAGGGTCGAGCACGTGGGATAGTGTCTCCTCGTCCATCCCTTTGCCGTTGTCAATGACCTCAATGGTCAGCCGGTCGGCTGCCAAGTCTTCCTCGATTCGCAGTTCGACCCGCGTCGCGCCGGCCGCGACAGAGTTCTCCAGTATATCTAGAATGTGCAGCGACAACTCTAGCACGCCACCGCTCCCGACCGCAGCCCGTCTACCCAAACTTCGCGGCCCTCGGCACCGGCCAGCGCCAGCGCCACTTCAGCGACGGTGGGCGCGGTCATCTTGAACGTCGTGCGCCGCGCCATCTCCTTCAACCGGTGGGCGTCACCGTTCCCCACCAGACTGTAGTGTGCCAGTTGGGGGAAACGTTCGCGGGCCTCGACCGGGCCGATATTAGTCGAGATCTCTACTCCCACGATGTCCAACTCTGGCGGGACAAAGCCCAGGTTGGAGATAATGCTGTACATCGTCCGGTCCACGTGGGCCGGGATGCATAGCCCGTCCAATTCACGCACGCGCTGTACCACGTCCTCTACGAAAAAAAAAGTCGAAGTCAAGAGCAGCCGGTCGAGGTAGCCTGCCGGGTCCCCGTCCGCGTCGAGCATCAGTTGCTCCCCAAAGATCGCCTCGTCGTTCTTGAGTGGCGGCAGATTGGCATAGACTTGCTCCTGCCAGCGGGCCACTTGCTCCAGCGTGTCGAACAGGGTGAGCAGGTGTACCTCCTCGCGGGTCTGCACCTCCATACCCGGAAGCACCGTGATGCCCGTACCCCGGGCGGCGTTGACCACTGCGGCGGCGTTCTCGGCCGAGTTATGGTCGGTGACGGCGATGATTTCTAGTCCTATCTCCTGCGCCCGCTCCAGGATGAACTCGGGGAGCATCTCTAATTCGGCGCAAGGCGAAAGACAGGTGTGAAGGTGCAGGTCAGCCAGGAAAAAGCGTGACATGGCAGTCAGAAACCGGGTTTTTGGAAAAAAACCGGTTTATCCTGTTCAGGCGGCGGCTTGCATGGACTTCCACACTAGTTCGGTGAGGTCCATCGCCCGCACGCGAATCTTGTTCTGGCGGGCGCCCTCTTGCAGCGTGCGCTTGCACTGCTGGCAGGCGGAGAGGACGTACTTGGCGCCGGTGGCCTGCACCTGCGCCATACGCTGCGCCGCGACGCCCGCGGGAACTGTGCGGTCGGCCACTTCGACGTCACCACCGCCACCACAGCAGAGGGCGTTCTCACGGCTGGCAGACATCTCGCGGAACTCGAGCCCCGGTATGCGGCCCAGCACCTCACGCGGCGCGTCGTAGACCCCGCTCTTGCGCCCCAGGTCGCAGGGGTCGTGGTAGGTCATGACCTCCTCCACCGGCCCGAGGGGTAGCCCATCGCCAGCGACGAGTTCGGCCAGAAACTCGCTGGCGTGTTGCAACTGGATGCCGGAGACGTCCACGACCTCGGGGTAGAGATGTGTCCAGGCGTAGTAGCAGGAGGGGCAGGTAAAGACAACCTTTTTGGCCCCCACGGCCCGCGCCTTCTGGACGTTGTGCTGGGCCAATGTCGCCATGCGGTCACCCATCCCGGCGATGTGGAGAGGGTAGCCACAGCACCACTCGTCGCCGCCCAGCGTGGTGAACTCTACGTCGGCCCGCTCCATAATCTGCACGAACGATTGGGGGATGCTGTAGACACGGGGATAAAAGGAACTGACACAGCCGATAAAATAAAGCACCTCGGCCTTTCTGCGGCGGGGCTTGACGCCACGCGGAATAGGGTCGAGGTTCTGGCTCCAAATCTGGCGGGTCTTGTTATCGTCGCCAGAGATGTTGTGGCTGGTGCCAATTGTCTCTCCGAACGCCTTCATCCCCTCGGGAACGTTGACGTCCACCCGCGTGGCGTACTCTTTGAGAGCGATCATTGTATCCGTGATCGGGATACCGCGCGGACAGCGCACCTGGCAGGATTTGCAGGTGGTACAGAGCCAAAAGGTGCGGCTGGACAAGACATCCTCTTTCATCCCCAAGCGCACCATCTGCCACAGTTGGCGGGGAGTATAGTCCATCGCGAAGGCAGTGGGACATGAAGCACTACAGGTGCCGCATTGGATGCAGGAGAGCAATTGCTCCCACTCCGGCGTCACCTGTTTGGCCAGTGTACGATCCAGGGTTGTCAGGTCGAGAACGTTCATGCTCATTGACATCTCCCTCCAGAGTGATGTGATAACCAGTATTACACAACGCGGTACATTATACCCATTCTAGCAGAGAACGCAAATGCCCCAAGTGCCAAATGACACTTTCAGGAAATGACGGGAGGCACTTGTCAAGCGGGCCGTCTCACCTGTCGTAGCGGTGGCGGTCGCGGGTGCGGTACTTGTTCATCATCTCCCGCCAACTCTGTTCCAGGTCAACGTCGGCGACGTTGGCCAGACAGACGAGCGTGTAGACGAGGTCGCACAACTCGATCCCCAGGTCTTGCTTTGCCTCGTCGGCCCGCTTGGGTTTTTGCCCGTAGAGGTGATTGACCAGTCGAGCGACTTTTCCCAATTCCTCGGTCATGCGCGCCAGTATCGCCAGTGGGCGCCAATAGCCGCTTCCGGCCCCCTGTATCCACTGATCCACTTCTGTCTGCATTCCCCGCAATGTAATTTCGGACATGTGACCGCTCCCTACACCGGCTCCTGCCTCCGCAGGCCACGCAATCCCTCGATGCCATACAGCAGCCCCCCGAGGAGCCCGGCTGCAGCAGACACGAGATAGATGCTCAACGACATGGCGGCGGCGGTATTGGCATCCACTTTGACCGAACTGAAAAGCGCCACTGTCACCCAGTCTCGCACGCCCAGGCCGCTGATGGAGAGGGGCACGAGCAGCGTGACAGAGATGAGGGGCGTGACGATAAAGTAAAAGCCCGGCCCCTGGGGAATGCCCACCGCCAGCCCGCACAGCCAGTTGACGAGCACGTTCACCACGTTAAAGATGATCGAGATGCCCAGTGCCTCCAGCAGCGCCCGCCGGCCACAACCGGTCACTGCGGCGTAGACCTGCGCCAGAAAGCCCTCGCCTCGCAGCGAAAGAGCGGTTGGCAGACGGTCTGTGACACGCTGCAAAAAGCGCCCTTCCAACACGAGTGCCCCGGCAATCAATCCCCCACCGGCGACTCCCACCAACAAGCCGGCCAGCCAGGGATCGAGGCGCGTAAGGGTGAACGGCAGGGCGATCAATCCCATGGCAAAGAGCACGAGGAGACCGCTCATACGATCGAGCAGCACGGTACCGACGGCCGCCGAGGAGTCGGTGTCGCCGCTCAGTTCCAGTGCCCGCACGACGTCGCCGCCAAAGCCGGTGGGGAGGAAACTATTAAAGAAGGCGCCGACAAAATAAAGGTGCATCAGGCGGCCCCAAGTCACATCCAGGGCCAGACCGCGTAGAAGGACGAACCAGCGGCAGGCGCGAATGACCAGGCCAAGGACGACGAGTAGAAAGGCGACCAGGAGGTAGCGCATATCGGCCCGGCGCAGTACATCCAGCGTCTCGCCCAGGCCGATCTTCCAGAACAGGAAGGCCAATGCCCCGATGCTGATGAGGACACGGATTACGTTAAGCCAGCGTTGCTTCATTCGGTCACCTCGATGGATGGCAGGAGCAGGCGGTCGGCGCCAGCGACAAACAGGCGCGGACCGTCGGGCGGGCGATAGAGTCCCAGTTGCAGCGTGCAGGTGCACGCAGCCGTGCCCTCGGGCACGGGTAACGGGTGGGAGAGTACGACAATGTCGCCTGTCTCCAGGCCGCTCATCGCCACCGGCCACCCGTCCCACTGGGACAGGATGGCGCCGTCAGCGTCCAGCAGGTGGACAAAGACGGCCAGCGGCGGCTCGACCGTCTTCTCCATCCGCCAGTAAGTGACCAACTCGACGGTCTGCCCCGGCGCAATGGTGGTTCCGGCCAGTTCATAGCCTGCCAGCGCAGGGCCGCCGTCGAAGGAGGCCGGCAGCGGCACCGGCTCGCCGCCAGACGTGGTCGGCGTGGGATCGCCGGGCAGCGTCTCCAGCAGAGGGCGGGCGTCGGCAAGGGAGCCGGCGGCGGCGAGCAACATTTCCACCACTGACGATGATGCAGGCATCGTCGCCTCGACGAGGTAATGGGCCGGGCCGCCCGCGGCCAGCACGAACGCCCCTGACCCGGCCCACTTGGCGATCAAGCGGTGGTCGGGTTGTAGCCCCAATCTCTCGGGTGGCAGGTCAGCCACGGCCGGCCCGACGACGACAGCGCGGTCGAGGGGTGTGTTGGACGGATAGGCGAGATCGTAGATGTGCATAGAGTAGCCGATGTGGGCATCCGGTTCCCGGTCGCGGAAGATGGCGTAGAGATCGCGGTGCTGGTAGAGTAGCCCCAATTGCAGGCTCGTCGTACTGATGGCATAGATGCCGGGAGGCGGTGTGTAAGGATTATAACCGAAAAACTCGGGCCCGGCCAGCACGCGCCGGAAAGCGGGCAAGGGATGGAAGGACAGACCATAAGCGGCAGGGTCAGCACTGCCAAAGTAGACCAGTTCGACGCTGACTATGTTTTTTGCAGCCAGGTACTCTTGCAGCCCAACCAGGTCCTGTCCCCAGTCCACGTTGGCGTCGGCAAAGATGCGGTATCCATTCTCCGGCCCACCTCCCAACTCGTTCACGAAGGAGAGGTGGTGCGGGTAGATGCGGGTCGCGCCCACAGCGGCCCAGACGACCAGCAGTGTCAGTCCAATCCGCCACACTCGGCGCATGGGGCAACGCGGCAACGCCCTCGCAGCCAGCGCAATAACGAAAGGAAGGACAGGCAGAACGTGGCGGTAGCCAATGTTGAGAGGACTGGCGATGGCAGCAGCAAAGATGGCGGCGGCCGGGATTAGCCACAGGGCTGCCTGCTGCCAGCGACGGAGCGCACTCACCAAGCCCAGTCCCAGCAGGATGAGCGTCGGCAACGGGGTTTTGAGAGCAAAGATGACGGGGAAGTAATACCACCAGCCAGTGTCGTGGGTTCGGCCCAGGAGGAAGGTGGGTGTGCCAACCTGGACGCGACGGTAGACGGCTGCCATCCCCTGCCAGTAGGTGGGGAATGGCAGAGGCACGCCTATCTCGCCCACGGGGCCGATCTCGAAGCGGTAGGCGGCCCACACGACGGCCAGTGCCAGTAGCCCTATTCCGGCGAGTGCTGTCACTCGCTGGCCTAGCGGGAGTTGGTGCCGGTCAGGAGGTCGGTAGAGCAGTGTGACCAGCAGAAAAATGGGGCCGACTAGTACGCCTGAAAACTTGGCGCACAGCGTCAGACCCGCGCCCAGGCCGGCCAACAGGAGATTGAGAGCGGTCGGGCGGGTCAGGTAGACCCCCAGCCGCCACGTGGCGATGAAGAGAAAACAGGCCAGTCCCAGATCGGTGGTGATCAGCCGGCCGTGGGCAACGATGTTGGGGTCGAGGGCGAAGAGGATCAACCCTAACCAGGCGGCCGGCTCGCCAACAAAGTGGTACAGGGCCAGGAACAGTGTCAGCCCCAACAGCACTGCCAGGCCCATCACCGGCCAACGCCCGGCGACGATCAACTCTGGGGCACGGTCAAAATTGGCCTTCCAAAGGAAGGCGTCGGCAAAGTTGACGATGTCAGCCTGTGCCCAGGTGGGGTGGTCGAGAGGAAGGACGACGTCGGAACGCAGGAGCAGTGGCAACGCGGCCAATCCGTCTATCAGTGGGGGATGCTCCCAACTCAGGCGGGGGTCGCCTGTGCGCAGGTAGGCGTAGCCGGCGGCCAGGTGGTAGGGCTCGTCGAATGTGGCCGACTTGCGAACGCTGCTGCTGAACATCTGGGCCGCCAACAGCCCCAACAGGAAAGGAACGCCCACCCATCTCAACTGCTTCACTGTGCCGCCACCTCCATAAGCGACAGCAGCAGGCGGTCAAACTCGGCCACCCTCGGCCGCGGTCCGGTTTCCCGCTCGTAGAGCCCCATCTTGGGTGTGTAGGTAACGGTAACAGTAAGCATCACTGGTTACTCATCGCTCACCACCCGAATTTTGCTCAACAACACGCGGCTGTCCAGCCAATGGCCGTCCTCCGCGATGACCGGCAGACGATCCCCGCTGGGAGCGTACAGGCCAATCTCAATGTTGTAGAAATCCGGCGGGGTCGTCAATCCTATCGTCAGGTCGCGCACGTCCTCGATGACCCGGCCGGGTTCCCACAGGCCGGTTGGCCCATTCCCTTTGACGGGCCAGCCGTCGTTGCTGGCCCAGACCTGGTTCTCGACGCCCAGGACGTGGGCGAACACAGAATAATTCGTCTCCATCGGGGCCAGCGCCCGCCAGTAGAGCGTGAGGCGTATCGTCTCACCGGGCCGCACCACCCGCTGGTCGAGGGTGTAGCCGGCCAGCGCGACCTGCTCGCCAAAGTTGGCCTCCACCGGATTGGGGAACTCGCCGGGGCGGGGCTGGATCTCGGCTGTTGCCAACTGCAGTGCGTCTCGTCCGTCGGGTGTGGTCAGGCGCGGGCCGTCGGGCAGGTAGATGCCAACTTGAACGTAACCCACGTCGGGCGCGTAGGCCGTCTCCGGGATGTGCACGCGGTAGGTGTCGGCAAAGGCGACGCCGGGCTCCCAGGCGGTGGTGGGATAGCGCCCCAGGCCGGGGTAGGTGTCGCGCTGGGCGATTATTGTGCCCACATCGCTCAACAGGTGGACAAAGACGACATGGTTCTGGTCGGGCCGGGCCAACGCCTGCCAGTAGAGTGTGACTTTTACCGTGCCACCGGGTTCGACTACTGTGGGCGCCACGTCGTAGCCCAGCAGCCGCGCCACGTTGCCGAACTCGATGCTTGTGAAATTGGGCGCCGCCTTGATTTCGGCCTCGGTCAGCGGACGAGGTTGGGCAAAGGCCGGGGCAAGTATGCCGACCAGGGCGTAGATGGCCAGTGCCGCCATCCCGACCGTCACAACCAAGCTCGGTAGATCTAATTTCGCTCGGCCTGGATCGCCAGATCCAGGCCCTAAGCGGGGATTTGGCAATCCCCTCGGAGCAATTTTGGATCCACTGAGGCGGCGGGGGGAAAATTGGCTCAACCCCAGGCAAAGCAGGAGGGCGAAGGCGGGCAGGCCGGGGAAGAAGAAACGGCCCATCGCGCCGGCCGGGCTCACCAGGATGTAGGCGAAGAGGATGGTGGCGAACAGCAGGACGGAGGTCAGCAATAACAGCAATTGCGAATTGCGAATGGCGAATGGCGAATGGCGTGCGGATCGGAGGTGGCGATAGAACAGGAGGATCAGGCCCAGGCCGCCGGCCGCTGCCAGCCATGCCAACCCCTGGTACACAATGTTGGGCAGCGGAACCTGACCATAGCCGAAGCGTCCCCACAGGCTGCTCCAGGCATAAGGCAGTTCGATCATTAGCGTGCCCCAACTATCGAGGGGGTTGCGCACTCCAAACAGTTCGGTCATACGTTGGAAGCCGGTCGGCTCGCCGTAGAGCGCCTGGTTGCGCCAGAACCACCAGCCGGAGATGAGGGCCGCCAGCCC
>Ga0136651_10001372_pt1 | contig 13374 bp, 13 predicted proteins | sample Mar14236cmmetaG_FD_94867 | JGI IMG/M metagenome (GOLD analysis project Ga0136651, IMG submission 94867) | Marine hydrothermal vent microbial communities from Guaymas Basin, Gulf of California to study Microbial Dark Matter (Phase II) - Marker... ...
CGAATTTTTTTACTTCTCCGGTTTTTGTTTCTCCTTTAATATATATTCTAATTTTTCTAATTACCCTTCCCCTGCTGCTCTTTTCTTTATTTTTGGAAAAAAGAACAAAGATTCCCTACCAAAATTATTTTTTCTCCTTTGGTTTTATTCTGTCGGGAATTTTCTTCACACAAATTAAATTTGTTAATTTCATTGCGGCAGCGCAGATTTTATCTTTGGATCTATTAATTTTTGTTTTAATTTTTTCTCTTGGAAATTTAACCAAATTGACAAAAAGTTTGTGGAACAAATTTGCAATTTTTTCGCAGTTGTTTGATGCAAGTTCAACTTTTGTTTCCCTTCAATTCTGGGGCTATTCAGAGCAACATGTTTTACCAAACCTAATTTTTGATTTTTTCGGAAACTGGAGTTTTTTTCTTGTAAAATTTATTGTTGTTTTATTTCTGCTTTATTTTGCTGATTCCAGCATAAAAAATAAAAATTTCAAAAATTGGCTAAAATTAGTTGTTATAATTTTAGGACTTGCCCTTGGAACAAGGGACTTGTTGAGGATATCTGCTTTGGTTTAATAATTTTTAATCAACATATTTTTTCTGCCAATTGTGAGAGCATAATTCACTTTGTTTTTAGAAATCACCGTGAAATTATAACCTATATAATATCCTTTTCCTGACAAACATTCATCAAAAATCTCAAACAGATCTTCAATATCTCCGGCAAGATTTATTTTATTTTCAGAATTTTTCTCGGTTTTGTTTATCTCCTCGATCAGATTCAGAAAAATCAAATCCTCGTCATTTTTTAGAACAGAAGTGTAATCAATTCTGGAATAACTATCAAAAATATTAAATAAGGTTAGAAGAGAGAAAGAGAATAAAACTGCTGCAACAATGTACCATTGCCCTTTTAATTTATATTTTGTAAATTTGAACATGCGCGACCCCATCTATAAATTTTACATTTTCCTTATTAATCAATTTCAATTCTGCCGCCAAATTAACAATTTCGTTTCCAATTAAATTTATTATTTTTGCTTCCTTTAAAAGAGGGATAATTTCTTCCTTTTCAGCAAATCTTTCAAAATAAAAACTTTTCTTTATTTCAAAATCAATCTCTCCAAATTTCAGTTTTTTTCCGAGAATTTCTCTGTCGCAGGCAGCAAGCAATTTATCTTTTTTAAAATATTTGCAGGCGAACTTAATTATCATAAATTTAAAAATTAATATCCTTTGTAAGGCGTAAAATAATCCATCACAATACTGATTATTTTTTGAATAAAAAACCTGAAAATAATCCGGCAAATCTCTCTGGACCTTCTATGGAATCCAAATAATATTCTGGCATCAAGCCAGTAATTTTATCAATTTAATTTTTATCTCTTTTCCTTAACATACTTCTTAAACCAGGTTAGCCATCTGTTATAAATCTCTTTTGAATCTAAAGCTCCCAATTCTTTTCTAACTTCTTCTGAAAAAATATGAAACATGGAATTTGAAAGAACAACGCTGTTTGCTTCCATAATATCTAATTTCTTCGTTGCAATTGCGGTTTTTACAATTGTGTCGAGGATATTTGCCCTTAGATTAATATTGTTCCAGACTGCATCCCAGTTTCCCTTCCACTCTTTTACATTTTTCGCAATTGAATTTATTATCTCGCTTTCTCCTGCCAGCAAAGTTGTTGTTGGCTCAAGTTCGTCTTTTTTGGCATTATATTCAAGAAGATTGACAAATCCTCTTTCCTCTCCTGGGTCTTCTTTCCAATGTTTTCTGATTTCCGTGAATTCAACAGTTCTCCTGAAGGAATGCAAACCATCCGCACTTTTTAAAGTGTTATTTATTATTACAAGATCAGTTGCCTTAAAACTTGTTGGAGGAACACCCAAATCATTTACAACCCTATCAAATAAACCATAAGCGCTTTCTCCATGTATAGTGCCCGCGACAACATTTGCCATTGCACCTATTCTCATAGCCTCATAAAGAGCTAGAGCCTCCTTACTTCTGACTTCTCCAATTATTAAACAAGAATCTCCCAATCTGAGAGACACTCTCAAAGCTTCTTCTGCGGGAAGTTCTGTTTCAACCATTGTTATTACAGATCTTGATTTTAATCTCGTTACATTAAATCCAAGTTCTCTGAATTTGGTAAGAGGCAATTCTAAAGTATCTTCTACTGAAATAATTCTCTTATTTTTCATTATCTGTGAAATTATAGCAGCCAATAAACTTGTTTTTCCCGAACTTCTTGTCCCGCCAACCAACATGGATCTTCCTCCATCAATTATAAACCAGAGCAGACCGCTTGCTAAAGGATTAATCATTTTCTGAAATATAAACAGTGGAAATGTCCATGGCTTTTCTCTGTGCCTTCTTAAAGCGAACCCAAGACCTTCTGGAGACAGGGTTTGCATTATTGCACAAACTCTTGCTTTCCCTCCCTGAACAGATATTTCAGCATCTAAAACAGGATTTGCTTCATCCAATGGTCTTCCAGAACTCAATCGCAATCTTGTTGCCAATAATTCAGCGTCTTCCCTTGTTTGCGTTATGTTTGTCTGGCATTCGCCGTATTTCCCATGATAAAGATATATGGGAGAAGAGCCTGGAGGAGAATTAACATAAACATCTTGAACATTGTCATCGGACAAAATTAATTCCAGAATTCCAATTCCCGCCGTGTATCTAACGAGAATGTTTGAAATAATTTTCAATCTTTCTTCCGGAATATTTGAATTGGAAAGTTCTCTTAGCATATCGAGACCTATATTGTAAAAACTTTTTCTTACTTCTGCCGAAGCAAATTCTTCCCTTTCCAGAGGTCTGTGTCTCGCCATATATCTCTTTGCCTGATCAAGCAAAGCATATTCTTCCTCCTCCAAACCAAATTCTATTGGGATGATATGATATAAAATTCTCACTTCATTAGGTATTTTATAAATTTCAACTTTTGCATCCCGGATTTGATAATTGTCAATTAATTCTGCTTTTTCCGGTGGAGTAGCCTGATATTTTGTATAAGTAAAATTAGGCCTGACCGAAGGAATAAAAAATTGTCTGTAAACTGATCTGTCTCCTACTTTATATCCGGGCAAAAATTCCAGACTCTTCTTGATCAGGACGGTTTCCTTCAATAAATCTCTAAGAGGTAGTAAGGTATTGTTTAGGTAGTGTTCATAACATTCTTTGCAGATTCCTTTAGTCCTTTCATACATAACTTTTGTGTGCCTTATTCTCCTGATCAGCAATACATAAGCACCTACGGGGTCATTCCGCAGTTTTGTTAAAATTATATTTTGCAAAAAATCCATTCTCTTTGAAACACACCTGTCGCATTTTTCTGTAACCAGATTTTTTTTGGAAAACAATTTTAAATCTCTTGTTATTCTTTCATAAATTTTGGCTATTTCGAGCAACATTTGAGTTTGCTCAAAATTATATTCATATTCTCTCTCTTTTGATAAAATAATTGTTTTTGCATCTTTAACGGCAATTAATTTGTTTAAAACATCCGCCATGCATTCTGGAAAATCTTCAATCGAAGAACCATATATGCAATTCAAGCAATTTATTTTTAAAACACCGTCTTTATATGTGTATTTTTCTAGCATAATATGGCTTTACGTTTTAAAAATAAGTTGCGAAGTTCTATTTGACAATTTCCTCAAAAGCTTTAACAACCCTGTCAATTTCTTCTTTTGTCAGTTGGTAGGTTGAAACCTTGAAGTTTTTTGTTAAACCCGGCTTTATTCCTCCTATTCCCCTCTTTTTTAGTTCATGATATAGAAAATAACCTCTTTTTTTGTGTTTCTTTGAAATTTCGTATATTGGTTTTGCTTCGAAAAACATCAAATCATGATTGTGCGGTTTTTCTCCCAATTGCTTCAAACCAAGTTTCTCCATTTCCTTTGAAAAATATCTTGCCTTTTCAACCTCTTCATCCCAATATTTAATTCTTTCTCTAATAGTTGGAAAGGAGGCGATCAAAGTTATAATAGATGGTCCTCTGGAAGAACAGCCAAGCATCTCTATTTCCTTATTGGGAAAATACCTGCTCTTTCTCAAAATTATTTTTTCCCATTCTTTGTTGAAACCGAGAATGCCAATTGGACCAGATGCAGCCATTGATTTGTGGCCCGAACCAATCAAAAAATCAACTCCCAGCTTGTTTAATTTAATCTCAAGTCTGCCAATAGAATAGGCGCAATTTAGAAGAAGAGGAATGCCTTTATTTTTACAGATCTTTGACAATTTTTTAACATCGGGAAAATTTCCATAGTTTCCATCCGGATAAGTCAGCAAAACCAAAACCGGCTTGTTCAAATCTATTTTTTCCTCAAATTTTTCAACATCGATTTTGTATTCAGGATATCCTGAGCTTTCAACAATATCAATATCCAATCCAGCCCTTTCTGCGGCAATATAACTTGAATAATGAGCATTTCCATCTGCGAGAACAATCTTGCTTTTGTTTTTTTCTGCAACCTTTAGAGAATTCATAACGGCAAACATGGCCTCTCTCGCCCCATTTGTTGTTCTTGCCAAATCGCAATCCAAAAATTCTGGTAGTTCCTCATGAACAAATTTTTTTATATTTGGTTTCTCAATCAAATCCAATCTTCCGGGACAGAAATCGCAGACAGAATAACCATCTGCAAATTCAATCAAAGCATCTCTTGCCTCTTTCGTCAAAATTCCTCCTCTCTGGATAGGATTTAGATTAATTTCAAATTTTGATCTTTTTAGTTGCATAATAAATCTATTAATTATAATTCAAATGATCTCTCAAACTATCTCCACATTAAAATTATCTTTCATAAAATTAATTGCTTCCTCGGATGAAATCATGTGTTTTTTTCCTATCTTTGTTTTTCCGAATCCGGGCCTTCTCAAAGTAACGCAAACATCTAAACCGAAAATTGGTATTCTTGGATCATATTCTATTCCCGGGATTTCAATATATTCTGGAATGCCGAAAGAGAAGGTTCTTCCCGAGAAACATCTCTTGTTTAATTTGTTTTCTTTTGCTTTTAAAAGTCTATCCAGCAATTTCTTTGTTTCTTCGCCCCTGATTGTAACAATTACTCCAATATCACGACCTTTGGCAACTCCAAAAGTTGTCCTTTTCTTGGTCTTTCTATAAACGGCTTTTCTATTGGTTATTCTCTCTAAAATTGTTTTTGCATTTTCAAGATTTTCTCCCGGTTCTCCAACACCTATATTTAATACTAATTTCTCAATTTTTATCTCCCTCATTTTATTTTCTGTCACCTTCTCCATCATTAAATTCTCTGTTTAAAAATAAATTAAGGTTTAAAAATAAGATGCGGGGGGAGAGATTTCCGAATCAATGTTTTCTTTTGGCTTGAGGGTTTTCTTTTACAAAAGAAAAGCCCTATTCGAACTCTCGAAGGGACTTTTATGGAGCCAATAATTTTTTTAAAAAAGAATGGCTACCCACAAGGTTTCCTAAAGCCAAAAACAATCTGAGCTTCGCACTTATATACCTAAGCCTTGCGCCTTTAGCCTATATTTGACCACTTGGCTACCCCCGCATAATTTATCAGTATTTTATAAATTTATCAAGGCCTCCTAATAACCATATTAGATCTTTCTATTTTAAATTTTAATTAGAATTATGGTAACCATCTATTCAATAAAAGGGGAAAAAAAGGGAACAATTAGTCTGGGAAAGGCGTTTAATTTTCCTTTGAGAGTTGATTTAATAAAAAAAGCCGTTCTTGTTTTTAGGGCAAACAGGAGGCAGAAATATGGGGCAGACAAACTTGCCGGTTTAAGAACAAGCGCACATTATCACGGAAGGAGCGGTCTTCCGCCTCATGTTAGAATGGCAGGAAGAGAGATGGCAAGATTGCCGAGAATTCATGGCGAAGGTCCTCTGTTATTCAGAGCAAGAGCAGCACCTCAGGCAATAAAAGGTAGAAAAGCCCATGCTCCGGTACCAGAGAAAAATTTCACAAAATCAATAAATAAAAAAGAAAAAAAATTAGCTCTTTATTCGGCTTTATCTGCTTCAGCGAATAAAGAACTTGTTTTGAAAAGAGGACACAAAATAGAAAACTTAGAAGAAGTTCCTTTGGTTGTTGAAGATGAATTTGCCAAATTAAATAAAACTAAAGATGTCTATTCGGTTTTGAAAATTCTGGGTTTGAAAGAAGAACTTGACAGGGCAAAGAAGAAGAAAATAAGGGCCGGAAAAGGAAAAAGAAGGGGAAGAAAATATAAAAAGAAAAAGTCGGCTTTGATAATTGTTCCAGAAAAATGTGATTTGCAGAAAGCAGCCAGAAATATTCCGGGGATTGAAATTTCTCTCATTAAAAATTTGAATGTTGAAAAACTTGCTCCGGGAAATAATCCGGGAAGATTAACAATTTTTACAAAATCTGCCGTTGAGCAGTTAAATAAGTTTGAAATATGAGAGAAAAAAATTTTTGGGCATTGATAGATTATCCTGTTACAACGGAGAAGGCCGTCAGAATTGTAGAGAGTGAAAATAAATTAACTTTTCAATTAAAAAAACTGTCAACAACCAAAGAAGAAATAAAGAAAAGTTTTGAAGAAGAATTCAAGGTAAAAGTAGAAAAAGTGAATACTTTGATAGATAGAAAAGGGAAAAAGAAAGCAATAATAAAATTAAAAAAAGAATTCTCCGCGGGAGATATTGGCGTAAAATTGGGAATTATTTAATTCTTACTATACTTATGCCCAAACTAATTTTAAATATAGAAAATGACAAATTGAAGGAAGAAGTAAAAACCATGATTTCAAAAATTGATTATCCTTTGAGATTTGAAAATATAAAAATATCGACAAGTTACAAGACGGATTTTTTGAGCGGAGATGCCGACAAAAACATGGAGATTTTAATAAATCCGGAAAACAAAATTCTTGAAAATAAATTTTTGTTTCGCGGTTTTTTTGCGAGATTTATTTTTCTCCTGATAAACGAAAAGGAGGGGTTGAATATGGAGATTAAGGAAAAATTGGAGTTGCCAGAACTCGTTGAATTTGTGCAGAATTTTTTTGCGGATTATAAAGCGGTTAAATATGGATTTAAAGTTGATATGCACAGGTTTTTTCTTGAAAAAATCTCAAAGAAAATTTACAAAAACGAAAAAATCTCAAAAGAGGATTATTTGGAATTTTATTCTTTTTATCTGATTTTCAAAAAAATGGGAGAAGAAGGAGAGATAAAAGCTCTTCTTGAGACAATAAAGATGGAAGGGTTGGATAGATTATTGAAAGAAGTGGAAAAATTAAATTATCCTTACTTTTTTGGAGATGAAAATTTGAAAAAAGAATGGATAGAAATTTTTGACAAAAAATGAGCCCGGGAGGATTTTCATCAACTTTTTCGAATATGCTTTTTTAAAGGAGATTTTGAACCCCCAACACCTGGATCCGAAGTCCAGTGCTCTATCCAGTTGAGCTACGGGCCCATAAATTTAAACCATTTAGAAATTCTTATATTAAATTATGCACTGGGCGGATAATTTTGCAAAACAGGTTGTTGAGAGTAGAAACAAAGAAGAATATGTTGTTGAAAGCGGAATCACTCCTTCTGGAATTGTTCATATAGGAAATGCCCGGGAAATTTTAACTCAGTATTATGTTTATCTTGGAATTTTAAAATTGGGCAAAAAAGTCAAATTTCAATACATCTGGGACGATTTTGACAGGTTTAGAAAAGTTCCAAAGGGAATACCAGCCAAATTTGAAAAATATATTGGAATGCCATTAACAAAAATTCCCGATCCATTTGGCTGTCACAATTCCTATGCCGAACATTTTGAATTCAAATTTATGGAAGAAATTTTGCAATTGGGCATAAAGCCAGTCTATCTTTCCGCAAGCAAATTGTATGAAAAAGGAAGTTTTACAGAAAATATAAAACTCGCTTTAGAGAAAACGGAAAAAATTATGAAAATTCTAAATAAATTCAGACTTGAACCTTTACCTGAGGATTGGCTTCCAGTAAATCTGTATTGTGAAAAATGCTGGAAGGATTGCACAAAAATAAAATATCTTGGTGGTTATAAAATATCTTACAAATGTGATTGCGGATTTGAGAATGAAATTGATTTTAGGAAAACCAGAATAATTAAACTGAAGTGGAGAGTGGATTGGGCTTCGAGATGGGCTTACTTTAAAGTTGATTTTGAAAGTTCGGGAAAAGAACATAAATCAAGAGGAGGTAGTTGGGACACTTCGGTTTTAATATCAAAAGAAATTTTTGATTATAAACCACCTATTGGACCTATGTACGAATTTATTCATCTGAAAGGACAGAAAGAAAAAATGTCAAGTTCTGCGGGGAATATTGCAACAATATCCCAATTGCTAAAAATTTTTGAACCTCCCATTATCAGATTTCTCTATACCCAGAGATTGAACAAAACAATTTTCATTCCGTTTGACCTCGATATATATAGAATATACAATGATTTTGACAAATCAGAAAGAATTTATTTTGGATTGGAGAAGGGAAGCGATGAACTTAAAAGAAAGTATGAATTAAGTAAAATAGAAGATTATGAAACTTGTCCAAAAAGAATCTCTTTTTCTGAGCTAACTTTTCTTGTTCAATTTATATCGGAAGAAAAATTAAGAAACTATATAAAAAATCTGATGAAGTCAAGAGGAATTGAAATGACAAATCTTGATTTGGATTTATCTTTGGAGAGAGCCTCTAGAGCAAAGTACTGGATAGAAAACTATGCTCCGGAAGAAGTAAAAATAAAATTGAGTTCTGAAAAAATAGATTTGACAGAAGAACAAAGAGAGCTTCTAAAAAAATTTATTAAAATTATCAAAAAACCAATTTCAACAGAAGAATTGCAAAAACAGATTTTTGAATTATCAAAGGGAAAGGAAATTTTTGAACTTTGTTATCGGGTTTTAATTGGAAAAACTCATGGACCAAAACTGGCGATGTTAATAGATGCAATTGGGAGAGAGAAAGTTATTGAGAGGTTGTCCAGTATTTAGCATTTTTATAATAAAAATTACGGTTTTTAATTTATATTCTAAAAAAATCAAGAAAACCAAACTTTCTGTTTTTTCATAAAATATCTAACCGGATTGGTTAACAAAAACTTTTGCTATTGAATAGTCCCTGTTTTTCTTGGAAAGTATGTATTTAATTTCTATTTTTTCTTCATTTACTTTAAATTCCTTTGCTATTTCTGACTTCAGTGATTCTTTGGTTGGCGTAGGCATACCTGGATGCGACACTTTAATTTGCATTTCTATTCGGTTTAAAAACGGATTATCAATTTTTTTGAGCGTCTCCATAATTAAATTAATTATTTCTTATAATTATAAATATTCTTATTTCTTTACGGAAAAGAAAATTTTTGTTTTTTCAAGTAATTTCAACCAGAAATCTTAACTTTTGAATGCCTTATCACCTTTCCATTTAACAAATAACCGGATTGGAATTCTTCCAGGATAATTCCCTCCTCTTTATCGGATTTTTCTTTTAGCAAAACCTCATGATAATAAGGGTCAAACTTCTTTCCAACTGCCTCAATTTTTTTCAAGCCAAAAGTTTTTAGTATTTTTAGAAAATTTTTGTAAATTAATTCCAGACCTTTTAAATCTTCTTTATTTTTCATTGAAGCCAAACATCTCTCAAAATCATCCAAGATTACCAACAATTCTTTTATCAGATTTTCATTTGCCTGTCTGATGAATTCTTCTCTCTCCCTTAAAACTCTTTTTTTGTAATTGTCAAAATCTGCCTGCAAATATTTTAACTGTTCCAAATAAGTTTCTGCAAGTTTTTTGGCCTCGGAAAGTTCTTTTTTCAGTTTTTCTTTAGATTTTTTCTTTTCTTCGGGCATAAAATTTAACTAAAATTAAAACTATTAACTTTTTTTAAGATTTTTTCCAGTTCAAAACCCAAAATTTTTCGGTTTCTGACGACAAACTCTCCACCTATTAAAACATCGGAAACAACTCCATTAAAGGAATAAATTAAATTGGAGATGATATTGTAGCGTGGATTAAGAAAAATATTATCTTTGTCTATCAAAACAAGATCTGCTTCTTTTCCAGTTTCAATACTTCCCACAACCTTTTCAATTCCGAGAGCCCTTGCTCCATTTATTGTTGCAGAATCAAAAATTCTTTCGGCATTCATTGCATCAACATTGTATTTTATTCTTTGTAGTAAAACTCCAAATTTCATTTCTTCAAACAGATTTAAATTATTGTTGCTTGCAACAGAATCCGTTCCAATGCATAAATATTTTAATTCTTTTGCTGGGCAGATTCCGCTTGCCAGTTTCGCATTTGAGCATGGGTTATAGGCGATAAAACCCTTTTTTTTATTTAAAATTTCAATTTCTGCCTTGTTTAGATATATTCCATGAGCTCCTACAAATCTGTTTTTTAATAAACCAAGATCTTCAAATAAAATCAAAGGTCTCTTCCCCCTTTGTTTTATACATTCATTTACTTCTTTCTCCGTTTCTGATAAATGAATGTGTATTGGCAAATTATATTTCTCCGCGAGTTTTGAACTTTTAACCAATAATTCGTCAGAACATGTTTCTGAAGAATGAGGGGTTACGCTTGGTTTTATTTTCTCATTTTTCAAGGAAAGAATCTTATTGATTTCTTTTTCTTCTTTTTCTATCTCCGCATCTGTTTTGTCTGGATCAAAAAAATCAAACATTGCGCAACCCAGAAAACATCTCATTTTAGATTTTTTGGCAGCCTTTGCAATATTTTCTGTAAAAAAGTACATATCATTAAAACATGTTGTTCCCGTGAGCAACATTTCTCCCATTGCAAGCAAACTTCCATAATAAACCCTCTCTTCATTTAATTTTGCTTCTCTTGGCCATATTTCTTCTTTCAACCATCTCTGCAAATTTTTATCATCGGAAACTCCCCTAAAAAGATTCATTGGTATATGGGTGTGGCAATTTATCAAACCAGGAATAACAATTTTATTTGAACAGTCAATCACTTCATCTTTTTTACTTATATTGTTTCCAATTTCCAGTATTTTATCTTCTATCAAAATATCCCGATTCTCCAAAATTTCTCTTTTTTCATTCTGCGTCACAATAAATCTGCAGTTCTTAAGGAGCATAAGTTATTTAAAATTTTGTATTTAAAATTGTGGGAATTTTGTCCATAATTGAGCATTTCCAGTGATGGAAAAAATCCCTACAATCATTGAAAAAGATAATTTTAGCCGATAATCAAGCATAGGAATATTTTATTTGTCTATAAAAATCTCATAGCTTCCAGATTCATGAGAGCGTAACTCTCTATGCCGAATATTTTATTGATCGCTCCCGCCAGATTTAAAGCCTTGGAGGGCTCACCATGATTAACTAGAATTCTCTTCGGTTTCTCTTTCAGATGTCCAATAAAATTTAAAAGCTGTTTTCTATCAGAATGTCCAGAAAGACCATCCAACGTTTTAACTTCCAGATTTATTTCTATTTTTTCTCCATTGAACAATTCGACTTCTTTGTATCCTTGCTGTATTTTGTTTCCAAGAGTGCCCTTCGCCTGATAACCAACAAAAATCAATGTATTTTTTTTATCTGAACCGAACTTCTTTAAATATTCTATAATTGGACCTCCGTTTATCATTCCAGAAGTTGCAATAACAATATACGGTTTTTCATCGCTTAAAACCTGTTCTCTCTCTCTGTAACTTGCAATATGTATGAATCTTTTTGATTCGAAAGGATTTTTGTTTTCTTCAATAATCTGTTTTTGTAAACTATGGGCCAGATATTTTGGATAGGTTGAGTGAATGGCACTTGCATCATATATCATCCCCTCTATATAGATGGGAACATCTATATTGTATTTTTCTAAAATTACCATCAATTCCTGACCTCTTCCAACGGCAAAGGAAGGAATTAATACTTTTCCTCCTCTTTTAATGGTTTTTTCTATGGTAGATATAAATTCTTTTTCCGCATCTTCTAATCTGGGTGTCAAATCATTTGGTCCTCCATAAGTGCTTTCTATTATCATGCCTTCGCATCTTAAAAACTGGGTGAAGGCTGGATCGAGAAGATTTGAAACAGAATATTTTATATCTCCCGTGTAGATTAAATTTATTTTTCCATTCGCTATATTGAAATGAGATATGGCGCTTCCGAGAAGATGCCCCGCATTTTCAAAAATCAATCTTACATCGGAAGTAATGTCCGTAACTTCTTTATATTTCAGAGGAATAACATTTTTTATCATCTTTTTTACATCGGAACTAGTATACAAACTTTTTCCCATTTCTTTTTGTGTTAACTGAATTGTGTCAACCTGTAACAAGGCGGCAAGTTCTCTTGTAGGTTCTGTGCAATAAACGGGACCTTTATATCCCATCTTATATAAATAAGGTATAAAACCACAATGATCTAAATGCGCATGACTTAAAACTATTGCATCAAGAGAATCTATATCAAAATCTGGCGGAATAATTGGATATTGATCCTCTCCCGTTGCTCCAGTTGAGATACCACAGTCAAGCATAATATTTGAATTTGGTGTTTGCATCAAAAAACAACTTCTGCCGACTTCCCTGCCGCTTCCCAAAGATAAAATTCTTAAATATTTTGTTTCTTTTGGTTCTGTTAGGTATATTTTTTTTCCAATACTGTTTAAAAATCTTTTCCTGTATTTTGATGATTGATATAGAGTCTTTCTAATGACTTCTACATGATTTGATTTTGGAGTAGCAACTCTTTGAACAAGTGGAATCCAGAAAGTTTCTTTTTTAATTCTTCTGACTATCTCTCCCTGCTCGCCTATAGCAATTTGAGGATATCTGACATTTATTGTAACTTTTGAAAAATCCGGCTCAAAATAAATATCTGATATTTCTGCTTCCGGCGGAATAATTTTCTTAATTTTTGAAATAGTTTCATCTGTTGGAGGCAAGGTATCCGGTTCTATTCTTACTTCTATCCTTTTTTTTATTTTTTCCACTATCTCCCTGATCTTTTCATTTTGAGTTAGAAAAAAGTTCTTGTTTCTCGTATAGACAACAATTTTGCTGCCCTCATAATGAATTCTTGCATCCGTTAATTCAGGAAGATTTTCCTTTACTATTTTTAGATAGTCCATCTTAATCTAAACTACCGTAACACGGTTTATAATAGATATATAAACCAGTTGAAAACCGTGAAAAATACGGAGAGTATAATATAATTATCTATTAAATTATTTAAATAAAAAATTTAAATAAAAATATAGAAACCAAATTCTTATTCTGGAAATGCTGTTTAAGAAACAATTATAAATCTGGTTTTCTGAGGATAATAAGAAGAGAAGCCGGATAACTCCATAAACTATGTTATATCTGGCAATGTATTAAATC
>Ga0136651_10001373_pt1 | contig 13370 bp, 20 predicted proteins | sample Mar14236cmmetaG_FD_94867 | JGI IMG/M metagenome (GOLD analysis project Ga0136651, IMG submission 94867) | Marine hydrothermal vent microbial communities from Guaymas Basin, Gulf of California to study Microbial Dark Matter (Phase II) - Marker... ...
ACCGAGGAAAGAAAAGAAATCAAAGAAGCAGAAGCAAAAGAAACCAGATATATCCACATACCTCGGGGCATTTGGGTTCGGAGAAGTAGCCCCGGTTGCCACACCATTGGAGATGCTTGGTGTGAAAAATGGCAGGTCTAAGAATCGATCTAAGAATCGTAAGGGATGAATCTGCACAGGCAGGCGGAGTCTTTATATTCGTGGCAGCAATAGCTATCTTCTCCCTATTCTACATCGTCTTCGGGAGGTTCGTGGACGAGATAATCACGCTCAACAATGAGCTGCTTCCATCCATGCACTTCACGCAGGAGTTTGCGGATGCGATGAATATGGCATTTACTTGGTGGTATGCCCTTCCCTTTATCGTTCTCATAGCCTGTGCAATATGGCTTATCAAGAATGCTATAGCCTCAAGATCGGTGGTGGTAGAGTGATTGGATTGGATAGCAGAGGAGAGGGGCTTTTAGATGGGGTAATTACCATCACAGCAGGGTTCATCACCCTCATCATCTTCACCTTTGCTGTGGGAATCGCTCTCGATAACTACCTCTACGCAGTTCAGGACTTAGGCTTTTCTCTCTCACCTCCCTTCTCAGAGGCGATGGGGCACGTATTGAGCCTTGCAGAGGCGTTTTATACAATAATGGCATTCAGCTTCCTTATCTTCGCTGTATGGTTCTTCAAATATATAATCAGCAAACACAGATACACGAGGTATGAGGAGGAAGAGTATGAATTCTAACTTAAAAAGGATTATCGGGCTCGGGTTGATAATATACGGTGTTATGTCGTTCTTCACGGGTATAAGTTACGCACAACCAGCGACATTTTTTGAGTTTTTGGGCGTGTTATGTGTTCCATTACTCTTCTGTTACGGAGGCTGGAAGCTGTGGAAAGCAGGAGAAAAAGTAAAAGTGGAAGCAGAAGCATAAAAAGAATAAGAACAGCTCTGGTGCTTTTCATCATCGTAGGCTTCTTCATCTCATCCATCCACCCCACTTTTGCCGCATCCTACTCCTACAAGTGGAATAAAGACACAAAAACAGCCACGATATATATTGATACGCTCTTTGGAAAAAAACCGGTGCTCCAGATCAGACAGGTATCTGTGAAAGCCGACCTCACGACATTCACAGAGGTTCTGGAGATTACGCCTTTGGTAAACTATACCCTTACAAGCAGTGATCTAAAGTATCTGTGGAAGAGGTACAAAGGAAGGTATGATATTTCTTCTTTCAGGCTTCAGAGGCTCGTAAATGAGCCTTATACCATCCGAGAGCCTGTATATGAAGCCTATAACGTAAGCGTGCCGGTGTATGATGCAACAAACACGACGATAATAGCATACCAGAACGAGACGAGAAAACGCATAGTGGGGTACCATGATGTTGTTAAGTACAGAAAAACCTTTAAAGATTTCAACCCAACTGGTAAATCCATTGAAAAAGGCAAAACATACACGATAAAAGTTGTTCTGCATAAAAAACCGGAGCTCGGGGATGTGCGTATCCACCTCTCACCCCAGATATGCGGTCTCAAAATCAATGAGCTCACATGGTGGAACACCTCATGGCAGTACAGGATTAAAACAACAGTCTCAGGCATACCACCGGGTGGATGTCAGCTCATTTTAACCGTGCATTCAGGGAGTGGGACGAACAACGCCACGGACGTCTTTCTCAACGAACATAACGCCACCAACTTTGATGATCTGAGGTTCACCCTTGACGATACAACCGAGCTTGCATACTGGATCGAGGATAACACCACAGACCCGGTTAAGGTATGGGTGAATGTGACAGGTAACGGAACTGTGTATCTCTATTACGGCAACCCATCTGCACCCCCGGCGAGCGATGGCGATGCTACGTTTGAGTTTTTCGATGATTTTGAGGGAACAAGTTTAGATACGAGTAAATGGAATACGTATCAAGAACAATCAGATGGTTCTTATTCAGTCAGTGACTCAAAGCTCAAATTGGATGCGTATCAAGTAATCTCAAACAATTATCAGATGACCGATGGAATAATAGAATCAAAACTCAATATAGAGAAAGATGAAGGTACTATATTTGGGCGTAGTACCGTTAATTCAGGCGATGGTTTTTCTCATTCTTATGCTTCTTCTATTTTTACACCTCAAAATCATGTTTGTTTTTATTCTGGTGGTAGCAATGTTGGTTGTTCCGACACTGGCACATTAACAAATGGCGTAGACCTCTTGTCACAGCTTTGTTTGCATGGTAATAACCAAAGTCTTAAAGTTTTTTATTATGGTAACGATACACCAGACTGTACTTATGATGCTTCAAGAACTGATTATGCTTCGGGATATATTGGTTTAAGAGTAGATGGAACAGGCAGTGGGGACAGAGTTTGTTATTTCGACTGGATTTTAGTCCGTAAATACACCGACCCAGAGCCAACATGGTCTACATGGTCATCTGAGGAGGTAACTGTGGAAGATGTACGTCCATTACTCGATTACAACTCACAGAGAAAGCTTGCGAGAACTTCTGATGGGTATTTGCATCGGGTTTACACAAAGTGGGATGGGAGCAGTTACAGGGTGTACTACGGCAAAAGCACGGATGATGGAAGCACATGGACTGAGTCTGTTTTGACTGATGCAGGCGTGAACTCAACCCATCCTACTATTGCTGTTGATTCTGAGGATAATATCTGGGTTGTATATGAGAGAGAGGGAGGAGGGATAAAGTATAGAGTATATCAGGGCACGTCATGGGGGTCTGAGCAAACATTATCAACGGATGCGGGCGAAGCCCCTGCCTTGGCTGTTGATGCCAGCGATAATGTTCATGTGGTCTGGATGGCTAACCTCTCAGGGACTTATAAGGTCAGATACAGCTACTATGATGGAGCAGATTGGAACGATACAATCAACATAACAGCCTCAACTGAGGATCAGAAATATCCATCGATTGCAATAGACCCATACTCGATTCACGTGGTGTGGCAGGAGTATGATACGACTAACAGCTCATGGAACATAAAATACCGCAGATATCAGTCTGGATGGGACGAGGTTTTCAATATAACAAATCAACCACACGGACACAACACTCATCCATCTATAGCAGTGGACCTCAATAACAATGCTCACATTGTGTGGGAAGACACATCTCATGAAATTAAGTACAGGAGATATGACTACAGTACCTCATCATGGGGTTCGATTGAGACTGTTTGCGACGGTGGAATATATTCGCAGCTCAAGCCTTCGGTATCGGTCTATTCAACCTCAAACGTCTATGTGGTGTGGTATGGGAAGACGTCTTCATCACCGGACCACTGGGTGATAAGAGGAGCTTACAGAACAACCTCATGGAGCTCTGTATCAGATCTTGTGAGCGTCACAGGGATAAATATAACCTCTCCAAGCACCATATTCGCCCGGTATCCTCAGATGTGCTCCAACTGCTACACAAACATCCCCGATTCAGATGTAGCGTTCGTATATGAGCAGGATGGGGAAATCAAGTATGATGGGGCATCGTGGCGGTGTACTGATAAGTATACGATTACATTCATCGCAAAAGACGCGAACACGGGGCAGGTTGTGTCAAACTTCACGGTTGAGTTTTCAACAGGGGAGACCAAGACAACAGATAATGGAGCTGTGAAGTTCAGATGCCTTGAATCGGGGTATTATCAGGCCACTGTAACCGCAACCGGGTATTACCCATCTCAAAACTCGATTGTACTCGATCAGAGCAAGGAGCTTATTGTCTATCTTACCCCAATCACTGGGACCACCTATGTTCTCCCGAAATCACATCTCGTGGAGTTTATTGTCGAAGACTTCACCGGCTCACCCATCGAGGGCGTGAATGTTACCGCTGTGGCGGTTGAAACAACGATGGGAGAAGGTTGGCTTTCATCTATTTTTGGCTTCGAAAACGAGACCGAGATCGAAAATACCACGATGAACGGGACAACCGACAGCGGCGGGCGTATATCATTCCTCATGGTTGAAACTCTGAAGTACAGGCTCACCTTCACCAAGCCAACCGCGGGGATCAACAAGACGCTGTATATATATCCAAAGGAGGAGCAGTATGTGATCATCCTCCCACCGGGCGAGACCCCGGACATCTCTGATTGTATAACGTGGAACCTGAGCGTCGTGGAGATCAACTCATCTTACTCCTCACTCAATTTAACTTACACAGATCTACTGAACAAAACCTCTTCCCTCAGATTCTTCGTGCTTGATGAGAACCAGACAGAGATCTATAACCAGACATTCTCATACCAGACCACGATAAACGCAAGCTACATCGTGGAGAAGCAGGCTGGTAAGAGCTACTTCTGGGGCTTCAATGCCATGCATAATGAGTTTGGAGAGATTCAGGCAACGAAGGTAATGAGGTTCAGGGGTCGCCTTATCGATCTCGGAATCGAGAATGAGAGCTATTACAGCTGGATAGCCATATCCCTACTCATCTTCGTGTCACTCCTCTTCTCGGGCATCACAGCAAAGTTTGGATACTTCACAGTCCCGGGTATGGCAATGTTCTTCTGGTGGATTGGGTGGCTCAGCGTCCGTCTCTCGATCGTGCTCACTGCTCTGATCATGGGGGTTCTCCTCTACCTTGGGAAGAGAGAAAGGGAGGAGGGGATATGAGAAAGATTTATACATCAAAGATAATAAAAGATTATGAGGTGATGAGCAGGTGAGAGCCTTTCACATCATGCTCTTTCTCATAATCCTGCAGGCTTCGGTTGTGTTTGTATCAGATACCGGCATCTTTGATCAGAACTACATCGAAGACGCTTCACTTGCAAAAAACAGCTATTACACCTCATATAATATCAGCAACCTCACGGAGTACAGCGCCGGCGAAGAGCCTTCAACTTGGGACTACTTCACGATCTCGGCAAAATGGATAATCGATGGCTTGTTCCTCTTTGTCAAGATCATCTTTGCAGTAGCTTTTATATTCCCTCTGCTCATATCAATATTTAATGTTCCCACAAGCCTCGCCGCCTTCATTCAGGGCGGAATCTATGTAATCTACCTATGGGGGTATATGCAGTGGAAAGCTGGGAGAAGTACAAAGTATATGGAGTAATAGCAATCCTGCTTGGTGTGGTGATTTTACCCCTCGCTGTTCCGGTTACTACAGCACAAAGCAGGTATCAGATTGAGAATGATATAGTTTATATTAACGATTCGAACGTGTTTATCTCAGCAAAACCACACACCATTCACAGCTCGGGATGGGTATGCTTCAACTTCACGTCCAAGAGGTATTCCGGTAATATTGATATGATCTGGGGGTTCAATGTAACAAATGTTAAGCCTAAGCGAGCTTTGCTTTATCATCCTCATTATGTTAACTGGACAACTTGGCACTCCTACACTTTCTACAATGTTACGAACATCACAGATCCTGTGCCCCCTTACGAGTGCACCTTTGGTAATTCTTATAATCTTTATCATAAGAAAGTAACCTATTACAGACCCATTTATGAATATGAGGACAATACCACCGTCTGGAACTTAACTACCGCTGTAGTTTGCTTCGATAATTATACCACTGATGGCATCAATTATACTGCTTATTGGCATACTAACCATTCACGATTAGAGAACTGGCTTGATATTTCTAAGAGATTTAAGTATTTAGATTTTGATTTTGAGGAGATGAACAGGTGGTATTATGTAACAGATGTGCCAGTTGAGGCAGGGAAGACCTACACCATGCTGGTGCACGTTGAAGTTCCCGTAACTCTGGAAGGCACAAGCGGAAAGTATTGGGTTGCCATAAAACCTTCTACTGAGTCCTTAAGTGAAGCCATCGTTAATAATCACTTCTATTATCTTGACCCGTGGTGGAACGCTTCATGGGGCAAAAAAAGGCCTATCTGCATCAATAACACAGGTAATAGCAATACCTTGAGCTATTATCAGGTCATGCTCAATATAACCTATGATGAGGATATGCAGCCGGACTTCGATGATATAAGGGTCGTGAATGAATCTTCCGGCGAAGAAGTTCCATACTGGATAGAGGATAAGGTGGATGGTAGCTGGTGTAAGATCTGGTTCAATGCCTCATCTATTCCTGCATCATCTTGGTGCAACGACACTTATTATCTCTATTATAACAACTCGGAGGCATCATCGGCGAGCAATGGAGAGGCTACGTTTGAGTTTTTCGATGATTTTGAGGATTATACTGAAAAATGGGATTTGGGAGGAGACTCGCCAACTGTGTCCTCAGAAACCATAAATGGCAGGACTGTGGTGAATATAACAAATGGTGGAACACAATGTGGAGGTATATGGACAATAGATAATGTCAGTGTTGAGAATAGAATCATAGAGAGAATGCTTTTAGGCTGGGGTTCAAGCACAGATGTAGATGAAAATTTAGGTATTGATACTACTTGGAAAGCTAATTATTGGTGTTCTGACAACCTGATGCACGGTGTATTTGATTTACCCGGAGGGTCGGATAAGCATGGGGTTATAATAGGAGATAATGGAGGTGACGATATAGGGAGCAAACAACTCTCTACAACCGAATGGAAAATAGCAAAAACGATTATTGAAACTGGAAAAATAACAGGTGTTTATGATGGAGAGGAAATCTCAGAAACTGGAACACCAACCACATACACAGGAAAGATTTTGTTGGGTGTTGACAATAACGCGAATTCGGCAGGAGTTTACTATGATTGGATAAGAATCCGCAAATACACCTCACCCGAGCCAACCGCAACCCTTGGGGATGAACAATCCTCCGGTGCTACTGACACATCCTTTACAGTAACCCTTCCATCAGGCTACACCTATGCACATTTCAACCTCTCAGGGCTGTGGAATGCTTCAACTCAAACAAATTATCCACCCGAGGGGCAGAGTGATTCTCAGGCTTTCTACAGCATCACGAACACAGGAGATGTTGATCTGACTATCAGAATGAAGCTGAATCAAACAATCCCGAATATCATCCTGAAAGCAGACACAGATAATGATCCGACCGATGCCAAGGAAATAAATACCACCTACGCCGTTCTATACGAAAACCTTGCTCCGGGTAGCTCAGTAAATATCTGGCTGTGGACAGATCTGTTCCACGCGGCTGAGCAGCAGACAAACAGGACGCTTGAGATTAATGTAACCCAATCGTAAATTATAAATAAAAATAAACTCATGAAAAATAATATAATGGAGGTGAAAAAGATGGGTAAAGGTGTTATAGCGGTATTATTTGTGATAGCAATAGTTGCGGGGGTTGGTCTCGCGAGTGCATACGATGCAGACAACCCGTGGACCGGGACAGTTCAGTGGACAATTCCATCGGACACAAGCTTCACGGTCACCTTTGCTGGTTCACAGACGCAGGTTAACTTCAATGCAGCCGGGCAGGATGATACACTGATAGAACCCGATGGGCAGGATGCTTCATCAAATACGCCGATAATCACCATAGAAAACACAGGTAACCTCAATCTGGAGTTCACATGCAACCTCACAAGCTCAAAGCCATCGTGGGCAACGATCAAGGTGAGTGATGAGCCGGACCACACAACAGCAACGGAGTTTGATACGACCGCGGTGGTCATAAGCTCCTCAGTGGCTCCGGGTGAGAGTACGCCAATGTATTTGTGGAGTAATGTGACAGACGCACCCTCGGGAACAACCACAAGGACGCTACAGATCAACTCCGCGGCAGCGTGACTGAGTCAGGAGGGCGAGGATGAGCAGACTTAACACGATGCTGATTATATTTGGGATAATTTCAATTGCATTAGCCTCCTTTTTCTGCTATAATATTATAATCACAGGGAGGGAGATGGCAAATGCACCGCCCCCAATCGATTATCTTAAAAACCTCCCCCCGAAGCCGGATGATTGGGATATCATAAAACGAGAGATAAGCAGTGGATATATGGATATTGATAAGCTTACGCCTGCTTACTGGCTTCAGCCGGATTTCTATCCAAACTGGGATAGAGCCAAATCGTTCTATGAATCCCATGATTATTCCCGATGGGGGGTTTATGGGCATGGTGCTTTCCCGGCAAACCCAACTGTGACCTTCACAGAAAGTGAGCCGGGTAAATGGATCAGGTTTACAATCCTCTACAAGACGGGATATGGGATTGAGACTTGGCAGGGCATTAAGCTCGTTCCGGAGGATAATGAGTATTTTGATGTGAAAATTACCCCCGATCAATTCCTCCTTGAGCCAACATTCCCAGCATTCGGGGAGAACTGGGTTAAAAAGCTCAGTGTAAATGTCAGCATCAAAAAACAACCCCCGAAAGGGAAGTATATAATCGATGTGTATTCGGTCTCGCCGGATAAGGATAAGGCTATGGAGTGGTTCTGGTATGTGCTTGAGCAGCAGGAAAACACAGAGTATGAGATGGAGATGATAGAACGTGCGAAGCTTCAGGCATATAAGGAAGGAAAAGCACCGGAGGAGTTTATAAACTGGGTTAAGGTTGGAAGAAAGAATAAATATGTGGACGGCTCACAGTTTCAGCTATCTCCAAGAATATCAATTGAGATTGAGGTAAAATGAGAAAAGAGGGGAGAAATGGGGTTCTTTGATGAGTATAAGGAGATGGGGAGTAGGGATCCATCAGATATGATGAAATGGATCCTCTTCGGGCTGGTGATAGTTCTCATTGTCAGTGGATTTGCATACGCTGATTATACAGGAATAACCCTGAGGTGGATTATCCCCGCAAATGTGACGGTTGAAACCCTGTCTGCAACCGATGTTGGAACAAACTACGCGACCTTGAATGGAAACCTGACAAAGCTTGAGGGTGGGAGTGCAGTGGTCTGGTTTGAGTATGGGAGGGAAAAGGGAAAATATACCTACCGCACAGAAAACACAACCCTCACATCAACCGGTAGCTTCAGCCAAAAAATTGAGGGGATTCAGCTCATGCCGGGAACAACCTATCATTTCAGGGCGTGTGCAAGTGGATCCGGGACTGTGTATGGGGATGATTTGAGCTTCCAGACTCAGAATCTGTCTGAGTTTGAAACCAAGAACTTTGGAAAGCATTACACAGAGCTTGAGGAAAGTGGTTTGAATGTAACCAACCTTGCAGACGTCCTGCCAAAGACCTACACAGACCTGATGGTGGATTCAAGGATCTTTTATGGATTGTTCTTTGGCTTGATCTTTCTCGCCATGTGGATAAGACAGGAAGATGTAACAGTCCCGGCCCTGCTCGGGATGATAATCGGCGGGGCAATATGGGCATTACTGCCCGGTGAGATGCTCAAGGTTGCACAGGCTCTGCTCATAGTGGCGTTTGCAGGGCTTATGTATTCCCTTATCAAAGGAAGGAGGGGTTAAAGAGGTGATGGAAGATGGCTGGAGCGTTTAAGATTGCGATAGTCTTCGTGGCGATGTCGATCGTGCTCTTCATGGGATTGAGCATGATTGCACAGGTGCCGGCTCCTGAGAGCGGAACAAGTGAGTATACGCAGTTTACGAGCCTCACAAAGATCGTGAATGTGGGATACTATGGCTTCTATGTTGTGCTGATAATCCTGCTTGCGGTTGCGATAATTGCAGCTGTGATGATGAGGGCGTGGTAGAAATGGCACGAAAAAGCAGTGACAGGCGTCCGCCATTCTCCTTAGAGGTCAAGATCATGGATGAGGATGGAAAGAAGATATTCCACTGGAAGCCGGCACATCACAACCTCGCCGCGGGGATTGAGAGGATGAACGAGTTTTTGAGGTCAAAGCTCGGGGTCGATATGAAGGTGGATGGGGGTGGGGATGATAAGATGGAAGAGTATATAAAGAGGTGGTTTGGTGATTACAGAAAAAAGTAGTATTCTTTTACTTATTCCAGTGCTTCTGATGCTTCTTTTTACCATGCCATGCTCTGCTGCACCGATCGAGAACCTGACAGCGGAGGTGGGAAGCACATATATAAACTTCACCTGGGAGTATAATGAAACAGACTCGGCGGCTGTATATATTGATGGGATCCTGATGGGAAATACCAGCCTGAATTACTACATTCTCTCAGATCTTAACCCAAGGGAAAATCACAGGATCGCGCTTGTGAATGCTTCGGATCCCGGCGATGTCTACGACAGCCTCACCGCGAGGACCTTCTACCCACCTGTGCTTTTCTATATAATACTGATATTTGCGGTTGGCTTCCTCATCATCGAGCTGCTTCACAAGAATGAATTGCTTGTGCTCGTTTTCGGGGTGCTGAGCTTCATGTTGAATATCTTGGGCTTCTATCTTGCGTTTGGCTACCACTTCGTGGTGATGGCATACCTGATGCTGTCCTTGGCTGTAATAGCCTTCCTGTGGTGCTTCATGGCAGCCTTCTCGATCATGCTCAAGGGAAAAAGTGACCTCGAAATCGAGTGAAAACCACACCCTGGGGGTATAATACCATTACCCACCCGGAAAATACCCCTAAAATCGTTTATATTTAGCTCGTAGATAAAAATCTGCTTTTGTGAAACGGAGCAAGGAGAGGGGTTTTTAGGGGTGCTTTTGAAAGATTTTTTTCACTACTCGGAAGGTTTATATAGTATAAGGGATACAGTATGGACAACAACAAGGAGGTTGAAGGCACATGAAAAAGAGTGATGTTGCAACCGCGGACCCCCGCGGGGTAGAAATAGGGGAGTGCGAGGAATGTAAGAAACACGAGTATGAAGATCCACAATGTCCGTTTTGTGGGCATCAGTGCAACCAACACCCCGGAGACCCCGATTTCATGGTCTGCGGGATGTGCGGGCAGGTATATGAGTGGAGAAGCGAGGAGGTGGAGTAGATGAAATACACAGGTGCTATTAATTGGCATTGGGAAAAAACCGGCGATCCCGACGCCGTGATATTGGAAGTTGATGAGGAGAATGACTACAAGATCTGTGATGCGTATTCACTCACAGATCAGGAGTGGCGGGATCCGGGTGATGTTGATTTGTGGCTCGAAGAGGAGGTACGCCTCTTCGATTCCTTTGAAGAGGCGTTGGAAGCCGCGGAAGCGGAGATGGAAGAAGATGTCTGGACGGTCTGTGAGCTTGGCCATCCAGATGGACAAGGGAAGTTTTGTATTGGGAGGTGCAAAACACCATGTCCCCATTGTCTTGTGCATGGGTCGAATTTGACAGAGGAGGAGGCATTTGCCCTCCTCGCGGAGCTTGAAGAGGAGGCGGAAAAATGAAGGCCGGGGATATAGTTGTATTCACAAGGAAATATGACCCCGATGAGTATCCCTTCTATATCCCACAGGGATTGGAAGGAGAGGTACTCGACGACCCCTTTGGGGTTGATGACGAGTACCAGGTGACGGTAGCCATAATGGTGGAAGGAATCAGTCCCGAGATTGATGGGAAATGGGAGGTTACGGTACCACGAGAGATTGTGGTAGTGGTAGCAGAGCAGGAGGTGGAGTAAGATGCACAAAACAATAATCTGGCTTGAAAACACAACCTGCCCACGCTGTGGTAGGGCAGGGAAGAGAGTTGCAGGTAATTACAGCGAGTGGTACAATATTACGGGCGAGCGGTATGTCGATTATGTCAGAGATCTTGTCGGGCAGGGGGTCAATGTTGTTGATCCTCAGCTATTTGTCTGTGGGGGTTGCAGTGAGTGCGATGAGATCCCGGAGGAGGTGGAGTGATGAAACTATACAAATGCGAAAAGTGCTGCCGGCTGTATGACAAGCCGGTCACGATTGACTACGGTGATGAGAAAGTACGCCTATGCCCCCGTTGTGGGGAAAGAACACGAGCTTTCACTGTTGAGGTCGAGGTGAAACAAAAGGTTGTAATTCACGAAAAAACATGTGCTCTTTGCGGTGATCCCATTCCTGAGCAGTTTGAGCAGTCAATGTTTGGGGAAATCACGCTCCTCAACAAGCGAAACGAAAAGATACCAGTGTGCGAAGAATGTCACCGAGCGGTGCACGCTCTCTGCGATCGAAATCCATAGGAGGTAGAATGATGGAAGACGATTTCCTTCTGACCTTTCATCGTGCAATCACGCATGGGAAGGTCGAGGTCTGGGTATCTGTTCGGGATGTCGAAGAGAAGTATCCCACGTCGTACTACATCAGATCTTGTGACGACATATTCGATGTGGTGCTGGAACATCTTGAGAAGTACATTCATTACAAGAGATTCGAGAGGCGCCTCGTTCTTGAAAAGATCGTGATCGATGATGAGGAGATCTTGAGCATGACGGACAGACTCGCACCGCTTCCAGAGGATCTGGAGGAATGGAAAACGATTGCTGCACGACTTTACGTGTCTCCTGAAGAAGCACTGGAGGCACGAGAAAAGATTGCCACAGCGTTAGAGGAGAGCGCGGAAGCGAGAAAAAAGATTGTTCTTCGGGAAGAAAAAAAGATCTGGGAGAAGATAAAAAACAGGAAAAAAAAGGTTGAGCTCGTATTCGGATGGGAATATGCGTGATCCATAGGAGGTGCATAATGTCCTCCAATTTTTTGAGGGGTCCGGGCGGGGGCTGCAACTGCAAACTCCTACCTCTATCCTACCTCTTGGGATGCCTTCTACCTCCTGTTTGCTTTTTTTTGCAGCCCAGCGGGTTCAACTCCCGCGCCCCTCATCGGGCATGTGGTGTAATGGAAGCATAGCGGTCTCCAAAACCGCGGGTGTGGGTTCGATTCCCACCTTGCCCATCACCGGGCTTGGGTCCGGTGAAAAGGAGGTGAGAGATTTGGCAAAAATAAGCATTAAGATGGTCGATGGAACGACCATCGACACGGAAGTGAGTGAGATTTGCATAGACGGTCGACCGCTCGATCTTGAGCGGGTGGAATGGATTATAGTGAGGAGGCAGTGAAAATGAAACAGACAATGGCATTGGTTGTACGAGCAGAGGATCACATCATCGATCAGATCTTTGAGCCGTTGATGACGATCCTCTCAGCGTGTGAAGGAAGTGAAGTGGTGTATAAGAGAAGAGCAAGAGGAAGGTTAATGATTGTTGAGGAGGGTGGAGATGGAAAGTGAGCTTGATTTTTCTCCGAAGGTGAAGGCAAAGTTTCTGGCAGAGGAGCTTGGATTTCGAGAGACAAAAACCGATCTGTTTGAGAAGCAGATCGGGGAGATCAGAGCGTATATTGATTTCAGAAAATCGGAAAAGGGGCAGAGATACGCATACAACGGTGATGTGAGCATTGACCCGGAGAAAGTGCATGATCTTGTCGCTTTCAAGAAAAAGAGGGATGAGATTTTTGAGGGGAAGGAGATCAATTTCGGAGGTGTGAAAGTGAGTGTAGAGGGAAAGAAAGAAGCTGAGGTGGTTGTATCCACAGAGAAGCAGTTACAGCCACAGAGAAGGGGATTTGCAGGGTTCACGCCGG
>Ga0136651_10001376_pt1 | contig 13353 bp, 17 predicted proteins | sample Mar14236cmmetaG_FD_94867 | JGI IMG/M metagenome (GOLD analysis project Ga0136651, IMG submission 94867) | Marine hydrothermal vent microbial communities from Guaymas Basin, Gulf of California to study Microbial Dark Matter (Phase II) - Marker... ...
TCATATATGGATGGGGTTACTGGCATACCAGATTGTTAACTATATAAGGCTTGGCCTGAAGGACAAAGGACTTAATCATAGTTGGTCAAAAATATCAACCATAATGCAGTCTCAACAATGTGCTACAGTGAGCATAAATGCCAAAAAAGACAAAAAGATTTATGCCAGAGTATGTGCCCGTCCTAATAAGGAAGCAGTACAAATATATGAGGCACTTGGGTGGAAGCATAGACCTTATATTAAAAAATTAAATGTGGTGACCCAATTGTAAATTTTTAAAATATATACTATTGAGAATGAATACTTTACACTTGTGTATTTTCAACTTGGGTTAAATAGTTTTATTATTTCTTTCTTATTTAGTTTCAGTTTCACCACGTTGTTGGGTGTAAAAATTTAGATTTTCCTCCCTGCTGGTCGGAAAATCTAAAATCGGGAAAACAACTTGTTTTGTATATTAATAACCAAAAAAATTTTCAAAATGAAATAAGTTTATCATTCCAATGCAAAGACAAATATACATATTCGTTGTGAAATCAAGAATAGTGATTTGCCGATGAAGCAACTGGCAGAAAAATACAATGTACCTGAAAATACAATTCTCACATGGAAGGGTAGAGATGAAATGTGTGACTGCAGTTCCAGACCGCACACCATTTATTATTCTCTTTCTGAAATAGAGCAGGAAATCATTAAATCAGTTCGTAAAAGCACATGGCTGCCATTAGATGATTTATTAGAAGTTGCAAGCAACTCAATCCATCGGCATCACACAGTACCCCACAGGATATTGTGCAATGCAGGCCTAAATAAAAAGTGGGTGAAATAACTGGTCATCCGGAGATAACCGTTTTTTACCCACTAGTAAAATGAACGAACAGAAGCAGGGATCAATATCCATTGATCATTCTTCCGTAGTCTTTTTGGCTTTTTTTTCTTTTTTCTTTCCCAGAGCGGAAAGCGTCAGCATGAAAAGACCGAAAATCAACATGAATGCCCCGGTCCAAAGATTGATGTTTATGTTCAGTGATTTGTGATACATCGGGTCGGATCCTGTAGCAAGTCCGAAAATAAACAACATAATTCCCAAGATGGAAAAAATCAAACCGATTGGAATTTTTATATCTAAACCCATAATATATTATTATTATTTTATTAAAGAAAGATTACCAGAAAATGATTGTCAGAATAATAGCAATAGCACCGACAGCAATAGCCATGAATTCGGGACGTCGAACAAAGGGAATGTCTTTGTTGGTTATCCTGGGTGTCAGAGAATACACCAACCCCTTTAGTTCTTGTTCCGTTTTCTTTTGTTCGGTGAGGAGGGTAATAATGATGGTCAGGATCAGAGCCAGTGAAAAAGCAAAGATAGCGGTCCAGAAATTCTGGGCCATTTCACTGGGATAAGTATGGAGTACTGTTCCCAGCCAGCCTCCTTTCACAAGAGAGGTGGCGCCGGCCGGTTGTGTTAGTCCATGGTGTATGGCTGCAACGCCTGTGCCTGAAAGAAGACCATAAAAAGCAGCATGTCCGGTAGTACGTTTCCAGAACATACCCAACAGGAATGTAGCGAACAAGGGCGCATTGATAAAGGCAAAGATCAGTTGCAGGAAATCCATCACATTGTTAAAGACCCGGGCGACATAAGCTGTTAAGATACTTAGTAGGATCCCTACCACCGTGGTCCATTGTCCGACTTTGAGATAATGTTCATCGGATCCTTTCGAGTAAATATAGCTCTGGTAAATGTCATAGGTCCAGACTGTATTGAAGGCGGTTACGTTTCCCGCCATACCTGACATAAAACTGGCAAACAAGGCTGTAATACCTAGTCCCAGAACGCCGATGGGATAGTAGGTTTTCAGCATCATAGGGATGACCGTATCGTAGTTATAGGAATCTCCTTTCAGGGGGAGTGAAAAGCCGCTTCCCGGATCCATGGTAAGGGCGATAGCGATCATGCCAGGCAGGATAACCAGAAAAGGAATGAACATTTTGGGAATGGCTCCGATTAGAGGAGTTTTCCGGGCGGCAGTCATGTTACCGGCAGCCATGGCGCGCTGTACCACGAGGAAATTGGTTCCCCAGTAGCCGAAAGAAAGGACAAATCCCAGACCCATGATCAAACCAAACCACTCGACACCCATGGGGTTGGTACTGGCGTGTCCCATGAATTTCCAGGTGTGGGTCCAGGCACCGGGCTGGAAGCCGTTGGAAGTAGCTACCACATCAAGTTGTGTTTTAAGGCCTTCCCATCCGCCGATGTGGATAAGAGCAAGAATGACGAGAGGTGTAAAGCCTATAACGATCAGGAAAAACTGCAATACTTCATTGTAGATGGCTGATGACAAACCTCCCAGATAAGTATAGATCAGCACGACCAAAGCCGAAATAATCAGATAAACATCGAAAGGGGTCATGTGCCATCCGAGCATGTTCAGTTCAAATTGAAAGGGGAGAATGGTCTGGGCCAGTAATGCCAAAGCATACATCGAAATGCCCGAAGAAAAGACAGTCATCAGAGCAAACGAAAAGGCGTTGAAACCGCGTGTTTTTTCATCGAAACGCAGCTTAAGATATTCGGGTACGGACCTGGCTTTGGACCCGTAATAAAAAGGCATCATGAAGATAGCCAGGAAGATCATGGCCGGGATGGCTCCGAGCCAGTAAAAATGTACCGTGGTAGCTCCGTATTTGGCACCTGAGGCTGCCATCCCGATTACCTCCAGTGCCCCCAGGTTGGCAGAGATGAAGGCCAGTCCTGTTACCCAGGCAGGCAAAGACCTTCCGGCTTCCAGAAAAGCCTTGGAGGACTTCATGAACTTTTTCAGGGCCCATCCGATACCTAAAACAAAAGCAAAATAAATGATGATGATGGAATAATCAATCCATCCGAGAGAGAAAGAATGTTCCATGAGTTAAGAATTTTATATGTATGATAATTCAGATATTTGGAAAAATAATCATAGGATCATGAAAAAACTATATTTTTTTAGCACCGTCCCCCACTTCTGCTAAATAAAAATCCGGATTTAATCCGGTTTTCTGTATATAGGCCTTTTCTAGCTGTTCCATGAAAGGTCCGGTCATATCTTTCTTTACCAGGCTGACGGTGCATCCTCCGAAACCGGCACCGGTCATTCTTGAACCGATAACTCCGGGAATCTTCCGGGCTTCCTCCACCAATGTATCCAGTTCGAAGCCTGTTACTTCATAGTTGTCCCGCAATGAATCGTGAGATTCAAACATCAGTTTGCCAAAACGCACAAGATCACCTGTTTTCAGGGCATGAACGGCTTCCAGCACACGGGCATCTTCCGAAACAACATGGTATGCTCTCTTAAGGATGGTTTCATCAGGGATCAGATCCTGAAGCTGTTCAAATTCGGCCAGACTCAGTTCGCCCAGATTGCGAATAGATCTTTTACGGTTAATGTATGCTACGGCTTTCTCACATTCAGCCCTTCTTTCGTTGTATTTCGAGTCGGTCAGCTTGCGCTTCTTGTTGGTATTGGTAATAATCAGCCGGTAATCCTGAAGCACCAAAGGCACCAAATCATATTCTAACGTGTCGCAATTCAGAAATACCGCATGGTCTTTCTTTCCCATGCCTACAGCAAACTGGTCCATAATGCCACAGTTCATACCGACAAATTCATTCTCGGCACGTTGTGATATTTTTACTAAATCCAGTACAGAAAGCTTAACTTTAAATATGTAATTCAGCGCATAAGCCGTAACCATTTCTATGGAAGCAGACGAAGAGAGTCCGGCGCCATTGGGAATATCTCCGGAAAATAAAAGATCTATTCCTTCCATATTCATTCCCTGATCTACCAGCTCATTCATAACACCTAGTGGATAATTAACCCATTGACTATCCACCTTTTCTGAAATTTTATCCAAGGGAACTTCTGTTTTGAAGTCGAAATTGGTACTGGCAAAGCGGATAATTCTGGTGGTGTTGGGACGGACAACCAGATATGTTCCGTAATTCAATGCGCATGGGAATACATACCCGCCATTATAATCCGTATGTTCCCCGATAAGGTTGACACGACCCGGAGCAAAATAGACTTCTGGCTCTCCGTTTGATCCGTACAAAGAAATAAACTCATCCTTTAGTTTCTGTATATCAACCATATTTGAAAATTTTAATTATCCTGAAAGAGATTCATAAGGACAAAAGTAAAAATATTCTGAAAAAAACTTGAATTGTGATGAAAAATTTGATATAAGCGGGACATAGAGAAGAGTCATGTTTTCGGACTGCTGTCTCTCTTGAAGAAACCATTTTTTCAGCGTCAGCCGGAAAAGGGTCCTGCACAAGACATTCTTCCTCCTTGACATAAGACGGGACACTTTATGAAAAGTCCAGGTGAATAACTATTCTGTATATTTGTTTGTTTACCCACTCATACAATATGTCATGTTCTTTGGTCACGATGATCCAGCAGGTATAAAAACATATAAGGTAACAAAAGATGAAACGAACATGAATTTTTTTAATCCGCCAAAAGGCGGACAATCCGTCAGGAGACGGACAAGGGAGTGGTGAGTTTCACGCCGCTAGCGGCGAAAATATTATTAACAACCCAATGATGATACCCTGTCTGCTTGCAGCGGGTAGATTTATTCAAAAATTCACACAGGAAAATGATTAAAAAAATTCCTTTGAGAGTACACCGAACACAGCAAGCTCACGAACAGTTTTACTGTGAGTAACCAGTTATATGGATGAAGAAAATAATTATTTTCTTCATTAAATAAATAAAAATTTTTAAACACATTATTACATCGCGGAATCAACCTTCTAAATGGTCACGCTGTTCATCATTCATCATTTATCGTTTCTCCTTACCATTTCCTTTTCATCCTGAAATGACAGTAAGGATTCCCTCCCGTTTTCGTATAGTAATCCTGATGATAATCCTCGGCGGGCCAGAATATAGCGGCTTCCCTGACTTCTGTAACAACGTTAAGTTTATGTTTCCGGAGAATGTCAATCAGCTTCTCAATGGTTTTTTTTTGTTTTTCATCTTTGTAAAAGACAGCGGAAAGGTATTGCCGGCCGATATCAGGTCCCTGGCCATCGGATTGAGTGGGATCATGGATCTCAAAAAAGAGTTTTACCAGATCCTCATAGGAGACCTTTTCCGGGTCAAAAATAACCTCTGTTGTTTCCAAGTGACCGGTAGTTCCTGTACAAACCTGCTCATAAGTGGGGTGTTGGGTATGCCCGCCCATATAGCCGACACGAGTGGATAAAACACCGGGAACATTCTTGAAATAATATTGTACCCCCCAGAAACATCCACCGGCAAACCAGGCAGTGTTCTTGTCAGTATTGTTGTTTTGTGTCATAACGAAAATTTTGATCGAAAACAAAAATGAACTACCTCGGGGCAGAGCTCCGAGGTATCAAAAGGAATTATTTTTTTTCCGACCCAGAGGGTCGGGGAATTAAACCATTTCTTCTCGTCCGCCATAGCGGAACGCGAAGCCGGATTATAAACAGAAAAAAAACGTTTTTGATATTTTTTGCATCGGGTCATGATAAAATTCAAATACTTTTCCGGGAATTTGGTCATGTATTCATTGTTTATCTGATCATTGTCAGGATCATCTTGAATCTTTGCAGAGCCAATACGGCATGGGAAATATCAGCCGGCATGATAATGCTTTCGCCGGATCCCAGGTTGAAATCTTTTTTCCCGATGGTAATACGGGCTTCTCCTTCGATTACCTGGATCAGCGCATCAAAAGGGGAGGTATGTTCCGAAAGGCCCTCCCCGGCATCGAAAGCAAACAAAGTAATGTTCCCATTTTTCTTTTTAAGGATCTGTTTGCTGACAATTCCGCCATCGGCGTATTCCACGAATTCCCTGAACCGGTATATTCGGGAATCCTCAACACCTTTGTCATTTTTTTGTTGATGTGACATCTCCTCTGTGTATAAGTTATATAATCTGTAAGATAAGCAAAGATAATATGTTTTAATAAAAATGTCGATGCGGAAAAAGAGACCGGAAAATTTGGATTGAGAGCATATGTTTCACTATATTTAAAACCGTTAAAAAATATTAATCTCATGAGGATCGCTATTCCTACCAATGATCATCATACCATTTCCGGAAACCTTGGAGAGGCAAGAGGAGTGATGGTGTATCTGATAGAGGACGGTCAGGTTAAAGGGAGATTGTTCAGGTATTTCCGGTTCTGGAAGATACTGAAAAACGAAGGATTAAAAGACCGTTTCTTTAAGCGGTTTTCGGAATGTTTTAAGGAATGTGACTGGCTGGTGGTAAAAGGGGTTCATCCCGGACTAAGGGAATATCTGATATCTACAGGCATTAAAATTCATGAAACCAATCGTGACGGATTAGAGGATATAGTTAATGAAGTGATTCAATTATTTAATACCAACAAATATGTTTAAATTAAGAAGGTATCATGGAGATCGGGTACAGTCTCTTACTTATGAACAGAACGGAGAGGCTGCTTCTGTAGGCATTATGAGTCCTGGCGAGTATGAGTTTGGTGCTATGGAAAAAGAGACTACCACGGTTTGCTCCGGTGAAATTGCTGTAAAAGTTGGAAATGAAACCGAATGGAAAACTTACAAAAAAGGTGAGACTTTCGTGGTTCCATCTCACACAAATTTCAAAATGAAAGTTACCGGGATGAGCACGTATTTTTGTAAGTATGGGGAATAAATTTAGTTAAACTCTATGGTTTTTGCCACGTAATTTGTCCTTCACTGTGTTCAGGACGTTATAATGGTCAACCCTTTGCTGTACTCATGTCATACAATGGTCATTCATTCGCTTTGCTCATGTCATACGCTCACTGCGTTCGCTGTCATACAATGGTCATACGCTCGCTGTCGCTCGCGTCATACAATAGCTACAATATATACACTACCACTGAATGACCACTGAATGACCACTGAATGACTACTGAATTTCCATTAATTTCTCAGCCATAGGCTGGTAATTTCAATTTATCATTTATCCTTATATTCCTTTTCATTCCTAAATTCCTATGGCCAAGGCTGTATATCCAAATATTGCCCCTGCCACCATATTGATCAGTTTGACATAGATAAACTGTTTCCTTGATTCTGCCAGTAGAGGCAACATGCCATGACCATCCTGTACTATAGAATTAGCCATCAGGATACTGAAAGGAATTTGTCCCTGGGCAAAGAGGGTAATAAATATCAGATGAGGTCCCGATTCCGGAATGATTCCGACCATAATGGACAGAGCCATCATGTAGACGGGATTGGTATGTATCCAGTGGTTTATGTCGAGAAACTGATTCAATACCAGAAGAAAAAGAAAAGTTCCCCATGTCCAGAGAAAAATACGGAGTAAATGTTTTCGGATCACATGCTTCCAGAGATGTTGACTGATGAAATGTTCGGGAACGGTAGCGATAATGAAAATCGTAATGGCCAGAAGTAGAACAAAGGTAACCTTCACCCAGTTCCATGTTTCAGGGCCGATATCTCCGGTAAGCATAAAGACAAAAAAGAGAATAATGACTGTAAGTAATATGGCCCGGTCAAAAGATATATTTGAGTAAAACTGTTTTAGAGTGCGTATATGCAAACATTTGCATTTTACATCTTCTCCTTTGTGAAGTTCCAGGTGCCCACGGGCTTGGAAATACACCTTTTTATTCTTCTTCTCAAAATAAAAAATGATAAAACCGACAAGAATACCGATCAGGAAAGTGACTCCGATAAGGATTAGTCCTGTTTCAGGGATCATGGCCAGGATCACGAAAGCTTCATCTCCGAATGTAGCGATCATGGTTGTTACCAGAGCGGCAAAGCCAACCAGTCCGTGGGTGTATAAGGAAACCACCGTGTAAGCTCCGATACATCCCGGTGTTGATCCCAGCAAACCGGAAAGAATGATCTGAAACCATTCTTTGTTTTGAAATGATCTGCTCCAGCGACCCTGTGTCTGAACATGGATGTATTCCACGATCAGGAGAATAATCAACACAAAGAAAGTGATGACCAATGCTTCCTTAAAAGTCCCGAAAACAGATGGGAAGTTCATGTCGGACTTCATTTGAATTAAATTTTCTGCTTCATGAAATTTAAACCATTATAACGATACAGGATCGGCATTCCGGTGGGAATCTCAAGGTTTAGGACCTGTTCTTCATTCAAATGATCCAGGTGCATAACAATAGAACGCAAGCTGTTCCCGTGAGCAGCGATAAATACATTCTGGTTTAGTTTAAGCCGCGGGATAATATTTTCCCTGAAAAACGGAATAGTCCTTTCAGCCGTGTCTTTCAGACATTCTCCGTCGGGAGGGGGTACATCATAACTGCGTCGCCACAGGTGCACTTGTTCCGCCCCGTATTGTTCGGCTGTTCTGGCTTTGTTCTTACCCTGCAGTTCACCGTAATAACGCTCATTCAAATGCCAGTCGCGAATGACCGGAATAATGGATGCTTCTACCTCTTTATCATATATTTTAGACCATTCGCTTTCTTTCCCCGGTTCATCATGGATCACCACAGGCAAACGTTCACTCTTATTATATGCCATGGCGATCATTGCTGTTTCCATGGCCCTCACCAGTGTGGAAGTGAAAATAATATCAAACCGGAAATCAGCCAGTTGTTTTCCTGCCCGTGTGGCTTCTTCTATTCCTTTTTCAGTTAACGGGACATCCACCCAACCCGTAAATACATTCAGCTTGTTCCAAACCGACTCTCCATGTCTCAATAATACCAAATCTGCCATAATGTAATTTTTTAGTTAAATATTCCAAATTTATTGGTGCTTCCATCTCCTCCCCCACAAGGATCACTGCGGGAAACCTTTACTCTTCCTCCAGTCCTTTCCACGCCTGATGTTCCATTTCCAAAAAACGTTGCTTTTCTGCTTCTGTCATCAGTACCATATCCGCTCTGACTTCTGCTCCCATTTTCTCCAATGGTTCGGAAATGGATTTTATCAGGGTATCTGCAATGGGAATGTTGGGAAAAGGGAAAGCAAACGTTACATAAACAATGTCTTCATCTGTTGATACATGCTTTACAATGCCCAGGTCCAGCAATGAAAAATTTATGGCCGGATGCATAACATCTTTAATAGCTTCAAGTGCCGCTTCTTTTGTGATCATAGTTCTTCTTTCTTTGGTGAATAAATTTTTTTGCAAAAATAGTTAAATTTTTTTTGGATATTGAACATATGTTCATTATATTTGCATGGTAAAACAAAAAAATAATAAAGGAGGTGTTGTGTTATGCCAAGAGGAGATAGAACGGGACCTGACGGATTAGGTCCGATGACAGGTAGAAGAGCCGGTTATTGTGCCGGATATTCGGTGCCGGGTTACATGAATGATGTTCCGGGATGGGGCAGAGGTTACGGCTATGGCCGGGGAGCTCGCTGGGGCTATGGTTATGGCCGGGGTTACCGTTGGGGTGCCGGATATGGCAGAGTTTATTATCCGGCTGATGTTCCGCCTGCTGTAGATGAAAAAACTTTTCTGGAAAATCAACTAAAATACCTGGAACAGCAACAGGAAAATCTCCGGAAAAGACTTAATGATCTGACTACCAAAAAGGGAGAAGATTAAACCAAGCTTCATTTTGAGTGGTTAGATCGCGTACAGGATTATGGGGTTCTTTTTAACTGAAAGGAGGGGTTGTATCAGAATTTGATGCAACCCCGTTCTTATAAATCTTTAATTTTTGCACTTTAATTAACCTAATGATAACACATAAAAAAGGCCGGAAAAGAGTGAAAATTGCCATTGCCAGCGGAAAAGGAGGAACGGGGAAAACGACATTGTCGGTAAATCTGACTGCATGGATCAGAGACATTGCCGACAGGTCCGTGATGCTGGTTGATCTGGATGTGGAAGAACCCAATACCGGCATGTTTTTAGAGGGAAAAGTTATTGAGCGTACGGTCAGATACCGGAAAATCCCCCGATGGAAACAGGAAACCTGTATTTTATCCGGAGAATGTGCCGGGGTATGCATGTACAATGCCATTGCTTTTTTGGGTAATTCGGTGATGGTTTTTCCGGAATTGTGTCACGGATGTTATGCCTGCTCCGATTTGTGTCCTTCCCACTCATTGCCTATGGTGGATGACAGGATTGGAGAAGTAACCCTTTATCAGGCTTCTTTTGCGGGATCACGGAAAGTGTTTCCCTGGATAGAAGGGCGTTTGGACGTAGGCCGTGAGATGGCTACCCCTATGATTGCGCAGACGATTCGTTATGCAGAAAATCGTGGAGAGAAGTCACAGATTATTTTATTTGATGCACCTCCGGGGACTTCCTGTTCGATGATGGAAGCTGCTAAACGTTCCGATTATCTCTTGTTGGTGGCCGAGCCTACCCGTTTCGGTTTGCATGACCTGGGGCTGGCAGTAAAGACCTTGAAGAAATTAGGTAAGCCTTTTGCAGTAGTTGTCAATAAAGATGATCCGGCAATAACACTGATTAATGATTTTTGTGCAAAAGAAAAAATAAGGATCATTGCCCGTATTCCTCATTTGAGAAAGGCTGCCGGTATTTATGCCGGTGGCGGATTATTGTACGGTAAGATCCCGGAAATTGGACAGGAATTGGAGAAAGTGTACCGGCATATTCTTGAAATTTCAGAAGAGATGAAAACCGAATGAAACAAATTGTGATCATATCGGGAAAAGGGGGTACGGGGAAAACATCCCTGACTGCTTCTTTTGCCTGGCTGGCAGGGAAAAATGCGGTAGTAGCCGACTGTGATGTGGACGCAGCGGATATGCATTTGGTGACTGCGCCTGAAACCCTGAAAACAAGAGATTTTTTCAGTGGGTATGAAGCCGTGATCAATCCGGAAACATGTGTTGGATGCGGGGATTGTGTGGAAGTGTGTCATTTTGAGGCGATTGAACCGGAGGGTAAAGTTTATAAAGTGCTTCCCGTTGAATGTGAAGGTTGCGGATATTGTGCCCGGATCTGCCCGGTAGAAGCCATCGAGATGAAGCTGCTGAAAGCAGGAGATATATTTGTCGCCAGGACACGCATGGACAATCTGTTGGTTCATGCACGCCTGGGTATCGGCTCGGATATGTCGGGAAAACTGGTGGCCGAAGTGAGGAAGGAAGCCCGGAAACAAGCGGAGAAAACAAATGTAAAATATATTCTTATTGACGGATCCCCCGGAATAGGCTGTCCGGTAACTGCCTCGATTACCGGTACCGATTATGTAGTGCTGGTGACCGAACCAACTCTGTCAGGGATGCATGATTTGGAACGGGTGCTGGAGGTAGTGCAAAATTTCAAGATCCCTGCAGGATGTGTTATCAATAAGGCAGATATTCATACGGAAATGGCCGGCCGGCTAAAGACATTTCTCAAAGAGCAGAGCATTGAATTATTATCGGAAATTCCCTATGATTCTGATTTTTCTGAGGCGATTAATGCCGGGAAAAGTGTAGTAGAAATGAAAGACAGCAAGGTAGCCGGCAGGATAAAAGAATCCTGGGAAATCATACAAAGAAATGTCGAACCTGAACAGTTGAAAAATGAGACAGGAAAATGAAAATAATTTCAGCAGGAGCACCGTCGCAAAGATTCCTTTTACTTATATACAGCCTGATATATGCACAGGTTGCGGGGTGTGTGCGGAGGTGTGTCCGATGCATGCCATAAAGCTGGAAAATGAGATCGCTGTGGTAATACGGGATGAATGCAGTAATTGTAAGATATGTGTAAGTGTGTGCCCCGAAGGAGCGATTATGTAAAGAGATAAATTAAAGACATAATAAGTTAAGAGATAAGTAAATAAAATATTTGACAAATGAAAATTGCTATTCAGACTATGGACAAAGAGCATGTCGGGGAAAACTTCGGCAGAGCCCGTTTTTTTGCTATTTATGATACCGTTGAAAAAACAACCACTTTCCTTTCCAATGAGGACAACTATGAAGCTGCACATGGGGTGGGCATACAATCGGTGGCTTTATTGTCAAGAAAAGGAGTTCATCGTGTGATAACTTACCATGTGGGCCCCAAAGCAAAAGAGACATTGGAAAGGACGGGGATAGAGGTTTTTACATTACCCGAAGACCTTAAACCGGTTCGTATAAAAGAAGCGATCAGAATCTTTCTTGAAGAAAACCAGCAATAGTTTCGTGTACAATAGAATAGATAGGGATAAAGTATTACTTTTACCTTGTCTTAATAATATGATCACATGAAATTATTGCTTATTTACACGACAGAGTTTGGATGGACCCCCAGGAACAAAACCCTGGAAGATTTTCCGGATGCGGAGAAGTCCCAGATGCTGAAAGATGTGCAGACAGCCTTTATCCATGTTGAGGCAGAGGATATGGAGAACATAACGGCAGTAGAAAAAAAACTGTTGAAAAATATCAAATGGGCAGCAGGAAAAAACAATACCCGCCGGGTGGTGTTGCACTCATTTGCCCATTTGTCTGACAGCAAGGGAGATCCGCATTTTACAAAAGACCTTTTTAACCGGGTGGAAGAACGACTGAAAAATTCTGGATACGAGGTATTTCAGACGCCTTTCGGTTATTTTCTCGATCTTGAGATGAAAGCTCCCGGATATTCCACGGCCAGGGTGTTTAAAAATATTTAAAGTTTTGTGTATCGGAGATTGATATTTAACAGCGTTAGAAAATATGGAAAAATTATATCCGGATTCCGAAGTTGAACTTACCCCGTTTGTTGCGAAACATTATGATGTTCTGTTGAATATGGTCACTTTGGGATTTTACCGGGGATTTATCCGGAGAGCTGTAGCTTCCATGAAAATCAAAAAAAAAGACGAGATACTGGACCTTGGGTGCGGCACCGGAAGAAATGCCTGCCTGATGTATCAATATCTGGGCGGAGGATATGTGACCGGCTTGGATATTTCGGAGGTGATGGAAAAAAAATTCAGAAAAAAATGTAAAAATAAACCCGGAGCTGTTTTTGTCAGACACAGGATAGATATTCCGTTCAATCTCGGAAAAAAGTTTGACAAGGTGTTCATCAGTTTTGTGTTGCATGGTTTTCCCCAGGATGTCAGGGAGGTGGTTATCCGGAATGCTTTCAATCATTTGAAAGAAGAAGGATCGTTTCATATCCTGGATTACGGAGAATTTGATCTTCACAAAGCTCCTTTCTATGCACGGTTTATTTTTAAAAAAATAGAGTGTAAGTATGCATTTGATTACATTGGGCGCGATTGGAAAAAAATCCTGAAAGAAGCGGGTTTCACCCGTTTCGAAGAATACAAACTGGCCGGAAGATATGCCCGGATGCTCACTGCATATAAAAAAGAGCCAGGAGCCAAGAGCTAAGA
>Ga0136651_10001378_pt1 | contig 13347 bp, 9 predicted proteins | sample Mar14236cmmetaG_FD_94867 | JGI IMG/M metagenome (GOLD analysis project Ga0136651, IMG submission 94867) | Marine hydrothermal vent microbial communities from Guaymas Basin, Gulf of California to study Microbial Dark Matter (Phase II) - Marker... ...
CGCTGCTGTTCACCAACGCCGGGATGAACCAGTTCAAGGACGTTTTCCTCGGCAAGGGCACGCGCGACTACACCCGCGCGGTGAACAGCCAGAAGTGCATCCGTGTCTCCGGCAAGCACAACGACCTCGAGGAGGTCGGACCCTCCCCGGTTCACCACACCTTCTTCGAGATGCTCGGGAACTGGTCCTTCGGGGACTACTACAAGGCGGAGGCGATCCGCTGGGCGTGGGAGCTGCTCACCGGGGTTTACGGGCTGGACAAGACGAAGCTCTACGCCACCGTCTTCACCGAGGATGATGATGCCCACCGGCTGTGGGAGAGCGAGACCGACATCGACCCCTCTCACATCAGCCGTCATGGCCACAAGGACAACTTCTGGGAGATGGGCGAGATCGGTCCCTGCGGCCCGTGCAGCGAAATCCACTACGATCTCGGCGAGCCGCTTCCCGGCCGGGTCAGCCCCCCCGACGACGGTCCCAATTCCGACAGCGGACGTTTCATCGAGCTGTGGAACCTCGTCTTCATCCAGTATTTCCGCGACGAGAAGGCGAAGCTGAACGACCTTCCCGCCACCCACGTGGACACCGGGGCGGGCCTCGAGCGCATCGCCCGGGTGATGCAAGGGGTGGATTCCAACTACGGCACGGACCTCTTCCGGCCCGTCATCACCGCCATCGAGGAGCGCAGCGGGATTCCCTACGACGAGCGGAACGGGGTCCATATCCCCCACCGGGTGATCGCGGACCACCTGCGCGCGCTCAGTTTCGCGGTCGCGGACGGCGCGCTGCCGGGCAACGAGGGCCGCGGCTATGTGCTGCGCCGCATTCTCCGCCGCGCCGCCCGCTTCGTCCGCCAGATCGGGATCAACGAGCCCTTCATCGCGGACCTCGTGCCGGTGCTCGTCGATGTCATGGGCGAACATTTCGGCGAGCTGGCCGCGCGGAAGGACCATATCATCCATGTCCTCCGTGCCGAGGAGGAGAGCTTCGGGCGCACGCTGGACCGCGGGCTCGACATGTTCGAGGAGCTGACCGCCGGGCTGGAGGAAGGGGGCGTGATCGCCGGCAAGGCAGCCTTCCGCCTCTACGACACCTTCGGCTTCCCGCTGGACCTCACCCGGCAGATGGCGCGCGAACGCGGGCTGGATGTCGATGTCAAGGGATTTGACAAGGCGTTGGAAATGGCTCGGAAAAAGTCGCGAGAGGCGTTGAAGGGACCGGCCGGGGAGGGGGAGTTCACGGTCGTCACCGAGGGGCCGCACTCGGAGTTCGTCGGCTACGATTTCCTCTCCTTGAAGACCAACCTGCGGATGGTCCGTCTCGAAGAGGGTGACCTGGAGGCGGCGAATGACCCGGATGTCATCGGCAAGCCGCTGTTCGCCGTGGTGCTGGCGAAAACCCCGTTCTACGCCGAATCGGGCGGCCAGGTCAGCGACCGTGGGATGATCAAGGGGCGCGAGCTGCACCTCGTGGTCGAGGATGTCCGCCGGGAGGGCGACCTCTGCCTGCACTTCTGCCGGGCGATGCGGTTGCCGAAGGACGGCGAGTGGCCGAGCCTCGTCGAGGCGGACGTGGACCAGGCCCGGCGGAGCAGGATTCTGCCCCATCATACGACGACCCACCTGCTCCAGGCGGCTCTCCGCGAAACCCTCGGTGAACATGTCACCCAGGCCGGCAGCCGTGTCGGGCCGGACTCGATGACCTTCGACTTCACCCATTTCGAGAAGCTGTCGCCGGAGCAGATCGCCCGGGTGGAGGCCCGGGTGAACCGGTGGATCCGCGAGGACCACCCGGTCACCGCCTCGCTCAAGTCCCTCGAGGAGGCGAAGACCGCCGGGGCGATGGCGCTCTTCGGCGAGAAATACGGGAGCGTCGTCCGCGTGATCACCGTGGGCGAGGGGAAGAGCCCGGTGTCGCTGGAGTTGTGCGGCGGCACCCACCTGCGCCGCACCGGCGAGGCGGGGCTGTTCCGCATCGAATCGGAGAGCGCGGTCAGCGCCGGGGTGCGGCGGGTGGAGTGCACGGCGGGCGAGGCCGCCTACGAGCGGATGACTGCCGAGCGGGAGGCCCTCGAACGTGTCGCGGACCTCCTCGGCAGCCGCGGCTCGGACCCCGCCGGGAAGCTGGCGCGGCTGATCGAGCGGCAGAAGGCGATGGAGAAGGAGGTCGAGCGGCTCAAGCGCGCCGCCCTGCAGGGCGGTGTGCGCTTCGTCGAGGAGTGGGGCGAGGAGTTGGTGATCGACGGCTCGCCGCTCCTCGTCGTCTCCGGGGTGTACGAGGCGGCCACCGACCGTGATGGTTTGCAGTCGGCGGGCGATAAGATCATCGAGGACCTGAAAAAGGCCGGCCGGGAAGGGATCGGGCTCATCGGCGCGCCCGTCGAGGAGACCTTCATGTTCGTCGCCGTGGCGACGCCCGGCCTGGTGAAGAAGGGGGTGCACGCCGGCAAGCTGGTCGGCGCCTTCGCGAAGAGAGCGGGCGGCGGCGGCGGGGGAAAGGCGAACTTCGCCACCGCCGGGAGCCGCGATCTCGAATCGGCCAACGCCCTGCTGAGAAACCGGGCGGAAGTGCTCAAGTTCGTCCGGGGCTTTCTCGCGGAGTGAACCGGGCTGAATGCGGCGGAAGAAACGGTCCCGGGCGGAGAACGTCCGGGACTTTGCCGTTCGGGCGGGCCCCGGTTAACCGGGGCGCACGGCGCGGCGTTTCCCGGCCCCCGGCGGAGAAGGGGTGAAACGGGACGGCTCCAGCGTGTTCAGGCGTCCTGACGATTTCCGGTCGGGCCGATTTCCTCCGCCACAGGCTTGGAGTACCTTACTGCAACGGTGAAGGCACAGGGAGGGGAAGATGACCCGCGAGGAGATCCGTGACGTCCTGGGGGAGATCGAGCCGTTCGCGGACCTGACGCCCGACGAGCGGGCGAAGGTGGCCCAGTGGGTGCTGGTGAAGCAGTGGAAGGCGGGCGAGGTCCTGTTCCGCACCAATGACCCCCGGCGCGGGATGCTGGTCATCATCGAGGGCGCCATCGAACTGGTGCAGGACAACACCCTCGGCGGCGAGACCCGCATCGTCACCTTCCGCGAGCGCGACTTCCTCGGCGAGGGCGCCCTGCTGGATGACTACCCGCACGCGACCACCGGGCGGGCGATGGAGGACACCACCGCCCTCGTTCTCCACCGGGAAGACCTGGAGTCCTTCGCGGTGGAGAACCCCGATGCGGCGCGGCGCATCATCGGGCGTGTCGCGCGGGTGATCTCGCGCCGCCTGCGGCAGGCGAGCGCCCGGGTGGCCAGCGCCGCGGCGCAGTATGTCTCCGGCCGCACCCGCCGCGAGCATGACCTCCTCGGCGAGCGGGAGGTGCCGCACGAGTTCTACTACGGTGTCCAGACCCTGCGCGCCCTCGAGAACTTCAACATCAGCGGCATCCCCATCAGCCACTTCCCGAGCATGATCGAAGCGCTGGCGATCGTGAAGATGGCCGCCGCCCGCGCCAACCGTGAGCTGGGCCTGCTCCCGGTGGAGATCGCCGAGGCGATCGTCACCGCCTGCGGGGAGATCCTCGACGGCAAGTGGCATACCCACTTCGTGGTCGACATGATCCAGGGCGGAGCGGGGACCTCGACGAACATGAACGCCAACGAGGTGATCGCCAACCGCGCCCTCGAACTGCTCGGGCATGAAAAGGGGGAGTACGAATACTGCCACCCGAACAACCATGTGAACCTCTCCCAGTCGACGAACGATGTCTATCCCACCGCGATCAAGATCGCCCTGTTCCACAGCAACGAGGAGATGGTGAAGATCCTCAAGGAACTCGTCAGCGCCTTCCGGCGGAAGGCGGACGAGTTTGCCGGGGTGATCAAGATGGGCCGCACGCAGTTGCAGGACGCGGTGCCGATGACCCTCGGGCAGGAGTTCGGCGCCTATGCCGCCACCCTGGCGGAGGAGGTCGTCCGCCTGAACCAGATGGCGCGGCTGTTCCTCGAGGTGAACATGGGCGGCACCGCCATCGGCACCGGGATCAACGCTGACCCGGAATATCCCTCGAAGGTGGTCGCCCACCTGCGCGAGATCACCGGCATGGAGCTGTCGCTGGCCCCGAACCTCGTCGAGGCGACGCAGGACACCGGATCGTTCGTCATGTACTCCTCGGCGTTGAAGCGGCTGGCGGTGAAGCTCTCGAAGATCTCCAACGACCTGCGCCTCCTCTCCAGCGGGCCCCGCGCGGGGTTGAACGAGATCAACCTGCCGAAGATGCAGCCCGGCTCCTCGATCATGCCCGGCAAGGTGAACCCCGTGATCCCGGAAGTGGTCAACCAGGTCGCCTTCAAGGTGATCGGGAACGACCTCACGGTGACCCTCGCCTCCGAGGCGGGACAGCTCGAGCTGAACGTGATGGAACCGGTGATCATGCAGAGCATTTTCGAGTCCATCGAGGAGCTGAACAACGGGATGAGCACCCTGCGGATCCGCTGCATCGAGGGGATCACGGCGAACGAGGAGCAGTGCCGCGAACAGGTGCAGCGGAGCATCGGGCTGGTCACGGCGTTGAACCCGGTGCTCGGCTATGAAACCAGCTCCGCCCTCGCCAAGGAGGCCCTCGAGTCCGGCCGCGGGGTCTATGAACTGGTGCTCGAGAAGGGTCTGCTGGACCAGGAGGAGCTGGACAAGCTGCTCGCGCCCGAGTCGATGGTCCGTCCCCGCCGGACCGGGCGGTAGGGGTGGGTGAATCCGCGCGCTTAGTGAATTCTGGGATGGCCCGGGGTTCCTGCCGCGCCGCTCGCCGCGCCGTATCCCGCGGGGGTGGCCCGGGAGTTCAGTCCCGGGTTTCACCCCGCGGCGTTGGTTTCACCGGCACGGCGTGGCGTGATGCCGGTCAAGGGGTGCGCCGCCGCGGCGCCTTATGTTCTGGCGCACGCGGGTGATATTTCGTATGCTCCGGGAGGAGAGGGAGGAGCAAACAGCAGTGGGTTGCCCTTTCCGTCGGACGGGCGGGTGGCCCGGGACCTGCCTGCGGCAGGCAGGCTTTGGTCCCGGGTTTCATAAGGGTTTCCATGATGAACGCAGCTTGCTACAAGAACCTGAAACTGTGATCCCAGTCACAACATGAAACCATATTTCCCAGAAGTGGTAAAAATTGTCATTCTGAACGCAGTGAAGAATCTCAAAACGTTCTGTTTCCATTGTAAGAGCATTGGAATGGCCGAGCATAACTATAAGACGTTCTGTATGTAAGAATATCGTTACTTTTTGGCATTTAAGGAACCGAGATCCTTCATTTCATTCAGGATGACAACTCAGAGTGCTTGGGATAAAATAAAAAGACGCGATTCAGTATACAACCGGATAAAGAGGCAATCCGAGGACAGGCGATGAACTTTCCGCCCCTGAGCGGTGACGGCCTGCGGCTGCGGACCGATGGGAAACCCACCTTCTGGGTGCTCCTCGACCCCGACCGTGAATCGCCGTCCGAGTTGCGCCGGGCCGCCGGTGAGGCGGCCGCGGGCGGGGCGGACGGCCTTCTCGTCGGCTCGAGCTTTTACGAGCGCGAGGATTTCGACACCTCCGTTCTCGCGGTCAAGGAGGGCGCGGACGGCGTGGTTCCGGTCATCCTCTTCCCGGGCAACCACCAGCAGGTCTCGCCCCATGCCGATGCGCTGCTCTTTCTCTGCCTCATCTCCGGGCGGAATCCCCAGTACCTCATCGGCGAGCAGGTGCTCGCCGCGCCCCTGGTCCGCCGCCTCGCCCTCGACGTGCTCCCCACCGGGTACATTCTCATCGAAGGGGGGCGGGTGACCAGCGTTCAGGCGGTCACCGGCACCACGCCCCTGCCGCGGGAGAAGACGGAGCTGATCGCGGCGCACGCCCTCGCCGGGCAGTACATGGGGATGCGCCTGATCTACCTCGAGGCGGGGAGCGGTGCGCGGCACGCCGTGCCGCGCGAGGCGATCCGCCTGTCGCGGCATTCCATCGGTGTGCCGTTGATCGTCGGCGGCGGCATCCGCGACCCCGAAACGGCGAGCGGGATCGCGGAGGCGGGCGCCGATGTGGTCGTCGTCGGAAATGCCCTCGAAGGTGCCCGGGGCCGCGGGCTGACCCGTGAGATCGCCGATGCCGTGCACGAGGCCGGCTCGCGGAGGGAGGCGAACCGCCCGCCCGCCTACGGCGCAGAACGGAGGAACTGACCGGCGCGTTTTTCCCGCAGGGGGCCTCCCGGGTATCCGGCGGGCTCTTGCGCGGGCGCGATGGGGCGGTTAGATTCCCCGTCTGTCCATGAACCCGAAGCAAGCGAGGAAAGCATGGCTCGCCGCTGTATCGTCACCGGGAAGAAGCCGATGACGGGGAACAATGTCAGCCACGCGCACAACATCACCAAGCGCCGCTGGCTGCCGAACCTGCAGACGAAGCGCTTCTTCGTCCCCGAGGAGGGGCGGTGGGTGCGCCTGCGCCTCTCGGCGAAGGCGATTCGCACCATCGACAAGAAGGGGATCGGCGTGGTCCTCAAGGATCTCCGCGCCCAGGGGGTCAAGATCTGACCGCCTTCCGTGCTCTCTCCCGTCGAAACGTCAAGGCCCGCCTTAGCAAGGCGGGCTTTCTCAGTTGGCCGCCCCCGGCGTGGTTTTGCGTTCCGGGTCCCGTTTCCACTCGAGGTAGGAGTACGCCACCAGCCAGACGAGCCCGAGCGGCAGGAGCATGAACAGGAACGGCGTCAACTCCTTGATCGGCGAAAAAAGCGCCATACCCATGAAGGCGAAACCGAAGAAGATGAAGATCCACCCGCCGACGCGGTGGGTTTTCTGCCAGCTTCTCCGGCTGGAAAGGGTCCAGGGCGTGCGGATGCCGAGGAACCAGTTCGGCCGGATTTTCCCCATCCAGTTCCCTAACAGGAGAAACAGGACGCCCACCAGCAGGGGAACGATCACCTCGATCCTCACCGGCACGCCCCGCATGGCGAGATGGACCACGAGGTAGATCACGACCAGAAAGCTGAGAATCGCGAGGCGTATGGCGGAGTAGACCGAGGCGTGCTGCAGGTGGCTCAACTTCGCCGGGTCGATCCTCGGTACGAAGAGCATCAGGAGATAGATCGCCAGGGACAACAGGGGGATGGCGAACAAGCCCTCGAAACGGCCGCCGTACCGGTCCACTTCTCCGGCGATGTTCCAGTGCACCGGGATGCGCTCCGGCGCGGAATGCCAGCTCAGCGCGGCGAGCAGGAACATCCCGGCCAACAGAACCCATTGCAGCCATTCGTTCCGCCAGTTGATCTTCATCGCTGACCCTCCCCATTTGCAGATGATGCGGGATCATCAGCCCCGTTGCGCTCCCCGGTTTCCGCCTGCCCGACCTTGAACAGGTCCATCGCCGCGGCCATCGCCTCCTCGAGGGCGGAGACGTTCAGGCTGTAGACGATGGTGGTCCTCCTCCGCTCGGAGAGGATGAGGTTGGCCGCCTTGAGGACGTTGAAATGCCCGGACAGGGTGGAGCGGGCGAGCGGGAAACGCCCGGCGATCTCTCCCGCCGTGAGGTCGCCCTCCCGCAGCAGGCGCAGGATCTCCCGTCGCGTCGGGTCGCCCAGGGCGTGGAACAGGGCGTTGAGCGTCATCCGACTCTCCCTCTCGCTTCAAGTATTTTGCTATTTCGCCAACTACCGAAATATAATGTGCAGAGGCGCGGCGCGGCAAGAGGGGCGCAGGTAAAAAATCCCCGCCGAAGCGGGGAACGGGTGTTGCTGCCTGCGGTTGATGCCGTCTGCGCACGCGGCCATGTCCCTCAACGGCGGACGGAAAGGGCCGGCCGGCGGCGCGAGGGGAGGTCACTCCACCTTCACCTTCGAGGGGCCTTTTTTCGCCCCATCGTCCTTCTTCTCCGTCTCGCTCTTCTTCGGCCGCATCTCGTCCACCGAGCGGAACAGCGGCTTCACCACGCCCTTGTACTGGCGGAAGATCACCGGGTTGTCATCGAGCTTCAGGAAGTACCGGGAATCACTGTCCTTCTTTTCGCGCACCCAGCGGTAGGTGAGGGTCTCGCCGCTCTTCAACTCCACGGTGGCAGTGCGGTCCGGCTTCTCCCAGTTGATCTTCGCGACCTCCTCCTCCGGCGGGAAGTCGTAGGCGCGCATCCGCACGAAGCCGTTGACCAGCGAGTTCGCCTTGCCCTTGTCGGCGAGGAAGGACTCGCCCTTCTCCGGGGTGACCCGCCACTGCGTTTCGGCCTGGTCCCCGGCTTCCTCGCGCTCCATGGTGAAATCGCCGGCCTGGATCTTGAGCACATCCTCCGCCTTGTAGTGGGCGATCAGCTTGTCCCGCCAGGCATCCGGCTTGCGGGTGAACGAGGCGCCGTAGTTGCCCTTGACCAGGTAGACGGTGTCCTCGGCGTCCCGGCGGGCGTAGGTCTGGCGGTAACCCGTGGCGGCCTTGCCGAGGACGATGTCGTCGCGCCGGTCGCCCTGCCAGATGCTTACCCGGGTCCCGGTGGTGTCCACCTTGAATTCCTTCCAGCGGTCCTTGTTGCTCGTGATCTCCGACTCGATGCGGAGCTGGGTGAGCTTGGAGAGAAGGGTCTTCACGAAGCGGTCGTTGGCCCGGTATTCGAAGGGGTCGACGATCTTCCACTCGTTCTCGCCGCGGGCGAGGGTCACCGTGTTCCCATCGTACTGGATCATCACCTGGGTGACCTGCGAGGTGTCCACTTCCGCGAGCCACTCCACCTTCCGGTGCGGCACGCTGCGGGACTGGAGCAGCCAGTAGAGGGCGAGCAGCACCAGGGCGACAACGCCGAGAATGAACAGTTGACGGTTCTTCATCTCAGATCTCCCGCGTGCGGCTGTTCCTCCTCACCTGCCAGTAAACCAGGCCGAGCAGGATGACGAGCAGGGGCGGGAGGAACCAGTTGACGGTTTTCCACACCTGTTTCTGTGCGGCCGCGATATCCTTCAGCGGGCGCATCTTCACTTCGCGCGTGCGGAGCGCGATCAGGTCGGTATCGTTCACCAGCCAGTCCACGCTGTTCAGCAGGAAGAGGACGTTGGAGGGGTTGGAGAGGTAGTCATCGCGAAGGAAGAGGCCGTCCCCGACGACCACCATCCGGGTGTTTTCCGGGGCCTTCTTGACCAGCTCGTCCTCGGGGAGGATCGTCTTGCCGTCCTCATCGGTCGGCAGGTCGCGCGCGGCGAAGTAGCTGTCGAACGGCCCCTCGAGGGCGGCGGCGAGCGGAAGGTAGGCGCGGTCGAACTCGGCTTCGCTGAACTTGCGCGTCGCGTTGATGTTGTACCGCCCCTCCTCCACCATCGAGCGGTCGCCGGAGAACATCAGCGGGGTCAGCTTGATCTCCTTGTCCGCGGCGAGGGTGGTGTCGATGGACGAGGGGAAGAAGAGGCTCGCCACCTCGAAGTTGGCGGTGATCGAGTGATCCTTGTTGAACCGGTTCAGGCGCGGGAAGAAGGGGTACTTGATGGTGTTCGCGATGGTGAAGAACCCGGCGCGCTGCTGGATCTGGATCATCTCGCTGCTCAGGTCGGCGACCAGGTCCTCGTTGACCCGGAAGCCGTACGTCTTCGTCCATTCATCGATCTTCAGCAGGCGCGAGCGGGCCATGCCGCGCTGCAGGTCGGCGTCCACCTTGTTGAAGAACCAGCCGACCGGACGGCCCTTCATGATGAACTGGTCCACCTTCAGCTTGTCGGCATCGGGGATCTCGCTCTGCGGGTCGATGATGAGGAGGACATCGATGTCGTCCGGCACGCCGTCCAGACCGGTCAGGTCCACCTCCCTCACCTTGTAGTTGCTCTGCAGGACCTGTGAAACCTGCCGCAGGTTTTCGCCCGTGGTCGCCTCGCCGTGCCCCGTGAGGAAGCCGATGGTGCGGTCCTGCTGCGAGGTGAGCCGCTTGATCAGCGAGGTGATGTTGTACTCGAGGCCGGCCGTGCTCTGCACCGCCGGCAGGGTCTCCTGCTTGTCCTGGTAGAGGAACACCGCGCCGAGGTAGACCTTCTTCAGCTCGAGCTGGTCCTTGTTCCAGACGTTCTCCTGGAAGGGCGGAATGCGGTAGCTCTGGGCTTCCTTCTCCAGGTCATCGCTCGTGGAGGGGTCGATGAACTCGTAGCGGAACCTGCCGTGCCCGTAAGCGCGGTAATCGGAGAGCAGGTCGTTGAGGAACCGTTTCACATCGCCCAGTTGCGGGGACAGGTTCCGGCTGGCGAACACCTTGACCGTGAGCGGATCCTGCAGGTTGCCGACCACCTGCTTGGAGGCCGGAGAGAGGGTGAAGGTCTTTCCCTCCGTGAGGTCAAGGCGGAAGAAACGGGTGTTGGCGATCAGGTTCACCAGTACCACGATGAGGGTAATCAGGAGAATACCCGCGGTGGAATAGAGACTCGTCCGTTTCATGGCGCTGCCCTTCTCAGAGGAATTTTCGCTGTGCGAGGGCCCGCGAGGCGTACAGCAGCGAAAGGAAGATGACACTCAGGTAATAGATTACATCCCGACTGTCGATCACGCCGCGGGCGATGTTCTGGAAGTGATAGGTCGTGCTCAGGTACTGGACCAGGTCGGCCAGCGGCGGCGGGATGACCATCGCGGAGAAGACGAAGACCGCGAGGATGCCGCTGATCAGGAAGCTGAGGATGAAGGCGACGATCTGGTTCTCCGTGAGCGCGCTGCCAAGCACCCCGATGGCGAGGTAGGCGCCCCCGCAGAGGAGCAGGCCGATGTACCCGGCCACGATCGGCCCGATCTCCGGCTTGCCGAGCATCAGCAGGGTGACCACGTAGACCAGGGTGAAGGCGAGCCCGACGGCGAAGAGGACGAAGGCGGCGAGGAACTTGCCGAAGATCACTTCGAAGTCGCGCACCGGCATCGTCATCAACAGCTCCATGGTGCCGCTCTTCCGCTCCTCGGAGACCAGCCGCATGCTGATCGCCGGGGCGAAGATCACCAGCAGAAACGGGAGAATGTCGAAGATGCTGCGCAGGTGGGCCAGGTTCTCCTTGAACAGGTTCAGGGTGAAGAACCAGCCGCTGATCAGCAGGAACACGGCGAGCACGATGTAGGCCATCGGGCTGCCGAAATAGCTCTTGATCTCCTTGCGGTACACCGCCGAGACAATGCTCCAGTTCATGCGGCCGCCTCCTCCGCCTCGCGGGCGGGATCGATTTGCGTGAGCTGGTGGAAGATGTCCTCCAGGCTCTGGATTTGACGGTTCAGGCCGAGCAGGGTCCAGCCCTTCTCCACGCAGAGGTGGAACAGTTCGGCGCGCGCGTCTGTGCCCTGCGAGAGGAACAGGCGCAGGTGAACCTCTTCCAGCTCGAGGTTCTTCAGCCGTTCCACCTTCTCCACGCCGCGCACACCGCGCCAGGCGTCGAGGTCGTCGGCGCCCTCCCCCCGCACTTCGAGGTCCACCACCGGCTGCCCGACGAATTTCGCCTGCAGCTCTTCCGGGGTGCCGTCCGCGACCAGCTTGCCGTGATGGATGATGACGACGCGGTCGCAGGTGGCCTGCACCTCCGGCAGGATGTGCGTCGAGAGGATCACCGTCTTCTCGCGCCCGATCTCCTTGATCAGCGAGCGGATCTCGACGATCTGGTTCGGGTCGAGGCCGATGGTCGGCTCGTCGAGGATCAGCAGCTTGGGGTCGTGCAGCATCGCCTGCGCGAGGCCGACCCGCTGGCGGTACCCCTTGGAAAGCTGGCTGATCGGCTGGCCCAGGCGGTCGAGGATGCCGGTGATGGCGGCCATCTCCTTGATCCGCGCGTGCCGCCTCTCCTTCGGGATCTGCCGCAGCTCGGCGATCAGTTCGAGGTATTCGAGCACGGTCAGGTCGTGGTAGAGCGGGTTGGATTCCGGCAGGTAGCCGATCATCTGCCGGGTTTCGAGGCTGTTCTCGACGACGTCGAGGCCGTCCACGGTCACCACGCCGCCGGTGGGAGGGTAGTACCCGGTGATCACCTTCATCGTGGTGGTCTTCCCCGCGCCGTTGGGGCCGAGGAAGCCGAGGATCTCTCCCCGGGCGACATCGAAGGAGATGCCGTCCACCGCCGGGAAGGCGCCGTAGTACTTCTTCAGGTTTTCAATGTGGATCATCCCAGTACCCCCAGTCATCCCGGTTCGCGAATATGGTCGTTCTGGAGCTTACAGTCACAGGAAGAGGTATACCGTTGCACCCGGCGAGAGTTCCCCCTCGTCTCCCGGAGAACAAAACGGTGTTGGCACTTTCCAAGTGTATCCGTCCACTGGGGAAAGTGCCAACGGCCGCGGGGAAAATAGGCGTCCGGCCCCGTGGGGTCAAGGGAGAGAGCGAGGTGGAGCGGGCCGGGGAACTGGCCGGTCGCCGCCTCGTCGGTTCACGGGGAGATGCTGCCGCAGGAGCCTGCCGGGTGGCGTTTCGCCGCCGCCTGCTCAGCGTTTCGGGCCGGCGGCCCGCACCTCGGGCCGGACAGCGTCGGCGTACTTCTTGAAGTTCTCGACGAAGCGCGAGGCGAGCTGGCGGTACTGCCGTTCATACTCCTCCCGGCTCGGCCAGGAGGAGGCCGGATCGAGGACCCTGTCCGGCACGCCGGGACACCTCTTCGGTACCTCGAAGCCGAAGACCGGGTCGGTGGCGTAGGGGACATCCAGCAGCTTGCCGTCCAGCGCCGCGTTCAACAGGGCGCGGGTGTGGCGGATGCTGATCCGCTTGCCGACGCCGAATTTCCCGCCGACCCAGCCGGTGTTCAGCAGCCAGGTGTTCACCCCGTACTTGAGGATCTTCCGCTTCAGCAGGTCGGCGTATTTCGCCGGGTGGTGCACCATGAACGGCGCGCCGAAGCAGGCGGAAAAGGTGATTTCCGGCTCCCGCCCGAGGCCGACCTCCGTCCCGGCGATCTTCGAGGTGTAGCCGGAGATGAAGTGGTACAGCGCCTGGTCCGGGGTCAGCTTCGCGATCGGGGGCATCACCCCGGAGGCATCGCAGGTGAGGAAGATGATGTTCTTCGGGTGCCCGGCCATCTTCTCCGGGACGGCGTTGCTGATGTAGGTCAGCGGGTAGCTCGCGCGCGTGTTCTCGGTGAGCGAGTCGTCATCGAGGTCGATGTTCCTCGTGACCGGGTCGAAGATGACATTTTCGAGGATGGTACCGTACTTCCGTGTGCAGGCGAAAATCTGCGGCTCCGCCGAGGCGGAGAGCATGATCACCTTCGCATAGCACCCGTTCTCGATGTTGAAGATCCCCTCCTCCGACCAGCCGTGCTCATCGTCGCCGATCAGCCGCCGTTTCGGGTCCGCGGAGAGGGTGGTCTTGCCGGTGCCGGAGAGGCCGAAGAAGAGGGCGGAGTCGCCCTTCGCGCCGACATTCGCGCTGCAGTGCATGCTGAGC
>Ga0136651_10001380_pt1 | contig 13338 bp, 14 predicted proteins | sample Mar14236cmmetaG_FD_94867 | JGI IMG/M metagenome (GOLD analysis project Ga0136651, IMG submission 94867) | Marine hydrothermal vent microbial communities from Guaymas Basin, Gulf of California to study Microbial Dark Matter (Phase II) - Marker... ...
GTATTAATTAGTAGTGATGATGATATTAAGATGATATCAAATACATAGGGATAAGATCCCTCACATTCGTTCGGGATGACAAATACGTCACATTCGCTTGTGATGACAAAAGAAGAAAAATGTCATTCCGAGGAACGATAGTGACGAGGAATCTTAAAGAGGTGGGTATATGGATTTTAAAATAGAGAGAATGGATAAGTATATTTGGAAGATACCAAGATTCGGAAGAATGAAGGTGGATGGGATAATATTTACAGATGCTGAATCTATTAAGAACCCGGACATGATGGAGGCTTTCAAACAGGTGATAAACGTTGCAACGCTTCCTGGAATTGTGAAAGCCTCTTTTGCCATGCCGGATATTCATTGGGGATATGGTTTTCCAATAGGTGGAGTCGCTGCATTCAACAGCGAGACTGGAGTAATATCCCCGGGTGGAGTCGGTTTTGACATAAATTGTGGGGTTAGATTACTTTCAGTTGGTTTGAAATATGAGGATGTAAAGGACAAACTTGAAAAAATCGCAAGAAAAATATATGAAAATGTTCCTGTAGGAGTTGGCTCCACGGGTAACATCAAACTCAAGAAAAAAGATTTCAATAGAATGTGTCGTTTTGGTGCAAAATGGGCTGTTGAAAATGGTTATGGATCGTCGGAAGATTTCGATAGGATTGAGGATAATGGATTTTTAAACTATGCTGATCCGAATTTGATAAGTACAAAGGCATTCGAAAGAGGAAAGGATGAACTTGGAACACTGGGTGCTGGAAATCATTTCATTGAAGTTCAATTAGTTGAGAGTGTGTTCGATGAAGCCATCGCAAAGGTTTTCAATTTGGAGGTTGGTTCTGTGACCGTGATGATTCATACCGGTTCGAGGGGTTTCGGTCATCAAGTAGCCACGGATTATATATCTTTGATGAAAAAGGAACTCAAAGATTTCAACAAGGATGTTCCGGATGCTCAACTTGTCTGTGCGCCGTTCAAAAGTTTGATTGGCCAGGATTATTTTTCTGCGATGGCATGTGCTGCCAATTATGCTTTTGCGAACAGGCAGATAATAACCCATCTCATTCGAAAAGTGTTTTTAGAGCTCTTCTCGAGGAATCTGAAGATTGGATTGATATACGATGTAGCACACAACATAGCGAAACTCGAAGAACACGAGTACAACGGTAAAGAAGTTAAAATGGTTGTACACAGAAAGGGAGCAACGAGGGCTTTTGGGCCTGGCAATCCTAACATACCGGAAGTTTACAGAACACTGGGTCAACCTGTGATAATTCCAGGAGATATGGGAACAGCATCTTATTTACTCGTCGGAACGAAGAAAGCGGAAAAGCTAACCTTTGGAACCACGGCACATGGCGCTGGAAGGGTTAAAGGAAGAAGACAGGCCTTGAAGACCTTGAATTACAATCAGGTGATTGAAGAATTGAGAAAGAGGGATATAATTGTTGTAAGCAGATCAAAGAGGACATTGGTGGAGGAGGCCCCGGAAGTTTACAAGGATGTGGACAGGGTGGTTGAGATAGTTTCTCAAATTGGTATTTCAAAAAAAGTTGTGAGGCTCGTACCGATCGCTGTTATAAAAGGATAAATTTTAGATAATTGTTCTAAATCCAATTTCAAATCTCAAAAGTGGGGGGAAAAGGTTGAATTCAAAGTTGATAATCATTTTTTTCTTTATCTTTGCTTTCAGCACCGTTTCACTTTCGAGATCTTATACCATTGATGAGCTCTTGAAGCTGCTTGAAAGAAATGTTCAATACGATTACCTCGAAAAGGAAATAGTTCCTGTGAATTTCTTTTCTTCATCTTCAAAGATGGGTATTTTTCCCTTGAACGATCAAAATCAAACGGGAGAATGGAATTTCAAATTGACTTTTCTTAAGTCTTTGAGCTTTTTTTCGAATCTCGAATATCATTCTAAAAAGTTCTACTTCGAAAATGGAATAGAATGGTCCTTGTTTAACAATAATGATTCGAAAGATATGTTAAAAACTACGATTTCAAAGAAGCTGGAATTGATAGATGTATATTTCAACTTGCTCAAAATGGAGATCAGTGTGAAACGATTGAAAGATTCAATAGATAAAACGGATAATATGTGGAACACCACACTTCCGATAGACTATGGATTGTCCAGAATTGAGGAGAACTATCTTTTCAGTAGGATAAAATCCATGTGTGGTATAACTGAGGATTTTGAAATTTCAATTCCAAAGGCTGAGATTTCATCTTTGAAGTTGAACTTAGGCTCCATATTGAACGCAGTGGTTTATTTGAACAGTCCTGAAAAGAAAAAACCTGAACTCTCGGTTATCTTCTCGATTTCCCAAATATCCCCCAAAACATCAAGGTTGAATGCGGGATTCAATTTTGTTTGGGAAAACGCAAAGATGGAGAACGATAATTTATCAGGGGAGACCTCAAAGATTAAGAAATTGTATTCACAATTTGAATATTTGAAAGATGTGTTGAAAAGTTACCGACTGAATCTTTCAAGGTTGGAAAATAATAGTATCGAATATCATAACGTCAGGAGAATATTGGAGGATTATACAATAGAAACTTACAGACTTTATTATCAATTAAAAATTTTGGAGGAGATAGTTGAATGATGAACAACTTTTTAATGCAGGGTGGCCCCAAGAAGATAGCGGCAAGGTTCATCTTGCTGTATGGGCTTATCTTTTTGCTTTTATCTTTCATATACCCTGATGTTTTCACAATAATCGTCAGCACCATGGCAATAGTTCTGATAATAGATCCGATAGTTGAGGTTTTGATGAAACTTCGTGGTATGGTTAGAATGTTTGCCATAATTATGGCTTTATTGATCTTCTTTTTGTCGATCCTTTCACTGATTGTATTGCTCGCCCCCTCTGTTATAGAGCAAGCTGGAAATTTTTACAATTTCATGGTCAACTTTTTCGAGAACAAGCAATGGGAAGGTTATTTTTCGAAATATCCGGATATACAGAAGAGTGTTTCAGATATACTCATTAAGATTCAGCCTAAATTTTTGGATTTTGTGGCGAATGCCATTTCCAATATAACCAAGATGACTCCGCAGATTATAAGTTTCCTATTCTATGTCATTCTTGGTTCGATATATTTAGCCTTTTACTTCCCGGAATTTAAAAGAAAAATAGGAATAATATTTCCCCGGATTGCCAGAAGGGAAGCCTTGGACTTTCTCAGAGAAACCTACTTACAACTTAGACAATTTGTTATATCCTTATTCTTGGTGGCTTTGATTGTTGGAATATCCTTTGGAGTGTTCTTGCTGTTTATAGGTGTGAAATATTCTTTACTTTTGGGGGTTTGGGCAGCGATTACCAATCTGATCCCAATAGTTGGTGTTGTTCTTGAAATCATACCTTTGCTTCTCACAGGTGTATCAATGGGACTGAAAGCTGTTGTAACTATAGCCATAGCGGTTGCGGTTGTTCACACAACTGCGTTTGTTATCTTTTTGAAACTCATGAAAGGTTATATAAAAATAAATCCTGTAGTTATGATTTTCATGATACTTCTATCGACTCAGATATTTGGAATGATTGGAGCCTTCATAGCTGTTCCATTGACCATAGTGATCAGGTTGTACTGGCAATATTTCATTTATCCTTGGCTGGAAGGTAAGAAACTCGACAAAGTTGAAAAAAATGGGGAGGAGAAGTAATTTGGTAAAAATTTTAAAAGGTGAATCCAAGGTTTTGAAAATTGAGACTCTGAAAAAGGAATTTGGATTCTTCAAAGTCTTCGATCTTGAGAATGAATCATTCAACATCCTTTTGAATGTCTTGAAGAACAAGCCGATCTTTCAAGATGAGATCGTCTTGTTTGTGAAGAATTTTGATTCTTTGAATAAGAATCAAAAGAAGGAATTGATTGAAATTCTTGACTCCATCAAAGATTTGGAAGGTTTCAAAGTATTCATCGATTCAGAAAACAAATTAGGAAATTTCGACGTGATTGATTTGAGCCTACCACAGCCTTGGAAGCTTGAGAAGTGGCTGGGTTTGATTGAAAAGATGGCTGAGAAAAAATCTTTGAAGCTCGATGAAGAAGCTTTGAAATTGATCTTCGAAAGGACGGGTCCAAATTACGATAGAATCCATCGAGAGATCGAAAAGCTGAGTTTGTATTCGATGGATGAAAAGGCAGGAAAAGTAGATATCGACACCGTTGAAAATGTTATCCATGATTACAACAATGTTATTCTGGATGATTTGATGTTCGCTATTTCTTCAGGTAATTTGGAGGGCATTAGTGACCTATTCGACGATACCTTTGAGGTGATCGATCTTCAATTGTTACTTTACAGTTTGGCTGACCATTTCACAACTTTATTCAAGATCCTCTGCAGTGTTGAATATAAAGAAAAATACTCTTGGAAGGATATTGTTGAAGCTTCAAGAGAACTTTCGATAAGTTCTGCAAAAGTTGCGAGATTTCTCGGGTTCAACTTCAAGAATCAGATGTATAAGAACACAAACCATGTTGAGCTGTATGATCTTGAAAAATTAACGAATATTTTGGGAAAAATAATCGATATTCAGTACGAATTCAGATCCACTGAATCAAGCAAAACGGTTTTGAAAAACAGGTTGATAGAGATATCAAGAATAGTATATAATTGAAAACAAAAAGTTTGGGGTGGCAACTTTGGCAACTCTGTCGATAATTCTTGGATTAACCTCGCTGATAGTGTCGCAATATTTTTTCAAGAAGATACAGCTTTCCATACTTGTAGCAGTAATCGTAACGGGTTTGGTTGGTTCATTCCATAATCTCTCAAACTTTTATACGGCTTTTTTTTCTACCATTGGAGATCTTTCCTTCTGGAAGGTAATGATAACCATCTTCTCCATCTTTTTGCTCAGCGAATTGATGAAAAACAGTGGTGATGTGGATAGATTCTCAGCTAATCTTCAGCACATATTCATGGGATCGGAATTGATAATTGCGATGGTGCCTGCGCTGATAGGACTCTTACCGATGCCAGGTGGAGCTATGTTCACCGCTCCAATAGTTAAAGAGGTTGGAGAAAGATTGAACATAAAGTCGAGCAAGCAGATGATCGCTAATTATTGGTTCAGGCATGTTATGGAATTTTTCTGGCCAATGTACCCAGCGATTGTTTTACTATCAGCCTTTGCACAGAAAGATGTAAGACAACTTTTTCTGTATCAAGCTCCTTTTGGAATCTTGGCTTTTGGGTTGGGAATATTCTTTTTCATTACGAACAAAAGACTCAAATTTCAAAAAGATGGTAGAAAATTTTTCCGGCTTTTTTATCATATATGGCCAATATTAACAGTCATCATCTTTATATTTTTCTTCAAAATAGAGGGTTATCTATCAGTTTTAATTGTCGCACTTTTATATGGATTCATGAACTTTAAGGTGTTGAAAAGATCCTTTTTAAGAAGTTTGAAATACGATATATTCATACTCTTTTTTCTTGTTTTCTTTTACAAATCCTTTTTAAATGTGAGTGGTATAAGTAATGAAGTTCCCAACGAAATATACAATCTTGGAATTTCTCCTTTGGTCTTGATACCAATTTTACCGATGATCTCAGGTTTTTTGACGGGAGTTACCCAAGCCTCCATAGGTATGAGTTTCTCCGCAATAGCGGGTATAATTGCGATAACAAGTCATCCACTCATTGGATATATAACCGCTTATTTTTTCGGTGTTTTTGGTGTTCTGCTTTCGCCGCTTCATCTGTGTCTAATTCTCACGGTTGAGTACTACAAAGTGAGTTTTAAGACCGTGTATCGCTTGATGTTGCCCATAATATCGATTTTGATGGTCGTTATACTCGTGATCTGGTTCTCAACTATGTGATTTTTTCCTTATGAAATTTTTGAAAGCTCATCGACTTCTTTTGAATTTTTACAGCTTTGGTTATGATATCATCGTGTAGAGGCTTCAGTTTCATAATTATTTTGCCTATAGGAAGCATTTTTGATATAGATTTCTGGATTCTAAGTGCAGTTTCTAACTCTTCTTCTGTTATATAACCGAGTTGCACCAATATCTCTCCGAGTCTTGGTCTCGGATATATTTGTACCAATCTTCCCCCACAGCTTTGACAAGTGTTTTTGATCCCGTTCATATAAGAAGCAGCGGAATAGTAAGTCTTTCCACAATCTGCACAGACAAATACATAAGCCAAAGAGAATCCCCCTATTTTTCATCAAAATTCATCATACAAATTTTATCATATAAAAATAAAAAAACGAAGCGCCCTATCGAGCACTCCGCCACGCCCTTCTTTCATGGCTTTCAACTTGTCCCCATTCTTCTTTTATTTTTAGCGGGGCTGTATATATTTTAACATTATGTGGAGCAAAAACGCAAATTATAGAGAATAAATCATAATGTTATAATTGATTCAAAGCGGCGATGGGAGCGTGAATGAATCTTGGAGAAACCAAGTTTAATTAAAGTTTTTTTGATTTTTATGAAGATCAGTGCTATAGGTTTCGGTGGAGGATACGGGATACTTCCATTGATGAGAGAGGAGCTGGTAGAGAAAAGGAAAATCATGAGTACCTCGGATTTTTACCATGCGATTGCTCAAGCACAATCACTTCCTGGGCCTATTGCTGTGAATACTTCCATATTTGTAGGTTTGAAATTGTTCGGTATCCTTGGAGCTGTGATTTTAACATTCGGAGTCGTTGTTCCTCCTTTCTTCGCGATTCTTATAATTGCAAATTTGATCGATAGATTTGGAAATCTTGAAGTTTTTCGAAATTTTTTAAAGGGAGCAAGAATAGCTATCGTTGTGATAATAATAGACTTTGCTGTAAGACTATCGAGAAGGAATTTGAGGGATATTTCAAGTGCTGTCATTATATTTATCGGTGTACTTTTAACCTTTTTTTTGAAAATACCGGTTATTTTGGCGTTTTTGATCACTGCTTTTTTTATATACATCGTACCCCATAAGAAAGATATCAAAAGCATCAGGATTGATGAAAAATGAATTTGAAGATCCTGTTTTCTCTTTTTGCAAGTTTTTTTAAGATCGGCTTTTTCGCGTTCGGCGGTGGATATGGAGCCTTGAGTATGATTCAGGACGAAGTTGTCAACGTCCACAAATGGATGAATGCACAGCAATTCCTCGATCTTCTTTCGATCTCCCAAATGACACCGGGACCAATTGCCATAAATGCGGCTACCTACATCGGGTGCCGAATTTCCGGAGTTTGGGGTGCGTTCTTTGCGACCGTTGGTGTTGTTCTACCAAGTTTTGTTTGGGTATTGTTGTTTTTGAAACTTTTGAATCTCGCATCCAAAAAAATGGATACTTCACGTATATTCGATACTTTGAAGATAGCCATACTCGTTCCAATATCTCTCGCGGGTGTGAATCTTTCTTTGAGTTCCGTAAAAAACATTATCGCATTGATATTTGGTGCAGTCGCTTTTTTGATACTGAGATTCAAGAGAATTCCTTTATTCTGGCTTGTCATTATCTCAGGATTCGCTGGAATAATTCTTGGAAAATATCTTTGATGGTTATTAATTTATATTCTCTTCGCCAACTATACCTATTACTTTTTTAAATGTTTTATGCTTGTACATCTTATTATCTGCTTCATCCAATACCTTATTTACATCCTCTCCCACTTTCCAAATTGACATTCCAACCGATAATGTTATCAATTCTGAATTTTTCAGTTTCAACTTTTTAATCTTTTCAATTATTCTTGTTGAAACATTTTTCGCTTCTCTCAAGGAAGTACTGGGTAAGGCTATCAATATTTCATCTCCACCGAATCTCACCGCGATATCTGATGCTCTTATGTCGGTTAAAATCACTTCTGATACCTTTCTCAGTATGCAATCTCCGAATCTGTGACCGTGATTGTCATTCAACATCTTGAAATTATCTATGTCCATCATTATGAATACTATTTGCCCTTTCATTCTTTCTTGTCTTTTCATCTCTCGAGGCAACCACTCACTGTAAAAGTAAACCCTTGTATACAATCCGGTTAAAAAATCTCTTATGGAAATCTGTTTTATATTTCTAACTATTAGTCCTGTTCCCAATAGGCTAGTAAACATGGATAGTGCCATTAGAAGAATTGGTTGAACACGATCAAAGAAAAAAACAGTGGAAGAAGCCAAAAACACTCCAATATAAAGCACAAAATACCCAAGAGTCTTTTTCGTTAAGTACTTTGTACTTAGATAAGCATGAATGAGTATTGAAAAAAATACGCCTGAAATCGCTATTTTTAAAAGTAGAAGTTTCATCTCAAACACACATAAAAAATATGCTCTTCTCCCCTTTCTGAGTTGAAATATACCCCTTTTTTATTGTACTATGTTACGTTATAGATATTATTAATATATCATTTTTCAATTGTAAAAATAATTATTACAAAAGGTAAAAATAGAGTAAAAATAACCCAGTGATTCCAAATCATTCTTTCTTTATGTTTGAATAACACGGTAATTTGAGAAGTTAGAAAAGCTTGTGATATACTTAATAACAATAAATGTATCTTCACAACGAGGCCAAGAAGGTCTCAATCTCCCCCGAAAAGTAAGAAATCTAAAAACAGAGCCAAGAAGGCCCCCTGCATTGTTGAAACAATGCATACTTTTGCACATTCAATAGAAGTGAAGGAGGTCTCGGACGTGTTGAATCTTCATGAATTGATTCAAAGAAATGATCTTGAAGGAGTATTGAGGATAGCAAAAGAATTTCACGGTCATGTGTGTCCCTATTTGGCACTTGGAATAAGGGTATCTGTGATCGCAATGAGAGAATTAGGGGTAAATAGAATGGGATTCAACGAAAGTGTAGACGAGGAGATTTTAGCGATAGTCGAAACCAATAGTTGCTTTACAGATGGTGTTCAAGTAGCAACAGGGTGTACCTTTGGAAATAACTCTCTCATCTATTTCGATCTTGGGAAAACGGCTTTAACACTTGTGAAAAGAAGTAATTGGAATGGTGTGAGAATTTACGTGGATGCCGATAAAATCAAAAAGTACTATTCATCAGAAGCCCTTGAACTGTTCAACAAAGTTATAAAACAGAGAAAAGGATCATTCGAAGAGAGAAAAAGGATGGAAATTCTTTGGGAAGAAATGGGTTACAGAATGTTGAAAATCTCAAAAGAGGAACTGAACATCGAGAAAGTGAAGGTAAAGCCAATAGAGCAGGCTCCAATTTTCGAAAGTGTTAGATGTTCTAAGTGTGGTGAACTCACAATGATTGAAAAGGTAGTAAATGTTAATGGTGATTATCTCTGTATGAGATGTTCTCAAGAGAGTTACCATGCCGTGATTGGAAGAGGAATAGTTGAGGTGAGATCATGAGAGCAAGGATGAATGTTCTTATCATAATAATATTTTACTTGGGACTGATCACATTTGGTGAATCTAATTCGAATGTCTTGAAAATCACCGATTTACTTGGAAGAAATCTGATGGTTCCGAATGATGTAAAAAGAGTGGTAGCCGCCGGTCCTGGTGCATTGAGAATCCTTGTTTATTTAAATGCAACGGATAGAATTGTGGGAGTGGAGGATTTCGAAAAATTGAGACCTTATGGAAGGCCATACATATTAGCACATCAAGAACTCAGAGATCTTCCAACGATAGGTCCAGGGGGACCTGGAAAACTGCCAAATCTTGAAGAAATTTTGAAATTGAAACCCGATGTCATCTTCATGACATACATCGATGCGCGAATCGCTGACAATATTCAGAATAAGGTGAAAATTCCTGTGGTTGTACTGAGTTATGGTTCCCTCAAAACTTTTGAAGATAAAGCTTTATTCGATTCTCTAAAACTCGCGGGTAAGATACTAAATGAAGGTGACAGAGCAGAAAGGATCATATCATTTATAATGGGCATTCAGAAGGATTTAGAAAATAGAGTGAAAGATTCGAGTGGACCAACGGCATATGTGGGGGGTATAGGATACAAAGGACTTCATGGAATAGACAGCACAAAACCGAATTACCCGATATTCAACGTTTTAAAAATAAAGAATGTTGCGTCTGCGATAAAAGAGGATCATGTTTTCATAGATAAGGAAAAATTGTTAGTTTGGCAACCAGATTTCATATTCGTAGACGAAGGTGGATTGAATTTGGTGGAGAAAGACTATTTGGAAAATCCCGAATTTTACGAATTCTTGAATGCGTTCAAAGAGAAGAAGATTTACGGCGTGCTACCTTACAATTATTACACAACGAACATAGGAACAGTCTTGGCGAATGCGTATTTCATAGGGAAGATAGCATATCCAGAGTATTTTGAGGATATTGATCCAATAAAGAAAGCGGATGAAATTTACAAATTCTTGGTTGGAGAAAGTGTTTATAACGAAATGAAAAAACAATTCGGAGGATTTGGAAGATTGGATTTGAAAAAAGGATCGATAATTCCTGTAAGGTGATTTTTGGTGAAGAGATATAGGTATTATATTAGAAGAAAAATGTTCTTCAACCTATCGTTACTGATTTTTTTGATATTAATCATCCCTTTTTCTCTCAATATTGGTTCATACAAACTGTCTCTCACAGATGTTTGGAATGCAATTTTTTATCACAGTGGAGCAGCTGGGATGATAGTGTGGAACATACGTTTACCACGGATATTAACATCAATTTTCGTTGGAGCAGCTCTGGCGGTTTCTGGTGCTATTATGCAAACTTTGCTCAAAAATCCTCTTGCAAGCCCCTTTACCATGGGAACTTCACATGGTGCGATGTTTGGAGCATCATTGGCCATACTTCTTTTTTTTGGTAGTGAAGAAAGTAGTGGAAGAATATTCGTGAATGATCCTTATTCAGTTGTGATTTTTGCTTTCATTGGGGCAATCGCAGGTGTTCTTGTGATATTAACTCTTGCAAGATTGAAGGGATTGAGTCCCGAAGCTGTGATATTGGCTGGTGTTGCGATAAGCTCCGTTTTCACGGCTGGAACGACTCTGATCCATTACTTCGCTGATGAATTGCAGTTAGCTTCTATGGTATATTGGAGCTTCGGAGATCTGGGAAGAACCTCATGGAAAGAGTTGATCTTGATAATGATACTTTTCATTCCTTCCATGGCGTATTTTGTGTTTAAAGGATGGGATTTGAATGCTGCTGAAACAGGTGATAACACTGCCAAATCATTGGGGATTGAAATTGAAAGATTGAGATTCACGGGCATACTCTTGGCTTCTTTGATAACTGCCGTTAGTGTTGCTTTCGTTGGGATAATTGGTTTTGTTGGACTCATATGTCCACATATTATAAGACTCATGATAGGGAGTGATCATAGATTTCTTATACCTTCCTCAGCGATTTTAGGGGCTTTATTGCTCTTGGGCTCGGACATGATTTCACGGGTTATAGTTGCACCCACAATCATACCGGTTGGTATCATAACTTCGTTCATAGGTGTTCCACTTTTCATGTATCTGCTTTTGAGAATGGAGGCAAGAAAATGATTGAGGCAAGGGATTTGGAATTTTCGTACAACGGTGTCTCAATTTTGGAGAACGTAGATGTTGAATTTAAAGAGGGAAAAGTCAATGCGATACTTGGTCCGAATGGCGCTGGTAAATCAACTCTTCTAAAATGTTTGAATGGTATATTGAAACCAAAGAGAGGATGTGTGTATATAAACGGTAGCGATATAAGAAGATTGAAATTGAAAGATATAGCGAAATTGATTGGATATGTGCCGCAAAAGAACAATCCAGTTTTAACAACGGTCTTTGATTACGTACTTCTTGGAAGAAAACCGTACATGGGTTTTGGAGTCGGGAGAAAGGATTTGGAAATTGTTGAAAGCGTTTTAAAAACGCTTGGAATTGAAAAACTGTCCTTGAAGAGATTGAATCAATTGAGTGGTGGAGAACTACAGAAGGTCATATTGGCGCGGGCTCTGGCGCAGGAAGCAAAGATACTTCTTTTGGATGAACCAACGAATAATCTCGATCTAAAAAGTCAGTTTGAGCTTATGAATCTCACAAGAAAATTGGCGCACGAAAGAAATATAACCGTTGCGATCGTTGTACATGATATAAACATCGCTTTGAGATTCGCCGATGAATTTGTATTCATGAAGGATGGAAAGATAGTTGCAAAAGGTGATAGAAAAATTGTCACATCGGAAATCATAGAAAGAGTTTACGATGTTCGAGTAAAGATCAAAGAGATATCGGGCATACCTGTACTAATATATTCTCCATTTTGAGAGGAAAGGTATCTGGCCTTCATGGATCAAAATTCGATTTGTAATCCCACTCTTGAAACTTTGGTCGATATCACCTTTTCTAAATATGGTATATTCCCAAATTCAGTTACATCTGCACATACAGTTGGACCAGAACCACTTAAAAACCAAAAGTTTGGTTTTTTCAATAAAATAGATTTTATAAAATCTTTCAATTGTTTTGAAGCGTTGAATCTAAACTCTTGATGTAATCTATCGGCGGTGTATTTCAACGCATCTTTGTATTTTCCATGTGCTATCTTCGATAGGAACTGTACTGAATTCTTTAGATTGAAAACTGCACTCTCGTATTTAATTTGTTTTGGTAATACGCTCCTCATCTCTTTCGTTGAAAGTCGAAAGTTTGGAACGATAAAATTCATTTCTCCAAAATCCACTTCTTTGAACACCTCGTAATCGAGGATGGTTCCATCGTAATAACTTACAACCAATCCACCAGTAAAGGCTGGCACAGTGTTGTCAGGATGTCCTTCGATGTTAGTTGCAAATTTTATCATCTCGAGCTCCGTCAATGGTTCGCCTGTGAGAACATTGGAAATCACCGTTGCAGCTGCTATTATTGCTGCACTTGAACCTAACCCTTTCGAGATTGGGATATTGCACTCTTGAATTATTTTGAGTTTAGGTACCTTTTTGCGTGTGAATCTTTGAAATTCTACAAAGACCTTTTGGAATAATGAATAATCCTCAATCTGATCAGCATACTCTCCCTTACTTTCAAAGTACCAATCCTTTGTATCAGTGTTGAATTCTATGAGGTTGAAAAGTTCCAGAGCGATTCCAAAAACATCGAATCCCGCTCCGAGATTTGCACTGGTTGCAGGAACTTTGATCAGTCCTTTCATAAGCCGATCTCCTTCAAAACAACATTCAAATCTGGTTGAACGATCTTTGGTTCTTTAATTTGAGAGATCACTACATTTGGATCTTTTAAACCGTTCCCCGTTAGTGTACAAACGACAACATCAGTCGGTTTAAAGATACCCTCGCGAGATTTTTTCAAGAGACCAGCAATCGATGCAGCAGATGCTGGCTCACAGAATATTCCCTCCGAC
>Ga0136651_10001385_pt1 | contig 13304 bp, 18 predicted proteins | sample Mar14236cmmetaG_FD_94867 | JGI IMG/M metagenome (GOLD analysis project Ga0136651, IMG submission 94867) | Marine hydrothermal vent microbial communities from Guaymas Basin, Gulf of California to study Microbial Dark Matter (Phase II) - Marker... ...
AGGTTTTTGATAAATTTCAATACTTTTAGTTAACAGAATCAGATAAAGGTAGGGGAGAGGAAATATGATAATAACGATTCTGAGTGGTAAAGGTGGAACAGGCAAGACAACGGTTTCAACAAATCTTGCAAAAGTGCTTTCAGAGAATCTGAAGGTTCAGCTTTTAGATGCAGACGTTGAAGAACCGAACGATCATATATTCTTCAACGTCGATTTTTCACAAACCGAGTCTGTCAATATCCTTCTTCCCGTTGTTGATGAATCAAGGTGTATACAATGTGGAGAATGTGCCAAAGTGTGTCAATTTGGCGCAATAGCTCTATTTTCAACAGGAGTGAAAGTTTTTGAGACGCTGTGTCACGGTTGTGGGGCATGTTCTATTGCATGTCCAGTCGACGCGATATCAGAAAAACCAAAAGAAATAGGTAAGGTGAAAATAGGTACTGTTAACGCGACCATGAACTTTGGAATGGGAATTTTGAATATCGGGGAGCCCTCTGGAGTTCGCATAATCCGTCAGCTAAAAAAACATATCGATCGTAAGGCAGATGTTATTTTGATTGATTCTTCACCTGGAACTTCGTGCCCTGTAGTTGAAAGTCTCAGGGAGGCTGATTTTGCGATTTTGGTTACTGAACCGACCACCTTTGGGCTTCATGATTTAAAATTGGCAGTTGATCTTGTGAAGGAGATGAATATACCAGCTGGAATAGTTGTAAACAAAGATAATGAGGAAGTGACTATTATAGACGATTTCGCGAAGGAGGCTGATATTCCAATAATTTTGAAGATTCCATTCGACAGAGAGATAGCAACGTTGTATTCAAGAGGCGAATTGTTTGTTGAATATCTACCTGAATGGAAAAAGAGATTTTTCGATGCCTTTGAGACCATAAAGGGGTTGATAAAATGAAACAAATCGCGATAGTGAGCGGTAAGGGTGGAACAGGCAAAACTACCATCGCTTCATCTTTTGGGATTTTGAAAGAGAACTCATTGCTTGCCGATTGTGATGTTGATGCATCTAATCTTTATTTGATGTTTCAACCGAAAAGTGAGGAAGAATTCAAGTACTATGGGGGTAAGAAGGCAATTATAGATCAAAGTAAATGTGATCAATGTGGAATCTGTGAAAAGGTGTGTAGATTTGAAGCAATAAAAGCCGAAAGTAATACCTACAGCATTGATCAGTATGCGTGTGAAGGATGTAATGCATGTGTGATATCATGTCCCCAGGAAGCTATAAGATTGGAAGATTCTTTGGCTGGAAGGTATTTTTACTCGACAACAACTTTGGAGAGGAAACCTCTGGTGTACGCAAGACTTGAACCAGGTGAGGAAACTTCCGGAGGTTTGGTTGCCGAGGTGAGGAAACATTCGCTGAGAAAAGCGGGTGATCTTGGAAAAGAGCTTATCATAATAGATGGAGCTCCAGGAATAGGTTGTCCAACTACTTCTTCGATTGCTGGTGTGGATTATGTTGTGATTGTTACTGAACCAACTTCGTCGGGATTACATGATCTGAAGAGGATAATCGAAACTGTAAAACATTTCAGGAGAGAAGCCGGTGTTATTGTTAATAAATTCGATTTGAATCCAAAGGTTAGCAATGAGATAAAAAATTATTGTATCAGCGAAGGTGTGGACATTTTGGGAGAAATACCATTCGATGAAATTGTTGTTAAAGCAGTTCTTGAAACTAAGCCAGTGGTTTATTACTCAGATAGCAAAGCAGGAGCAGCCATTAAGAATATATTCGAAAAGGTCATTGATAAATTGCAACCATTTTGAAATACAGGTGAAGAGGCGATAAGAGATGATTTCAATATTTCAGATGATAATATACTTTTCAATTGGGATCTTTTCTGGTTTCATGAGTGGAATGTTTGGAATAGGTGGAGGTTCTGTTAGAACCCCACTGCTTTATGTAGCAGGTTTACCTTTACTGGATTCTTATGGGATAAATCTATTGGTTATACCATTTTCTTCTTTAATAGGCGCTGTGACCCATAGGAAGAATATAGATTTTTCGATTGCCAAGTATATGATAATTGGTGGAGGGCTGGGAACACTATCCGGTGCCTTTTTGGTAGGAGCTCTTCCCACTTTGACTTTAGCAATCATCTTTGTTGTGGTTTCCATTGTAACGATCTTGGGCGTTCATCTTGAGCGAATTTTCCCAAAGATTGCCAAAAAGTTTAAACCCAATATGGTATTGATCGTTATTGGAGCATTTTTTCTTAACTTCTTAACGGTTTTGCGTGGGGGAAGTGGAGGAAGTTTGTTTCCACCCTTTTTGAAAGCACTTGGATTTGATATTCGAAAAGCGATAGCAACTTCATTGTTTTCAACTATTTTCACGGCATCCGTTGGAATCGTGGTCTTTTGGTCTCGTGGTAATGTAGATTTCTTTCCTGCATTGGCTGTAATTGTAGGATCGGTAGCTGGTTCACGGATAGGTAGCTTGAAATCTTTGAAAACAGAGCCACTTTGGTTGGAAATCGGCCTTTCGATACTGATCGTGTTCTTCGCGATGATAGTATTGATCAAGTCGATATAAACATAAAAAGTAAAATATATCGATTGGGAGGTGTGTTAAATGGGTAGTTTCGGCAAAATAGCTGTTCCATCAAAAGGCAAGACACTTGATTCAATGGTTGATGACAGATTCGCAAGAGCCAGAAATTTTATAATTTATGATTCTGAAGAAAAAGAAATCGTCGAAATTGTGAACAATGAAACAGATCAGGCTCATGGTATGGGCCCCAAGATAGTTCAGCTGTTGGAATCGAAGAAGGTCAAAACAGTCATTGCACCAAGCGTTGGATTGAATGCATTTGAAAGTTTAAAAGCAGCAGGCATAGAAATCTATCTGTTCAGTAATGGCACGGTTAAAGAGGCACTCGAAAAGTTGGATCATGGAGAATTGAAAAGGATGGAAAGTCCTTCAAATTGATAAAAAGGAGATGAGACAATGCCTTGGGTAAATTCCAAATGCGTTGGTTGTGGAAATTGTGTGAAAGTTTGTCCTGTTCCAGGAGCCATAAGAATCGAAAATAAGCGTGCTGTTATAAACAACAGTATCTGTACCAGATGTGGGAAATGTTTCGATGTGTGTCCAACGGACGCTATACGTCCAAATTATGAGAATCCTTCTTTGAGAAGAGGCGGTATGGGTAGAGGTAGAGGATTAGGTAGAGGAATGGATCGTGGCACTGGAATGGGTAGAGGATTAGGCAGAGGAATGGGTAGAGGTAGGGGACGCCCATGGTGAATTTTAAAAATTGAAAGGAGTCATTCAATTGAAACACGTATATGGGATAGTTCCTTCGAGAAGGCTGGGAAGATCCCTTGGAGTTTCGACAATACCATTCAAAACTTGCAATTACTCATGTGTGTATTGTCAACTTGGTAGAACCACCAATATGACCAACACCAGGCAGACTTTTTATCCGCCTGAAGAAATAATCGATGAATTTCGATGTTTCGTTGTGAAAGAAAGTATAACGGATTTTGATGTGGTAACCATCGTTGGAGAAGGAGAACCGCTTTTGTATAAACCACTGGATATAATAATAGATTCTTTGAAAACCATTTCGAATAGACAGGTAGTTTTGATAACCAATGGTTCACTTCTGTACGATGAAAACGTTCAAGATGAGATTAAAGGTGTCGATATACTAATGCCGACGCTCGATGCTTGGGATGATGATAGTTTTAAAAAGATTAACAGACCGTATGGTAAACTCTTGTTTGATGAGGTTTACAATGGTTTGTTGGAATTCAGGAAAAAATTCATAGGCCAAATATGGCTTGAAGTTATGTTAGTGAAAGGATTAAACGATTCAAAGAAAGCACTTGAACGGCTTAAGGAAAAAATAGTTGAGTTGAAACCAGAACGCGTGTATTTGAATGTTCCTGTAAGGCCACCAGCAGAATCGTGGGTACAGAAGCCGGATGATAAAACGATAAAACTGGCAAGAGAGATTTTGAATGCCACGAGTATCGAAAAATACAGTGGTGGGAATTTCGTTGCAAGCAGAAAATTGGATGATTTGAGTGTAGTATTGAATATAATAAAACGTCATCCAATGAGGAAGGAAGATATCAAAGAACTTTTGAAGAGTCGAGGAAAAAGTGAGTATGAATGTGATAAATTCATGAGTTTTTTGGAAATTCTGGATTTTGTTGAGAAGTACAACTATGGAGGAACTATTTTTTATCGCTATAAAAAGACCTGAGTAAGGTGATAAAATGCGGAAAATTTGCTATTGTTGGTGGTGTGGACATTGAGAAGTTGGAACACACAAATAATATTTTGTTGATCAGTGTATGAAATCAAAATTTTGTTGGAGGTGTAAAGATGTCCACACCCAAAGATATTCCAGTAATTGGTAAAGATGCTTTAGGGAGAGAAGTAAAAGAACTTTCGAAAGTCCCCTGGTGGGGTATGGAGCGAACGAAAATCGAATGGTATCCAAGTATAGATTACGACAAATGTGCCACCTGTGGAGTATGTTTTGTGACCTGTGGAAGAAGAGTTTTCGATTTTGACAAGAAAACAGAAAAAGTTGTGGTAGCACATCCATACAATTGTATGGTTGCATGTCAAACTTGTGCAAATCTGTGCCCAACCAATGCTATAACTTTTCCAAATGCTGATTACATAAAGACATTAGTTGCACAAAATAAAGTAGTGAAAAAAGCTTTCAAAATTATAAGTCCGTTGTTATCGAAGAACGAATTGTCCGAGAAGGAATTAAAAAGCACACCTGAAGGAAGATAGGAAGGAGGATGATAAAATGAAAATAGTCATACCAGTGTTGGAAAACAAAGGAATGAATTCGATCATCTCTGAACACTTTGGACATGCACCATACTTCGCTTTCATTGAAATTGAGGATGGTGAAATTGAATCCATTGAGATCGAGCAAAACCCATATGAAGAGCATGGTCCAGGAGTAGTACCGAGATATATCAAAAGTAAAGGTGCAGAGATAATAATAGTTAGAGGAATCGGTGGTAGAGCTTTGGGATTTTTCAAGGAATTGGGGATAAAAGTCGTAAGAGGTGCTCAAGGAAGAATAAAGGATATTATAAATGACTACATTACAGGTAATCTTGTGGATTCAGAATACACAGTTAAGGAAAAGTACCATAATCATTGATATCAATTGAGTGGGAGGAGTTTATCCTCCTGCTCATTTGAAGATAGGAGGTTTTAAAGTGCCTGGATTCAGAGGCCAATGGAGATTTGGAGGACGTAGAGGATTTTGGATAGAACCATTTATCCTTCTTCTTATTGCTGAAAAGCCCTCTCACGGTTACGAACTTGCAAGCAAATTATCTGAATTTGGCGTGTTTATAAATGGAGTTGGGCAAATGGGAAATTTGTATAGAACTCTGGCCCAACTTGAGAGTATGGGGTTGGTAACAACAGATTGGGATATCAAAGCATCATCTGGGCCTGCCAGGAAAGTTTATAGGATCACTGAATATGGTTTGGAAATTTTGGAGGGCTATGTCACGGAACTTGCAAACTTTAAAAAAAGGATAGATGAGTTTCTTGAGAGATACTCAAAATTGAAAGGTAATTAGCTAAAATTGTGATAGAATCTTCTTGAAAAAATCTTAAAATGGGGTGAAAGGATGCTGGTGAAAAATTGGATGAAAAGAGATGTACCATTGATAAAGGTTGGAACAGAAGTGAAAAAGGCATTTGAAATGGTCGATCCGTTATTTCCAGTCGGTATCCTCGTTGATGATAAAAACAATTTTCTTGGGATTATAGATTTCAACAAAATCCCACGGAGATTTACAAAAGAAGAGGTCAGCAAATACGCTGTATGTACAGATTATCATATTTATCCTGAAGATCATATAGAATATGCTGCAATCCTTTTGGCAGAATCCGGAGAAAGCTTTTTACCTGTCCTTGATGAAAGAGATAATAAACCGATTGGAACAATAAGTGTTTTTGATATGTTGGATGCACTTGTTCATCTAACTGCTTTTGAAGAGAAAGGGGTTGAGATCACATTTTTGTTGAAAGACATTCCTGGTCAGTTAAAAAAAATAGTGGATTTAATGTACGAGTACAACATAAACATATTGTCGGTTTTAACATACAGAAAAGCCGAAAATGATCAAAGGAAGCTGTTTATAAAAGTAAACGCCATAGATGTGAAGAAAATCAAAAAGATCTTGGATGAAAACAATCTAACAATAGAGAATATATCATTTGAAGAAGGACTTTGGGGGTAAAGATTTTGGAAAAAATCTTTCTTGGAATTATTCAAGGATTAACCGAGTTTTTACCAGTATCTAGTTCTGCCCACTTAGCAATATTTGGAAAAATGGTGAAGGATCTGGATTTAGGTTTTTTTACTTTGTTGCATCTTGGAACCTTATTGGCTGTCGTGTGGTTCTTGAGAAAATATCTTGTCGAATTAGCGATTCTATTTTTCAAGTTAGATAAGAAAGCTTGGAAGATTTTTGTGTACGTTGTGATTTCTACCATGCCGGCTGCATTTTTTGGATTCGTTTTCAACAATAAGATAGAGAACATATTTGGAAAAAGCAAGCTAATCGCTGTTTTTCTTTTAATAACAGGTGGTGTTCTCATATTGTCAGACCTAAAAAAAGAGGGAGCTTTAGATATCCAAAAGTTGGGGGTCTTTAATGCACTTGTAATTGGATTGTTTCAAAGTTTTGCCCTCTTTCCAGGTATTTCAAGAAGTGGTATGACTTTAGTTGCAGGACTTTTGATAGGATTGAAAAGGGAGGAAACAGTTAAATATTCCTTTTTAATATCCATTCCTGCAATCTTGGGGGCATTCGTATTTGAAAGTGGAAATTTAAAAGCAGACACATGGAGTATCTTAGGATTTCTTTCATCTGCAGTAGTAGGCTTTGTAGCTCTGCACTTTTTGAAGCTTCTCACTATCAAGAGAAAACTAAGATATTTTGCTTATTATTGTTGGATAATCGCTGCGATAATTTTTGTTTTTTGATTTTTTTCCTGTTTATACACATGCATCCATCTAAAACCTCGCATTTTAATGTGGAAAGAAGGTCAGAAGTTTCTTTATCTCAAATTTTACACCTTTTTCTATGCGTACTTTTAATTCATCTTCTTTGTCCTCTGCAATGATTTTTATAAGATAACTTCCTTCTTTTGGATTTCTTATTTCGAAATAGTTGTGTCCTTCTTTCAAGAGTTTTCTCTTTTTAAAAACGGTTCTTTCTTTGTTAATCACATATAAATTCACCCAAAAATCTTCTGAAGCAATGAGATCCATTTTCATATCTTTTTCATCGTAACTTACAACAATATACAGGTACAGTGGCAACCTGTGGAAGAATAGATTTATCTCGCTTCTTTCAGATATGTCGAGAGTTTCTTGTATCGTGTAACAGCAAGAGTTTTCAAACCTCAGGGTATGTTCACCTTTTGGTAAGGAAACGTATTGAGTTTCCCTGTTTATAGTATCCAAATATTTCCCATCCAAAAAGATCTTTACGGGTTTAACATTGGTTTTTATCAGTACGCTTTCCAATTCAAGTAATGGGCGTTTTACAATATTTATTCCAGGCTTTAAAACCACGGGAAATTCTTCACTAAGATAACCCGATTTTGTTATCTTAACCACAGCAATTTTCCAGGTTAAAGATTCAATGAAGAACGTGCCATTCTTCCCACTCAATCCTTTGAAGCTACCATTTAAGAATATCATAGCCCCTGGATTGGTTTTCAACAAAATGGAAGATAAGCCCAATTTCGGTGGAGAGATTTTTTCGATATCTTTAGTTAACTTCATATTCTTCAAAAATACGAGCATATTTCCTTCAAATATTTCGAGCGTATGTGCACCTTTGGGTACTGTGAAAGTTTTTTGAGCTATGTTGTTAAAATCAAATTTTAGATTGTCAATTGATTCAAAATCGACTTCCACTTTGCAATCTCCATCATGGATGTAATCAGATAAATCTATCTCCCGTATTTCACTATCTTGTAGGCATAGAATCTTCGACCATTCTTTTGTCCCATGTTTGAAGATTAATCTGTGAATACCTGGTGTGAGTTGCATAGAAATTGGAGTTTCTCCAATTGTTTTTCCATCGATCATCACAATGAACTTTTTACCATGATTACTGTACAATTTTAAAATGGCATTCTTACTGCATTTAAAAACTATTTGCCAAGCTGTTCTTAAGTTTTCAACGTTTTCAGAGAGAAAATTAAAGATATCACTCTCATTCTCTAATCTTTCAGATGTCAGCAGAGGATATTCACAAGAGAAAATCTGCACAAGAAGGATCGAATCTTTCCAATTAGATTCGAGATCAACGTTGATCGTGTGTTTTCCTTTTTTGAAGAAACCGAGATTGATAAATAGGGTTTTTGATTTCAAATCTTTCAGAAGAAGATACAAATGTGAATTCTTTTGAAGTTCCAACTCTACCTTAAGTGTAGAATCATAGGAAACATGAAGTTTAAAATCACATTTATCAACAACAAACAAAGATTTTGCAACCCAACTAAACAATTCTTCTGGCGGTATAGAAGCAGAAAGTACATAGTTCACTCCTATGAATAGACAAATCAAAAAACACACTAATGGAGCTCTCAAGTTTCATCTCCACCCTCGTTTTACAAAACTATCGGATTTGCAAACGATCCTCTAATGGGAAATATGGCCTGGGTTTCTCATGAAAACTAAATTTGCATCCTCATTATTTCCCTAAACGATTCAACAATGCGGTTTCTAACTTCCGTTGTGAGTTTTAAAGACAACGAAGCTTTTTCAGCCGCAATAATCACTTCATGAATGTTACTTATCTTACCCGTTGCAAAATCATTGGATAATTTATCAGCCTGTTTTTGAAGCTCATTCACGTTATCTATAGCATTTTTAAGTAGTTCTTTGAAATTGATATCGTTGTTGTTTTTATTGTTACTTTTCTGTATTCCTTGTTGATTTGAGATATTTTCTGGTTTACCAATTCCCCCTATACTCTCAGGCACCCTTCTTATACCTCCTCATTATCCGCCTGCACCTATCTGTAAAGCCGAACTGGCAATGGACTTAATAGAGTTCAAAACGGTTACATTGGCTTCATACGCCCTTTGGGCATTTATTAAATCCACCATTTCACGTAGTACATTCACGTTTGGCATCTTTACATATCCATTTTCATCAGCATCTGGGTGCGTTGGATCATAAACTAATCTAAATGGTGATCTATCAACAGCTACCCTGTCAACTTTGACACCCGCTGGTTCCTTGTATCCCATGTACATTTTAACATATTCAGAGAAAATAGGTATTTTTCTTCTATAAGGCTCTCCAGTTTCTGTTCTGGTGGTTTCTGCGTTAGCGATGTTAGTTGCTATTATGTCTAATCTGAAACGCTGTGCTGTCATCCCGGAGGCACTTATATTCATTATTTTGAATACGTCCATTATACAACACTCCTCAAAGCTGTGTTGTATCTGTCTATATTCATACTCAGCAATCTACTCAGTACTTGATATCTCAGGGTGTTTTGTACCAAAAGGTTCATTTCATAATCAATATCCACATTGTTCTTGTCATTTGTGATTGATGTGTTACCTTGGGTGATTATTTTTGGGGAGATGGATGTTGGAAAATTACTGAAATGTTTTTCATTCACAACCTTCAGTTTCAAATCGTTTCTTTCAAGGATTTTCCTCAATTCATCTTCAAAAACGACATCTTTTCTTTTATATCCAGGTGTTTCAACATTGGCTATATTGTGCGCTATGACCTCTTCTCTTAGCATAGCTGCATCCATGGCTGCTGGTATCGTATAAAATAGGGAATTGAACATTCGGATATCACACCTCCTGGTAAATTTTTCTCTGTGTTCTTCAAATACTCCTAAAAGATGTTAGAATATTCTTGATTATTCTGTGAAAGGGGTAAAGGTATGAAGCTACAAGAAAAGATAGTTGTACTCGATTATGGATCACAATACACTCAATTACTCGCTAGAAGGATTAGAGAATTGGGTTTCTATTCTGAAATAGTCATTCCAAAGGATTTCAAACCAGATAATTTTGTGAAAGGGATTGTTCTTTCTGGAGGTCCAAATAGTGTTTATGATCCAAACTCACCCGATATAAGTACTGAGGTATTAGAGAGTGGTATACCAATACTGGGAATTTGTTATGGCATGCAACTGTTAGCCCATAAACTCGGCGGTGAAGTTGAAGAAGGTGAACTTGGTGAGTATGGTGGTGTAGAAATTGAAATTACGGATAGTTCAAAACTTTTGTATGGAGTTCCAAGAAGGATCAGAACTTGGATGAGTCATGGTGATTCAGTTAAAAAACCCCCTGAAGGATTTGAAGTAACTGCGAAATCCTTGAATAACATTGTAGCTGTGATTGAGAACCGCAAAAAGAACATTTATGCCGTTCAGTTTCATCCTGAAGTGGCTCAGACTGAGTATGGGTCAAGCATAATAAGGAATTTTTTGAGTATAACTGGAATGAAGCCAAATTGGAATCTCGAAAATTATGTTAAAACAAAGATCGAAGAAATTAGAGAAAGAGTTGGAAATTCAAAAGCAATCTGTGCCGTTTCCGGTGGTGTGGATTCCACGGTAGCTGCCGTTATAGTTAATAAGGCTCTTGGGAATAATTTGATCCCCATTTTCGTCAATCATGGACTTTTGAGGATGAACGAGGAATTGGAAGTACCGAAAAGTTTGAAAAAGCTTGGATTGAAGATACTGGTAGTAGATGCCTCAAAAGAATTTTTGTCTAAACTTAGAAATGTTGAGGATCCTGAAATGAAAAGAAAGATAATTGGGGAAACTTTCATAAGAGTATTTGAAAGAGAGGCAAATAAGATCGAAGGATTGGAATATCTTGTACAGGGAACAATATATTCGGATGTCATAGAGAGTGGCTCAACCGGTTCATCGAATATAGCTAAAATAAAGAGTCATCACAATGTCGGCGGCTTGCCCGAGAAAATGGATTTGAAAATAATTGAACCACTCAGGGAGTTGTTCAAAGATGAGGTGAGAAAAATAGGAAGCATTTTAAATATACCGGACGAGATTTTACAAAGACATCCATTCCCTGGTCCAGGACTCGCAATAAGAATAATAGGTGAAGTCACCGAGGAGAATCTCCAGCTGTTGAAGAAAGCTGATAGAATTTTCATAGATCTTTTAAAAGATAAAGGTCTTTATGACAAGGTTTGGCAAGCTTTCGCTGTTCTTTTACCTATTAAGAGTGTCGGAGTGGTGGGAGATAAAAGAGCATACGAAAATGTTGTGGCTTTAAGAGCTGTTCAGAGTACCGAGGGTATGACAGCGGAATGGAGCAATCTTTCTTACGAGTTTCTCGATGAAGTAGCAAAGAAAATAATTGGATCGGTGAAGGGCATTGGAAGAGTAGTATACGACGTAACCTCGAAACCACCCGCAACAATAGAATGGGAGTGAGCTGATCCGTTTCAGCTTACTCCCAAATATACATTTCTAACCTCCTCATTGTTCATCAATTCCTTACTCGGACCCTCGAGTCTTATGTTTCCTGTTTCCAAAACATAACCATAATATGATACTTCAAGGGCAGCACGTGCATTTTGTTCGACAAGTAAGATGGAGGTTCCTTGTGAATTTATAACCTTTATTACGTCAAAAACTTCTTTCACTAATAAAGGTGCCAAACCAAGTGAAGGTTCGTCCATCATCAAGAGTGTAGGTTTACTCATCAGTGCCCTACTTATTGCAAGCATCTGTTGTTCGCCTCCAGAAAGCGTACCACCTTTTTGGGAGAGTCTTTCCTTCAGTCGCGGAAAAAGTTCGAAAATCCACTCCAGATCTTTCCTTATTTCATTGTCTTTTCTGTTGAAAGCTCCCATCATCAGATTTTCATAAACTGTGAGATTTGGAAAGATCCTTCTTCCTTCGGGGACAAGTGCTATACCTCTTTCAACTATTTGATGTGCGGGCTTGTGTGTTATATCTTCACCCTGAAATATTATCTTTCCCCTACGTGCCTTTATAAGCCCGGCGATCGTCGACAAGGCTGTCGTTTTACCTGCCCCGTTGGCACCTATCAACGTTACTATCTTTCCTTCTGGAACCTTTATGTTTATACCTTTGACCGCGTGAATACTACCATAGTAAACATGGAGATTTTCGATCTCAAGAATCATTTTCTCAGACATAGCTACCATCTCCCAGATAAGCTTCTATGACTTTTGGATCGTTTCTGACCTCATCGGGAGTACCCTTGGATATGATCCTCCCATAGTCCATAACCACGATTCTTTCACATATCCCCATCACGACTTTCATATCATGTTCAATCAACAAGATGGTCAAATTGAAATCGTCCCTTATTTTCTTTATGAACTCCATCAACTCTTCTGTTTCGTGTGGATTCATACCAGCAGCAGGTTCATCCAAAAGCAATAACTTCGGCTCTGTGGCGAGTGCTCGAGCGATCTCGAGTTTTCTCTGCATACCGTAAGGAAGTGAGGAAGCCTTTTCATTTTCGAGATCTAAAAGCTCCACTTTTTTCAACAACTCTCTGGCTTCTTTTACCATCTGTTTCTCCATACTGAAATAACCTATCTTAAATACAGATTTCCAGAACCATCCTTTACCTATTATTTTAGACTTGTATCCATGTTTTTGAAGGATTTTATCTGCGTGTCTTTCCTCAAGTTTGTGGTGTTGAGAAACCAATACATTCTCCAGTACCGTCATGTCAGAAAACAACCTTATGTTTTGAAATGTTCTGGCTATGCCAAGATGAGTGATATAATGCGGTGGAAGACCAGTGATATCAATTTTTCCAAATATCACCCTGCCTTTTGTAGGTGTGTATATACCAGTTATAACATTAAAAACGGTTGTTTTACCTGCCCCGTTGGGACCTATCAATCCTACCAGTTCGCCACTTTCAAGTTTCATGTTGAAATCTCCAACTGCTATTAGACCTCCAAATTGCATAGTCACGTTGTCTAACTTCAAAACGCTTTCTTTTTCCATCTATCAAAACCTCCATAATCAACTTAATGTTTACGCTTTAATCTTAAGAAGAAATTGTATATGCCATCCCATGTTAACTCACTTCGTCCCATTATTCCACGTCTCCACGTAAGCATTACAAGAATGAAGATAGTGGATAAAACCAACAACCTCATACCAGATATGGCAGGAACCTGTATTCCAAATATTTTGAAAGGTGTCTCAACAATTCTGAGCCATTCCGATAATATAGCAAAAACAGCAGCACCAAGTATTGCACC
>Ga0136651_10001387_pt1 | contig 13303 bp, 13 predicted proteins | sample Mar14236cmmetaG_FD_94867 | JGI IMG/M metagenome (GOLD analysis project Ga0136651, IMG submission 94867) | Marine hydrothermal vent microbial communities from Guaymas Basin, Gulf of California to study Microbial Dark Matter (Phase II) - Marker... ...
CAGGTGGTGGCCCTTAAGACGGAGAAAGAATCCAAGTCCGGGGATGAAATTCCCTGGAAATATCGGGATCACGCCTGGTTTGTGGCGGTGGCGCCCGCTGAGAGGCCGAGGATTGCAGTAGCGGTCTTGATCGAGCATGGCGGCCATGGTGGAAGCGCTGCCGCTCCAATCGCGAAGGAGTTGATAAAGGCCTATCTTGACCAGGAGAGGAAGGAAGAATCCCAGGGAGAGGTGCGGGGTTAAAAAGGTATGCTTGACCGGAGACTGATACAGAATTTTGACTGGGTTCTGCTCCTCCTGTTGCTGTTTCTGGCGGGAATCAGCATCCTGAATCTGTACAGCGCCACCTATCCTATCCGGGATATGGGAGGGGGTGAGATCTTTACCAAACAGATCTACTGGTTCCTCATCGGATTTGCCGTATTCTTGCTCATGACCACCTTCAACTACTACGTGCTGGAGCGTCTGGCCTATCCCGTCTATTTTGTTGCCGTGGCCCTCCTCATCCTGGTGCTGATTACGGGGAAGGTCATGTCAGGGTCCCAGCGATGGCTGAGCCTGGGACCGGTTTCCTTTCAGCCCTCTGAACTGGCAAAGATCGCCATTGTGCTGGTCATGGCCAAGTTCTTCAGCGACAGGGGAGAAAACAGGGAGTTCAGGTTGAGGGACCTGTGGCAGCCCCTTATCCTTACCGCCGTGCCCTGCTTTCTTATCCTGAAAGAGCCTGACCTGGGTACCGCCCTTTTCCTGGGAATGATATCTGCCTCCACGGTTCTCATGGCAAAGGTGTACTGGAAATCGCTGATCATCCTGGTCTGCTCCACACTGTCTGTGGTCCCCCTGGTATGGTTCGGACTCAAGGAGTACCAGCAGAAACGGATCCTGTCGTTTCTCAGCCCCGGCATGGATCCCCTGGGATCCGGATACCACGTCAGTCAGTCCAAAATAGCCATAGGCTCGGGTCAGTTCTGGGGCAAGGGGTTTCTGAAGGGGACCCAGACCCGGCTCCACTTCCTGCCCGAGCAGCATACGGACTTTGCCTTTTCGGTCCTGGCCGAGGAGTGGGGCATGGTGGGATCGGTCCTGCTCCTCCTCATCTACCTCTTCATCATCCTGTGGGGCCTCAACATTGCAAAAAGCTCCAAGGACAGGTTCGGCGCCATGGTGGCCGTGGGTATTGTAACCATTATCTTCTGGCAGGTTGTAATAAACGTGGGTATGGTCACGGGTCTCCTCCCGGTGGTGGGAATCCCCCTGGTCCTTTTCAGCTACGGTGGCTCATCCCTGATTTCAACCATGGCTGCCATGGGGATCCTCATGAATATAAGTATGAGGCGTTTTATGTTCCAGTAGCGCCGTGGAGCCGGAACAGGGAAGAAACGGCTTGCGGCATGGCTTCGTTAGAGATAGTGTCAGTTTAAGGAGGTGATGATATGCCTTTTGAGATTTCTGAGATCACGGTGCAGACCACCGGAGACACAGACGTTGTTGATCTGACAGGCCAGGTAATGGCCAGGGTGGAAAGGTCGAACCTGGAAAACGGGGCAGTCACCCTCTTTATTCCCGGTTCCACCGCGGCCCTCACCACCATCGAGTTTGAGAGTGGAGTCATAAACGATCTGAAAAAGGCCATAGAAAGAATGGCCCCGCAGGATATGTACTACGAACATAACGAGAGGTGGGGGGACGGGAACGGCTACTCCCATGTACGCGCGGCCATTTTCGGCGCCTCCCTGCGTATACCCGTTATGGGGGGCAGGATGACCCTGGGCACATGGCAGCAGATCGTTCTCCTGGATTTTGACAACAGACCCCGTAAGAGGCGTGTGGTGGTACAGGTATGGGGGTCCGAGGCAGCAGGGACGGCCTGATCAGAATCGGGCCCCGCTTACCCCCTATTCGTTCTCTCCAGTTTGAGCCGTACAGGGTTGTGCCTGTCTCCGCATTCCACTTCAATCACATCACCCTGCCACCAGGGGAGGTTCCCGCCGAACTGAAGAGATGGTCTTGTTTACCGACTTGAGGACGTCCTCCGGGATTACACGGGTACACCCGGCAAAGACGCACACGGTCATGAAAAGGATCGCCGTCATCTTCATGGGGAGACCTAAAAACCAAACCCTATGCCTATGCCGAAACTCACCCTGGGCTGCGTATCCAGGGCCTTTTCCACCGGCCACAGGTAAAGCTCTATCCTGTCAATGACCGGATAGGCATATTCGATCTTGTCCAGGGTGCGTAGCAGATCTCCCGCCACCCTCCCCGCTACGGTAATCTCCCTCCCCTCGCGGTAGATGGCAGGATCAAGGAATCCCGGCGCAGAGATAATGAACCTCCCACCCGATTCATCATCCCCCATTGGCCGCATCTCCTCGTCCAGGGGACGTTGAAGCATGATTATCAAGGTCTTGTCAGCGAGGTTTTCAGTCTTAATGATGCTTCCTCCCAAGAGAACGGTCTTGCCGGAAAAGGCTGCAGAGTTTTTCAACAGGCTGGCAAATGTGATCCCTTTGTTCACCTGTTTTACCGTTTCAGGGGAAATCACCTTTGCGCACGCACCGAACCACAGCGCCCCTATCAGCAGGACCCACAGCAGTTGTCTCTCGTTGGCCTGATATTCCATTGGCCCGTCTCCCTTTCTGTCAGATCCTTCAACTGCTCCCCGATGCTCGGGGACGGGGAGCATTACAGGACCTCTTCACGGTAAAAATCACGCGAGGAATCCCATCCGGATTTTTCACACCTCTCTATCCATGCCTTGACCCTGTCCCTGCCGTAGGCCTCCTCCCATGCCCTCAGGATCTTTTCCACCGGAATATCCTGATAGACCCCGTGGTATTCAACGTACTCCATGAACTCCTTTTTTTCCAGGTTGTACAGGTGGAACAGGGAGTCTTCCCGGCCGTTAAACTCCAGGGGGGCCACGCGATGTCTCTCGCACAGCTCCCTGTTGAAGGCCGGGGTGGCCTTGACCCACTTCCCCTCCAAGTAGAACTCTACAAAGCCGTGATACACGAAGAGGTCCGAGCCGAGAAACTCCATGAGCTGTTTTGTGGCCAGATGGTTTCTAACGTCGGCAAAGCCCACCCGTGAGGGGATATGACAGGCCCTTCCAAGGGCGCAGAGGAGAGAGACCTTGCTGACACAGTAGCCGCGGCCGATCTTCAGGATATGGCTTGCCCGGTAATGCTCGGGCAGATAGAAGGGGCAGTAGGGATCGTACCAGATACTGTCTCGAACCGCGTAGTAGATCTTGACCGCGCGCCCCACACTGTCTCCTGCCCCGTCCGTGACCCGGACAGCGTAATCGATTATGGATGGATGGTCGCTGTCAATAACAGGGGTAGGATCCAGGTATCCAGGGTCAATCTTGCTCATGGGCTCTGCTCCATATGCCGCTGGGCCGGGGTGGGAACGGCCCTGCCCGGGGACAGTCCCATCCGGCCTTGTTTTTGTGTGGCAGTTTTTCCTTGACACATAGTTACTTTGTAGCTAAAATGTAGTCACATTTATCCTGATATCAACTGTAAGGATTTCTAAAAGGGTATTCATATCAGATAGTTGTTGTAAATTTTGGGCCCATTGGAATATGAAGATAAGTTTAACAGATATGCCCGAAGAAAAGAAACAAAAAGTTGGAAAAGAAGGTACGCCAGCAGAGGCCGGGGGCAAGGTGAAGTTGGAGGTGTACGGAGAAGAGATGGTTGAGAAAATCGTCAAGCTGAGCGGGAACAGCGGGAGGGTGTATCTTCCCCCGGACTGGGTGGGATGCAGGGTGAAAATCATAAGGATCGATTAGCTGAAATTGCCCCATGGATGAACTGAACAATATAAAGATAAGAAAAATAAGGGCTGAAGACGCCTCTCACATAGGAAGTATCCTGTCGGCCATTACCAAATCCACCACGAACATCGATTTCAGACAGGTCATTAAAGACCAGGTCCGGAAAGATGAAGACGTGAGCTTTGTCGCCGAAGTCAACGGCAAAGTCGTTGGTTTCATGATCAGCTACATCGTGTGCGGGGGCTTCGGCCTTGAAAAGGGGGCCTGGATTGCCACTCTGGGTGTTGATCCCAAGTTCATGGGCCGTGGGATCGGTAAGAGGCTGGCAGAGGAGATACTCCTGGTATACAGGGAAAAGGGGATCAACGATATTTATACCTCTGTGCGCTGGGATTCCGTTGACCTCCTCTCCTTTTTTAAGACACTGGGTTTTGACCGGAGCAATTTTATTAACCTCAGAAAGGGCCTGGGCTCTTGACTGCCCGTCCGGCCAGGCCGGTACGGGGATGGGCAACTGCCCTGAAGGCAGCTAAGGCGGCCTTTCTGCAGGTTGAGTTTAAGGGGGTAAAAAAGTGAGGTACGCAGAGACAGGGTTTAATTTGGAAGTTGATCTGACCCGGGGAAACATCGAAAGGGTCGAGACTGATCCACGAGACACGGAACTTTATCTGGGGGGTCTGGGGACCAACGCCAAGCTGCTGTGGGACAGGGTCCCCCCTGAGGTTGAAGCCTTTTCCCCTGATAACCTACTCATATTTGCCGCGGGTCTTTTATGCGGAACTCCTGCCACTGGCTGTAACCGTACCATTGTTTCCACCATTTCTCCACAGACCAAGTTGATGGCCTTTTCCATGATGGGAGGGTTCTGGGCACCGGAGTTGAAGTACGCAGGCTACGACAAGGTGGTTTTACGCGGCAAGTCTCCCGATCTGGTCTATCTCTGGATAAACAACGATAAGGTGGAGATACGCGACGCCTCCCACCTCCGGGGTAAGGGTGCCAATGAAACAGCGGTCCTTATCAGGGAGGAACTGAACGAGCCCAAGGCCCAGGTGGCCTCTATAGGGCTTGCCGGTGAAAACAGGGTCTTTTTTGCCTCCATCGAGCAGGGCAGGTCCAGCGCCAGCCGACAGGGACTTGGCGCCGTTATGGGGGACAAGAATCTGAAGGCGATCGTTGTCCGCGGAACGCGTGACATCAACGTTGCGCGGCCCGAGGAATATATGGAACTCTGCAACGAGGTACTGGAATACATAAAATTTCGCAACGAAAACCCGATTCCGGGAGTGATGCCAATACTGACCGGATTAGGTTCGCCCCAGGAGATGCAGGTCCATGACGAGAAGTGGCACACGGAGAACTTCATGTGGGGAAACTCCCGTGTGCGCAGAAAAGGCTTCTGGACCGACGAAATCGAAAGGGCGTGGACCGAAACCATGGAGAGCATGCGGACGCGGCTTATCAGCTGCTACAACTGCCCGATGAAATGCGGAGCAACCATTTCTCCCCCGGGATCTCCCACATACATGATGAAATGCTTCTCAAAGCTCACCTACACCATGGCGGCCATGTCAGACCTGGATTTCGGTCTGAAGATAGCCCAGCGGGCTACCGAGTACGGCCTGGACGGGTTTTCAACCCCTCAGGTCATGGCCTTCGCCCTTGAGCTTTATGAGGATGGAATCCTGACCGACGATGATATGACTGGGATCCCCTCCGGCAACGATGAGAGGTTCTTCTGGCTCCTGGACAGGATCGTGCGGCGGGAAGGGATAGGCGATGTGCTGGCCGACGGCACCTACTGGGCGGCCCGGAAGATCGGCAAGGGGGCCGAGGCCTATGCCCACAACACCATCAAGAAACACGAGCAGTTGCCCCTCAAACTCTCCATGCTGAACCCCATCTATTTCCTTATGTACTCAACCGGGGAAAAGATAAACATAACCCAGATCGAAGGGCAGTTCCCCCAGGCCCCGTGGCCCACAAGAGAGGAAAGAGAGGAGTTTGTAAAAGATTGGATCCAGGTTCCCGATGAAAGGTTCAAGCAGTATCTGCTTGACTGGGAACTGCGTGGGGAAAACTCGATCCCCTACTACCCGACCGTTGAAATGTGCTGTGATATTGTTGACTGGCAAGAGAGGATGCACTACATCGATGATGCCCTTGGGATGTGCGCCGGACTTTCGTCGTTTCCCCTGAAGCCCCCCTATCATATTCACAACTATCCGAAGTTTATCTCTGCGGGGGCCGGTATAGAGATGGATGAGGAAAAACTGACCCAGGCAACCAGGAGGTACCGGACCCTGGTCAGGGCCAACAACATAAGAAGGGGTATGAGGAGAGCTGATGAAAAGCCTCCGGAGAACCATTGGAAGAAGAGATTCCCCGAACTTGAAAAGGAACTTTTGGACACCTATTACAAATTTAAAGGGTGGAATAACGATGGTATTCCCACAAAAGAGACCCTGCACGAACTGGACCTGGACTACGTTGCAGAGGAGTTCGTGAAGAGGGGAATCCTCACAGAGGCCGACGAGTCCCCCAAAGAGGACCCAGGGCAGAATGAAAGCAAATAGAGCGGAGGGCGTGAACCTTGAAGGGTGACAAGAAGACGAAAATTGTAAAAACCATAAAGATCGACGTTGATAAGTGTAACGGGTGCCGGGCATGCGAGGTGATCTGCTCAGCCTTTCACGCCACGCCCAAGTACAGCAGCAACAACCCTGCCAGGGCCCGTATCAGGGTCGTTCGCGACCCCCTGAGGGACGTATACGTGCCCGTGTATGCAGGGGATCATACGGTGGCCGAATGCGCTGGAAGGGACAAATACACCATTGACGGGAAGGAGTACGACGAGTGCGCCTTCTGCAGGGCCTCCTGCCCTTCCAGGGATGATTTCAAGGAGCCTGACTCGGGCCTCCCCCTGAAATGCGACATGTGTGAGAGTGATCCTCCCCTTGATGAACCCCTCTGTGTCCAGTGGTGTCTGGCCGACGCCCTCGTCTACGAGGAGAGGGAGGAGGAGGTTGAAGAAGAGGTGGAGCAGGATGAGATGGAGGCGGGGCTGGAGGCGCTGGCGACCAAGTACGGGTTGCAGAAGATAATGGATACCGTTGCCCGCATGTCAGTATCAAAGAGTGCCTGAAATCTTAAGAGGAAAGAAGAGGGTTAAATAGGACAGTGGAGACTGTAGCCGACTTCAAAGAGATCGTAGAGGTCATTAAAGAGAGCGGTGGTGATCTCTTCAAGAGATGCTTCCAATGCGGCCTATGCGACGTTGTCTGTCCGTGGAACCGGGTCATAGACTTCAGTATGCGGAAAATAGTCCGGCAGGCCGTCTTTGGTCTTACCGAGATAGAGAGTGATGATATATGGCGTTGCACCACCTGCGGGAGGTGTCCACAGAAATGTCCCAGGGATGTGCAGCAGATAGAATCGGGGATGGCCCTGCGAAGGATCGCCACGGAGTACGGGGTCTTTCCAACCCCTGTAAAACCGATTCGAACTGTGAGCGCCAGCCTGGTGGGTGAAGGGAATCCCCTGAACGAAGAGAGGAAAAAGAGGGGAGAGTGGGCAAAGGGCCTTTCCGTAAAGACCTTTTCAGAGGGGATGGAGATCCTCTACTTTCCCGGTTGCTACCCAAGCTACGACCCCAGGGCGAAAAAGGTGGCCAGGGCCACTGCCGCTATCCTCGATCGGGCCGGGGTGGAGTTCGGGATACTGGGACCAAAGGAAAGCTGCTGCGGGGAAAGCATCCGTAAGGCTGGTGATGAAGACCTGTTCAAACGTCTTGCCAGGGAAAACATAAAGACCTTTATCGACAACGGGGTGAAGAAAATCCTCGTGAGTTCTCCCCACTGCTACCATACCTTCAAAAACGAGTACCCCGAGTTTATGGTGGACTTCGAGGTGATCCATATGGCCCAGTTTCTGTGCCAGCTCATGGATGAGGGGCGGTTTGAACTCAAGGGAGAGTACAAAAAGAGGGTTACCTACCACGACCCCTGCTATCTTGGTAGACATAACGGCATTTATGAAGAGCCCAGAGAGATCCTGAACAAGATCCCCGGTCTGATTTTAAAGGAGATGCCCGAGTCCCGGGTGGACAGCCTCTGTTGCGGTGGAGGAGGGGGCAGGATCTGGATGGAGACGCCCAAGGGTGAAAGGTTCTCCGATCTCAGGATTGAACAGGCCCTGGCAGAGGGAGCCCAGGTACTTGCCACCTCATGCCCCTACTGCATTACCAACTTTGAAGACAGCAGGTTGACCATGGAAAATGGTGAAGCCATCGAAATAAAAGATATTACCGAGATTGTCCGGGAAGTTATTGAGGGAACCGAAGAAAACCTGTGAGGACATGGAGAAGTGGAAAAAGCACTATTAGAAGAAGAGGAAAAGATCCAGCAGCTCTGTAAGAGTCTGAAGGATCGTAATTTCGGGGACGTAATGGTCGTAGGAGGTGGGATCAGCGGGATTCAGGCCTCGCTGGATCTTGCCACTGCCGGTTTCCGCGTATACCTTGTGGAGAAATCCCCTGCCATCGGGGGCCACATGGCGCAGCTTGACAAGACCTTCCCCACCAATGACTGTTCCATGTGAATACTCTCACCTAAACTGGTCGAGGTCGGCCGGCATCCAAACATTGAGGTCCTGACCTACACGGAAGTGGAACGTGTGGAAGGGGAGGCGGGAGATTTCAGGGTAACCCTGGTCAAGAAGCCCCGGTACATCATAGAGGAGAGGTGCACGGGCTGCACCACCTGTGTGGAGTACTGCCCGGTGGAGTATCCAGATCCGTTCAACCAGGAGATCTCCAACAACAAGGCCGTCCACATATACTTTTCCCAGGCGGTTCCCCTGATTACCTATATAGATGAAAGCTGTCTCTACCTGAAGGAGGAGAAGTGCCTTATCTGCCAGGGGGTATGTGAAAATGCGGCCATTGACTTCAGTCAGGAGGCTGAGAGGGTAGAGATAAGGGTGGGGGCCGTTGTACTCTCGTCCGGTTTTGAACCCTTTGACCCAGGGGTCAAGGACGAGTACGGCTACAGGACAATGGAGAACGTGGTAACCAGCATGGACTACGAACGGCTCCTCTCCTCCACCGGTCCATACGAAGGGGAAGTGCGTCGCATCTCCGATAAGGGACACCCCCAGAAGATCGCCTGGATTCAGTGCGTTGGTTCCAGGCGGGTCACCGAGGGAGATAACAGCTACTGCTCGGCCGTCTGCTGCACCTACACCCAGAAACAGGTGATTCTCACAAAGGATCATAATGCGGGGGCCCGGTGTACCATCTTCCATAACGATATCCGCTCATACGGCAAGGATTTTGAGCGGTACTACCAGAGGGCCGAGGAACTCCCGGATGTGCGGTTCATTAGAAGCTACGCATCGGTGGTAAGGGAGATCCCGGAGACCAAGAACGTGGTGGTGAGATACGCCGATCCCCAAGGGGGAGTCAAAGAGGAAGAGTTTGACATGGTGGTCCTCTCAGTAGGCCTCAACCCCCCTTCTGATCACAGGGAACTGGCAGAGAAGTTCGGAATCGGGCTGAACACCCACGGTTTCTGCAAGACCCTGCCCGACAAACCCATGGAGACCACCAGGTCGGGCGTTTTCACAAGCGGGGCCTTCCAGGGTCCCATGGATATCCCCGAGTCGGTCTTCTCGGCAAGCTCGGCCGGGTCCCGGTGCGGTGAATACCTTGATCAGAGGAGGGGAAGGCTGACCACGGAAAGGTCCTATCCGCCGGAAAAGGATGTCTCGGGAGAGGAGCCGAGGATAGGGGTATTCGTGTGCCACTGCGGGGCCAATATCGGAAGGGTGGTGGACGTCCCTTCGGTGGTTGAATATTCCCTGACCCTGCCACACGTGGTTCATGCCCAGGAGCAGCTCTTTTCCTGCGCCACCAATTCGGCAAGGGAGATAACCGATACCGTTAAAGAGAAGGGCCTCAACCGGGTGGTGGTTGCGGCCTGCAGCCCCAGGACCCTTGAACCCTTGTTCAGGGATACCCTCCGTGAGGCAGGGATCAACCAGTACTTCTACGACATGGCCAATATCAGGGAGCATAACTCCTGGGTTCACTCCAAGGAAAAGGAAGACGCCACCCTGAAGGCCAAGGATATAACCCGCATGTCAGTGGCCAGGGCCGCCCTCCTTGAGCCCCTCCAGGAGATAGACCTGCCCGTTAACAGTGAGGCCCTGGTAGTGGGTGGCGGGCTTGCCGGAATGACCTGTGCCCTGAGCCTGGCCGACCAGGGCTTTGATGTCCATCTGGTGGAAAAGGAGGAGGAGCTGGGAGGGATGGCCCGGAGGATCCACTACACCCTTGAGGGTATGGATGTTCAGGCCTACCTCCGCGGTCTCGTTTCAAAGGTTTATGAACACCCGCTTATACACGTATCCCATGGCGCCACAATCACCCGGGTCTCCGGTTATATAGGCAATTTTATAACCACGGTGGAGTCTGAAGGAAGGGTCAAGGAGATCAAACATGGAGCGGCTGTCATCGCCACGGGCGCCCGGGAGTATAAACCCACCGAATACCTCTACGGGGAAGACGAGAGGGTGGTTACCCATCTGGAGTTGGAAGGGCTGATCAGCAGAGACGAGGAAGGCCTCTTGAGGGCCCAGACCCTGGTGATGATTCAGTGTGTGGGGTGCAGGCAGGAGGATAGAAATTACTGCAGCAGGGTATGCTGCAGCCAGGCCGTAAAGAACGCCCTCAAACTGAAAGAGAAAAACCCTGGCATCGACATCTACATCCTCTTCCGGGATATGAGGACCTACGGGTTCAGCGAGGATTATTACCGGGATGCGTCCAACGCCGATGTGAAGTTCATCCGCTATGAACCGGGCGATAAACCCCGGGTGGAGGCGGCTCAGGAGGGTGGACGAGCGGTCCTGAGGGTCATGGCGACAGATCCCATCCTGGGCGCCCCCCTTGCCATAGACACCGATTACCTGTCTCTGGGGGCGGCGGTCATACCACCTGAGGAAAACAGGGAACTGTCTCAGTTGTTCACCATTTCTCTGGGGCCTGATGAGTTTTTCAAGGAAGCCCATGTGAAGTTAAGGCCCGTTGAATTTGCCACGGACGGGGTTTTCCTATGTGGCACCGCCCACTACCCAAAACATATCTCAGAGGCTGTCAGCCAGGCCTACGGGGCGGCAGGCCGGGCCGCGGCCCTTCTCTCACGGGATTCGGTCACGGCCTCCGGTTCGGTGTGCCAGGTAAATGAAGATTCTTGCGTTTCATGCGGAGCATGCATATCGGCCTGCACCTACGGAGCCGTGGAGTTCCGTGATACGCCCCAGGGCAGGAAGGCCTGGGTGAACCCGGTGCTGTGCAAAGGTGACGGGCTCTGTAATGCAAAGTGTCCCACAAACGCGATCCTTCTCAAGCATTTCACCGATGATGAGATTTTGACCCAGATCGATGCGGCAGTGGGAGATGTGTAGATAAAAGGCGGCATCCTTCATAAAAGCAAAAAGGGGTTAGGCTGATCTGTAGGTGCGGATTTATCCGCACATGGATTCCGCTGTGCGGCTGAAGCCGCACCTATATTTTGCAGGTACAAGTAATTAAAAAACTGTACGTGTAAACCGAGAAATGAAGGGTGCCTAAAAGGAAAGGCGATACTTGACCGGCTGCGGAAAAGGGAAATATCCAGCATCCAGAAACGAGCCCGCCATACTACCGGCGGGTAAATATCCAGCATCCAGAAACCAGCATAAGAGGGGAGAATCAATGAGTACGGGAGTTACTTTCAAGCCCAAGATCCTGGGCTTCATATGCCATTGGTGAGCGTACGGCGCTGCTGACATGGCTGGAGTTTCCAGACTGCAATACAGAACAGAGGCCAGGTTTATCCGCGTCATGTGTTCCGGCCGTGTGGATCTTGCGTTTGTGATCAGGGCCTTTTTGAACGGAACAGACGGGGTGTTCATAGGAGGGTGCCGTCTTAACGAGTGCAACTACATCACCCATGGAAATTACGACGCACTGGCCATGGTCCTCCTGTGCAGAAAGATAATGGCCAGGATAGGACTGGACCCGGAGAGGCTGAGGATCGAGTTCATGTCCTCGGGCGATGGTATTCTCTTTACCCAGGTTATCAACGATTTTGGAGAGAGGATCAGGGAGCTGGGCCCCCTTGGCAAGGCCGAGGGCATGGAACCGGACGATCTTAGGTTCAGACTTGAAGCGGTGAACAGGCTGATCCCCTACATCAAGCTGGTGGAAAGGGAGAGACTCAGGGTCCCGCATAAATCAGAAAAAGAGTACAGGGAGTTCTTTGCAAGCGACAGGGTGAACGCTATCTTCGATGAGCTGATCGGGAATAAACTTGCCATGAGCCAGATCCTTCTGCTCCTGGGGAAGGGGCCCCTTTCGACCGGAGCAATCTCAGAGACCCTGGGGCTGACCCCGTCTCAAGTTTCAAGGCATATGAACAGTTCATCGCGACAGGGGCTGGTCAGATACGATGAGGCCCGCAAGAGCTTTGCCCTTGCATGAGAACAGCAGGCAGGGCACTGAAATGGAGAGAACATAGGGACAAGGGGCATGGACAACCATAAAATCGATCAGATCATTGATAAGTATCAGGGTGAGGCCAGTTCACTGATCCAGGTGTTGCTGGAGATTCAGAGAAAGCATAACTGGCTTCCCAAGGAGGCCCTGGAGAGGGTCAGTGAAGAACTGGAGGTTCCTTTAGCCAGGATATTGCACATAGCCACCTTTTACAAGGCCTTCAGCCTGGTTCCCAAGGGCCGTCATACAATCCATATCTGCATGGGCACGGCCTGTCATGTTAGGGGGGCGCCCCGGGTCCTGGATACGGTGCAGGATCTTACAGGGATTAATCCGGGCGAGAGCGACCTGGATTTGAAGTTCAGTCTGGAAACCGTTAACTGCCTCGGCTGCTGTGCCCTGGGGCCGGTCGTGGAAATCGATGGAAAGACCCACGGTAAGATGGGACCGGCCGACACGGCAGAGGTGTTAAAAAACTATGAGTAGGGGAAGATTATGGCGCTGTTAAACTCGCCTGAAGAATTAGAGGAGTATAGAAAAGGGGTATTAGCCAAAAGAGACCCGAACTCACCCTGCATCTCCATATGTGTGGGTGCCGGCTGTATTGCCTCCGGTGCGGACCGGGTCATGGCCGCATTTGAGGCAGAGATTCAGAAGCAGGGATTACAGGCCACCGTGGATACCAAGGGAACCGGGTGCCCGGGATTCTGTGAGAGGGGACCGGTGGTTGTTATCTATCCAGAGGAGATATGTTATCTGGGGGTAACGGCTGAAGACGTCCCGGAGATTGTCTCAGAGACAATAAAGAAAAACAGGGTGGTTGATCGCCTCCTCTTTGTTGATCCTGCCACAGGCGAAAAGGCGGTCCACGAGTCGGACATTCCGTTCTACAAGTACCAGGAGCGGATGGTCTTCGGCGCCAACAGGAGGATCGACCCCAAGAGTTTCGAGGATTATCTCGCCATCGGCGGCTGTCAGGC
>Ga0136651_10001390_pt1 | contig 13301 bp, 11 predicted proteins | sample Mar14236cmmetaG_FD_94867 | JGI IMG/M metagenome (GOLD analysis project Ga0136651, IMG submission 94867) | Marine hydrothermal vent microbial communities from Guaymas Basin, Gulf of California to study Microbial Dark Matter (Phase II) - Marker... ...
CCCGTGATTCGGCTGTATTCATTTTTACTGGATAAAGAAAAGATATCCGTTTTGGTTGCTGTAGAGGGTAGGCCGATTTCATATCAGCCGGCGAAAGGGATTCCTTTTGATGTCGAAGCGATTGCACGTCCAACCATTCCGGAGATGTGCCCAACAGATGAAGAAACCCGGACAGTGCCTCTGATCGAGCTTGCCGTAGCGCGCAGTGGTGATAAAGGCAATCACGCCAATATTGGCGTGATTGCACGCAAGCCGGAATATCTCGGCCCTATCAGCCGTGCATTAACCGAGGCGGCTGTCGAGGAACGCTTTTCGCATGTTCTTAAAGGTGAAGTGGATCGTTTTTATCTCCCCGGTATCGGGGCGTTCAATTTTTTCCTGCACGACGCACTGGGTGGCGGTGGCGTGGCATCCGTGAGTGTCGACGTGCAGGAAAAAACCTATGCACAGCAACTATTGATGATGCCGGTTGAAATTCCAGTGGATCTAATAAACCCGAGATCTGTTTAAGGAAGTTCTGATCAAGTGCGTAAAAGAGCCCGACTTAGTTCATTTTGCTGTGTCGTAACCGGATATTTGTTAATTAGGGTTCCCATATAAAGGCAATATGGAAATAAAGAGTATCACAGTAACCATTTGATCATTAAGTAAGGTATATTTCAGTATAAAGAGCGCAAATTAGAGTGTGAGTATCAGAGGTTACAACAAAGGCACAAGCCTGTCGGAGGACAATTAGAATGGTCGCAGCAACAAAAGAAATACCGAGGAACAAGCCTGGTGAGATTGATAAATCAATAGCCCACAAAATCAGTCAACGTGATGAATTAACTGAAAAAACGGGCCACTATTGGGGAATAAAGGAATTTACGCTCAAAGATTCCGACCCAATGAAGTTTGAGCGTTTTTATTCACGTCTGCAATCGGCTTGCATGGCTGCCAGAGAGATATCCCGATTTGTCGCCGCCAGCCCTGGTGGTCGAGAAATGGGTGAGGCTGTCTGGGGCCTGGCCAGTGCGGAAGGTGACTCCATTGCATTGTCAGAAGGTTTTGTTTCTCATTCGGCCGCGTTCCCATTTGCCATCAATTTTATGGTGGAAAATGGTTATGAGGAGAACCCGGGTTTTAATGATGCGGATGTTTATGTTTCGGATGATGGTTTTACCTGCGGAGCTCCCCATCCGGGAGATACCTACACTTATGTTCCGATTGTTCGTGATGGAGAGGTCATTTCCTGGGCCTGTGCGGTTAACCATATTATGGAAGTCGGTGCGCCACAAGCGGGTAGTTGGGCGATGTTCGCGGTCGATACATTTATGGATGGATTTGTCTTCCCTCCAACGCGAACCGGGGAAAATTTAAAGCAATATGCCTGGTGGGATGAGATGTGGAAGCGTCGAACCCGGGCTGGCGTAGTGAATATACTGGATGACAAGATGCGCCTTGCCGGATGCGCGATGATTCTGAAGAGTGTGCACGATATTATCGATGAGTTTGGTGTTGAATATTATATACAGGCCTCAAAAGAGGTGATCGAAGAAACTCGGCGGGTGGTTAAGGATAATATCAATAACTGGATGGTTCCCGGTACCTACGAACAGTCATCATTCCGTGTCTGCCTGTATAAAGGAATGCAAAAAATATGGGAACATGCCGATAAGGATACCTTGATTCATATCTACATGAAGTCGTCTATTGACGATGAAGGTCGTTTCCACTTCGATATGGAAGGGAGTTCAAAGTGGGGCTATCACGCCTTTAACGCCTTTCCGGGTGGTTACAAAGTGGCGGTAATGATGGCGCTGGCGGGCGCGTTGGGTTACAACACCAAATTCACTTCGGGCGGCAATTATTTGATGACCTCCAACCTGCCCGAGGGGTGTATTTACAACCCGGGAACACATATCGCTGCACACAGTAACTCATGGGCGCAAATGTTGATGGTGACGCTCCAGACATTCAATACTTTTACGCGCGCACAATTTATGCGTGGATATATGGAAGAATCCTTTGCTGTCTGTGGACCGTGGGATGCTATGCAAGGCGAAGGTATTCTGGAAGACGGTACACCCTATGGATATACAAACTTTGAATTGTTAGGCGCCTGCGCGCAGGGGGCCTATGCCTATCGCGATGGAGATCCAGCAGTCTGGTTTGTCGCCAGTCAGCTTTGCAATATGGGAAACTCAGAGGAGTTTGAGCAGTTGCTCGCACCTCTATTCCACCTGGGGCGGAAGCTTGAGCCGGGTTACTGTGGGTACGGGAAATACCGGTCGGGCATGGGTTTATCTACTGTTCAGTGGATCAATGAGCCCGGTCAGCGTCTGGTGGCATCTCGGGCGGGGGGTACATGTGGAATTATTCCAGAGCTTTCTATCGGCATGATGGGGGGCTACCCTAGCCCAGGCGCAACGACTGCAATTGCACAAGGTACGAATCTCCAGGATCTTTTTCGGCAAGGAATCTCTCCTTCAACGCTTCAGGAAACGATTGAACTTTCAGATAAGGGAATCCTGAAAACAAAAAAAATCAAGGTCTGGAAGTCAGATGCACCTGAAACCAACCTTAAGCAAGACGATTTATGGTGTCAGCAGGCCGAGGCTGGTGGAGGCTGGGGTGACCCTCTGGAAAGAGATCCTTTAGCTGTTTTGGAAGATGCAAATGCCAACATGGTCAATATTGCTTTCGTTGAAGAGATGCATGGAGTGGTCCTTAAGGCGAGTGGCGAAGAGACTTATAAAATAGATGAGGAAGCAACAGTAGAGAAACGAAAGGCTTTACGTGCACAACGTAAGTCAGAGTCTGTGCCGGTGAGCGAATGGTATAAAAAACATCGTGAGGAACGTGTTTTAAAAATGAACATGCTTGAGCCAGTGGTTGAAATGTTGCGTGATGCGACCAGCTTTGAATCTTACAATAATCACTACCGTACTTTTTGGCATCTACCGGATGATTTTGAAATTTAGACAGATGGCACTTTTGATTGCCAAAGGATAGTTTAAATTTTTGCGGGAAACTCAGGTTTATTGGAGAGAACGATGGAAAAGGTAGAAAAACAAATTGTTGAACAACTGATTTCTGGTGATATCAGTCGAGATGAATCACGTAGGCTCTTGAAAATGGATCCTAAAGATCCCGAGCGTTTTTGGACTTATCTTGAAGTCCTGCAAGACAGAGTGAAATGGAAAGATAAAATCCTCCTGCGTATTTCTGATCATTTATATATTGTCAAAAAAGAAAAAACAGGCGAGCGTCTTGTTAAGTGTGAATGTGGTCATGAGTTGGGTGATTATCGCGTCAACTGGAAAACTGCAGCAAATGTTCGTATTCGTGCAACGCAAGAGGAAATGAGTAAAGTCTATTTTCCTGCTACGGCGGTACCCGAGCCCAAATGGAATGAGATCAGGGAGTTTTTCTGTCCGAATTGTTTTACCCAGATTGGTGTGGAAGTCGTGCCGCCAGGATACCCCTTGTTATTTGAGTTCCTCCCTGATCTGGATCGTTTTTACAGCGAGTTTCTCGGGCGTCCACTGGATGATGCACAGGATGACTGGTACGAGAATCAAACAAATAAAAAAACGGCTGCCTGGTTATAGATCGTCGTCTATCCCTAATTGAATCAGTATAAAGACATCAAATTGAGGAAGGGTTAAAGTACATGAGCACAGTAAGCACAGAAGGGAAAGACTATATCCTGGCACTTGATGCGGGTGGAACGATGACGGACACCGTGCTGGTTTTACCAGATGGTAGTTTTAAAATCGGCAAGTCTCTAACAAACCGCAAAGATGAGCAGGCGAGTTACCTGGAATCTGTCGATGATGCGGCGAAAATAATTGGCAAATGTTCGTCAGATATACACAAGCAGGCTTCAGTCTCTATTTATGCTGGTACCGGGATGCTTAATACCCTGTTGACTGGAACAGGCAGTAAACCCGGGTTGATTGTTACCAAAGGTTTTGAGGATATTGCGACGATTGAAGGGGGGCTGACTTATCTGGGACAGTCACAGCAAGATATGTTGCATAACCAATTACACGAACATACAGCGCCAATGATAGACCGTAAGAATGTTTATGGTGTGCTGGAGCGTATTTGTGGTGGTACGCCTTATATGGACAGACATATTGAGGCGGGAGAGATCCTTATTCCGATGTATGAACCGCATGTCATCGAGGCGACCAATAAGCTGATTGATAATGGTGTTGAAGTGATCGGGATTTTATTCATCAATTGCTATATCAATCCGGTGCATGAGCAGAGGGCTAAAGAGATTGCCGAAAAGGTCATCGCAGAGCGTGGAGTGGATTTATCCGTTGTCACTTCCTTTGATACAGCGCCCGTTATGAAAGAAAACAATAGACTAAAAAGTTTGTTGTTGCAGTGTACGGCGGCTGAACATGCTCGTAAATCATTGCTGAACGTGGAGGAGGGAGCGAGAAAAGATGGCTATGATGGACGACTTTTAACACTTCTTTCTTACGGCGGCGCAGTTAATATCAGCTACCCAAGATTATATGAAACCGTTATCTCCGGGCCGATTGGCGGCATGATGGGAGGCCAGATTCTAAGCAAAAAGTTGAACCTGGACAAAGTTCTTTGCTGCGATATGGGGGGGACCAGTTTCGATGTGGGTTTGATTCTGAATCAGCAAATACCCATCCGTAAAGATCCTGAGTTTGCAAAGCATCGGTTGGCGTTACCGATGGTGGCGTTAGACTCGGTTGGTTCCGGGGCCGGTTCTGATGTATGGCTTGATAAATATAATCGCTTACATGTTGGACCTGGTAGTGCTGGATCCGATGTAGGGATCTGTTTCCGCTATGACAAACTTACCGTCACGGATGTGAATGTTGCCATGGGTTATGTTGATCCGGAGTACTTTTTGGGGGGTAAGGTTACGCTCGATAAAGACAAGGCCTTCAAGGCGTTGGAAGAAGGGATTGCCAAACCGCTGGGCATAAGCGTTTATGAGGCCGGAAAAGGCATTCTGGAGGTGGTAAATACACAAATGAAAGAGGCCGCCTCTACAATGATGGTCGCTAAAGGCTATAACTCTGCCGAGTTTACCGTGCTGGTTTATGGTGGCGCCGGTCCTGTACATATGTGGGGTTTTACCGAAGGTATAGATGTAGCGGATGTTATTACCATTCCTTATGCGGCTGCTTTTTCTGCCTTTGGTGCGGCCTGTGCGGAATACATGCATCGCTATCACAAGGGGTTCGTCGCATCAATACCCATTAATGAGACGGCAGATCGTAAGGCGGCCGTTGGAAAGGGAATTGCTGAGTGCTATCAGGAGCTGGAACAGAAGGCCAGGGAAGAGTTGGTTGCAGAGGGGGCTGATATATCCGGAATCTCATTTAGTTATGGAATGTATGCACGCTATATAGGCCAACTCGAAAGTTTCGATACTCCATTAGAAATTAAAACGTCAGAGACCGCCAAGGATGTTGATCACCTGATAGATGCTTTCGAAAAAATGTACACAAATATCTACCCGGAAGGGGCCCGTTTCCCTGATGGTGGTTATCAGATATCAGAGCTATACATTAAGGCCGTTGTGCCAAAAGCGATGCCTGTTCTCAAAAAGCATAAACTGGCAGGCAAGAAGCCACAGGAGTCTGCTTATGTACATAGTCGAAAAGTGAGTCATAAAGGAGAGTTCTACGATTTCAAGGTTTGGCAGATGTCAGAACTGGAGGCCGGTAATGTTGTTGAAGGACCATCTATCATTCGTGATCCGATGACAACGTTGGTTATTCCGCCGGAGAAATCGATAGAAATTGATGAGTTTATGGTCTTACATTACAGGTAGTTTAGAAGGCTCGATAATGCTACCCATGGTAGCTGCTTCGGCTTTGCCGGTACCAGAAGCCCTTATCCCGGCCTTTCGCCGTTGGGAGGGCGCGCCCCCCCAAGGGGCTACCGGCGCGATTTGGGAATGGAGCGTTGGGTTCTGTTCTAAGCCGGGTAGCGAAGCAATGGTCTTACGTGGTACAAAACACGCCCGACCTTGTTGCCCGCGATACCCGCTTTATTTTTCCTTACTTGGACAAACAAGTGCTAGATATTTGCCGCTGGTACGACCAATGTCTCAGCGTAGCCATCCAGTATTTGCTCCATCTGCGCCAGGCTATCGGCAAAACCCACCAGAATAAGTTCCTTAACGCCGAGGTCGGAAAAGCGTTTAATCGTATCCATATCACACGTCGTATCGTAGGGTGAAATGGAGATTTCGATATCGCTTAGCGAACGGCCATATTCCGCCAGCATCTTCGACAGTTTTTTGAGCCGCTCGGTCAGACTTTCCGGGGTCAAACGATAACCCATCCAGCCCTGACCAAACTCAGCCACGCGGCGCAGGGCAGCGTTGCTTTCACCACCGAAAAACAATGGAGGATGGGGTTTCTGTAGCGGCTTGGGCGCCAGTACGCATTCAGGTAGGGAGTAATATTCACCCTCAAAACTCGAGATATCATCACACCAGAGGCTCCGCATCACTTGCAGATAATCCCTGGTGCGACTACCTCTGTGCTCGAAGGGTACGTTTAATGCGCCAAACTCCTCCGACGACCAACCGGTGCCAATACCAATCACCATCCGCCCACCGGAGAGTACGTCGACATCGGCAGCTTGCTTGGCCACATACACTGGATTGCGCTGAGGCAAAAGAGTGATGCCAGTACCCAGTCTAAGGGTGGAAGTATGGGCCGAAAGAAAGGCCAGTAGGGTATAGGGTTCGATTATTCCCGCACTGGTGTCGAATGGCGGCACACCATCGTCAGTGTAGGGGTAGTCCGATTCATAATTGGGGAAACTAACCACGTGCTCAGCGGTCCAGATAGTATTAAAGCCCCTGTCTTCAAGTGCTTTTCCTGTGCCAACAATAAATTCTGCTTGTTCTCCGACTGTTTCACCAAAACACAACGTTTGTACGCCAAATTTCATAAGAGTATTCCTTCGCGGCAGGGTCGGCACTTATCGGGATAAAAATGAGATGCCGACATGAGTTTGCAACGATTATGCACGTAATTTATCCGTAAAGGCAAGTGTTGATCGGGTGGGAGGCGATAAACAATAGACGATTGATTGTAACAATATAACCTATGTATCCGGGGCCTCCTAATTCAGCTTTGATTTAAGTTCATCAACGGTCTCTGGATTAACCAGAGAGGATAGATCTCCCGGGCTGCCACCGGTCAAAACTGCCTTAACAACGCGGCGCATAATCTTCATGGTTCTTGTGCGGGGCAGGTCGGACACATAGAGTATCTCTTTGGGTCGGTACGATTTCCCCATACCTTCAACAATTGCCGCTGATAGTTTTTTTGTGAGCTCGCTGTTTCCCTCTATACCGGGTTTGGGAACGCAGACACAAGCGATAGTCGAGCCCTTCACTTCATCGGGAATACCAACCACGGCTGATTCAGCAATCAGGTCGGTTTCCAGCAGGAGATTTTCGATCTCTGACGGACCGGTGCGCTTACCAGAAATCTTGAGGGTGTCGTCTGAGCGACCGAGAATATACCAGTTACCATCTTCATCTTTGGTAACCCAATCACCATGTACCCAGATGTCTGGCAATGTGTTCCAGTAGGCCTCGATATAACGCTCATCGTTCTTCCAAAGACTTTTTGTTAAACCGATGGAGGGGCCACGTAAAACCAGCTCACCCACCTCTCCGGCGGGCAGACTGTTGCCCCTGTCATCGACAATGTCAGCATTAACACCGGGGCAGGGGCCAGCAAATGAGCTGGGTTTTTCTGGATGGATGATGGTGCCAGTGGCGATTGATCCACCCACCTCTGTCCCACCAGACATGTTAATAATCGGCTTTTTCTCATGACATACATTTTTGAAATACCAGAGCCAGGGTGTTTCGGTCCAGGCTTCTCCACCGGAGATTGTTACCCTGAGTTTTTCAAAATTATATTTTTTTATATCATCATCACCGTAACGCATCATACTGCGCACCAGTGTGGGCGATACGCCAAGATATGTGACATCGTACTGGGTGGTCACTCGCCAGAGACGGTCCGTTTCAGGATAGTCTGGCGCACCTTCGATCACCAGCAGGCTGCCACCATGAATGGTTGGAGTGACGGCGCACATCGCACCCACCATCCAGCCCATATCGCTGATAAAGAAGAAGCGGTCGTCCACTTTAAAGTCACCGCACAAGCCCATATCTGACGCCATACGGGTAACAAAACCAGCATGCGTCCAAACGGCACCCTTGGGTTTTCCGGTAGTCCCGGAGGTGTATAAGAGCACAACGGGGTCTTCGGCATCCATCTCCTCGGTGGGGGTGTCAGTCGGCATGTCGGCACATAATTCGTGCCACCAGTAATCGCGGCCTTCAGTCATTTCGATGGGCAGGTCATCGCCCAGATTTTTGACAACAATGACGCTTTCCACAGTGGGGATATTATCTTTAACTTTATCCAGCAGCGGCTTCATTGAGCAAGACGAACCACGCCGCCATGTTCCATCTGAGGTGATGATCACTTTTGCGCCGCCGTCTTGAATTCGGGTAATGAGTGGTGTGGGGCCAAAGCCGGAAAAAAGGGGCATTATAATGGCGCCTATTTTGGCGATGGCAAAGAAGGCGACAAACGTTTCTGCAAGGTTGGGCATGAAGATACCCACAACATCACCTTTTTCAACACCCAGTTTTTTGAGCCCGGCTGCCAGTTTACAGACTTCAGCATCGAACTCACGATAGGTAAGCACCCCATTTTCACCGGTTTCTTTCTCCCAGACCAAGAACTCTTTGTCATAGATCGGCGTACCACGATGTTTGTCGATACAGTTCATCGTCAGGTTAGTCGTACCACCAACACACCAACGTGCCCAGGGGATACCTTTGGAGAGATCGAGAATTTGATCATAGGGTTTGTAAAAGCGAATATCGCAATACTTGATGACCTGATCAAAATACCAACCCGGGTCTGCGTCAGCCTTTTTAATCAGCTCTTCGTAGTTTTCAATATTAAGGTGTTGCATGAACGCTGTAATTTTGGCATCTGCGATATGCTGTTCTGTAGGGTGCCAGTAATATTGGTCACTTGTACTCATCGGTGCGTCCTTCCTTGTTAGGTTAACCCCGAGAGAGAGTAAACACCCTTTTCGGTTGAAGCAAGCAAACTGTGAAGCTGTTTTTTCCAGTTCTGTCCTGCGTGTGCTCGCCGCCAACCACCAACCGCCTGGGAAAGGAAGGCAAGAGGTTCAAATACATTTTCGACGGCACGAATGCCGAACGCATTCTTATCGCTTCCGAATGTGTCTGTGATGGACGTTTCTCTGTCGATAGGGCCAGTGTTTATGCCTGCAAGTGAGAGGTGAGGCCTCCGGTTGTTCAGTGGCGACCCTGCTGGTTGAGCTGTGATAACACGGGTTCCTTTCTCGCGAGAAGATGCAGTGTGTCAGGTATCCGGGATTTTGGATGATTTCGTTATTGGTGTTAGTATGCGGCGGCAGCTTCACATCAACTGCATCTCAGAGATTACGAGGCATAAAAAGGAATACATTATGAAATTAATCAATTCATTTGGTCCCAACCCACGTTTAGTACGCATGTTCATGGCCGAAAAAGGCATAGAACTACCCACGGAAGAACTGGATTTATTTGCGGGCGAAAACCGTCAGATATCATATACAGACCGGAACCCGGGAGCACAAATGCCCGCTCTGGAACTGGATGATGGATCGGTTATTGCCGAAACCGATGTTATCTGTGAGTACCTTGAAGAGAAAAATCCTTCTCCCGCGCTATTGGGTACAACACCCGAGGAACGTGCCAACAGCCGTATGTGGGTGCGCCGGGTGGAATTGAATATCACCGAAAATATTTACAACGGGTTTCGTTATTCTGAAGGTCTGGAGATATTTAAGGATAGAATGTATTGCATACCCGAAGCGGCTGATGGTTTAAAAACTAAAGCCCAGGGTCAGCTCGAATGGTTAGATGGTTTAATGGCGGGCAAGGAGTACATTGGTGGCAGTGACATGGGTCTTGCAGATATGATTTTATACTGCTGTCTGGATTTTTCTCAAGGTGTCGCTCAGCCAATTAATCCTGAGCTGAAAAATATTAGTGCCTGGTTCCAGCGTATGGATCAACGGCCCAGTGCAAAATCGAGTTTGCATGAGACCTGTGAGGCAATCGGTATGAAGGGTTAGTTTTACTAGAAAATAAAAAAGCGCCTGGCCTTACAGCCAGGCGCTTTTTTATGGTAAATAGTATTTTTAAAGTGACGATACGCCCGGAGGATACAGCGCTCGCAGTGCACCAGTAGAGCATAATGTTGTCCAGTACTGCTAAACACATTTTCGGGATGACCGTCGCAGTCCACCCCCCACTTGCCGGGCATCCATGCTATCAGGGCTCCACAACCAATTTTTCTAAAATACACAGTAAGCTCCTGGTTCGCAGTAATGACGTTTATAACAATCTTGCTTCTGTCTTATCGTCCTGAACGCTTTCTATTTGATCGCGGGTTTGACGGGTCTTAAGGTCAAATGAACCAAATAAGGAGAAACCACGCTGAAACAGCAACACCAAAATGTTATGGTGGGCTGAACTGATTCTCTCGCTCGAATGTGGAGCAGGGTCAGCTGACCCTGTTAATGATGCTACCTTATAGGAACAAATAATGAATTTCGAATTGACGAGTGAGCAGGAACTGCTACGCGATGCAGCCCGCAAACTGGCCCAGGAAAAGTTTAAGGACAGGGCCGCCCACTGGGACGAGAATGAAGAGTTTCCCGAAGAGAATAAAGAACTTCTGACAAAACTGGGTTATAGCGGGCTCAGTATGGATGAGCAGTATGGTGGTTCCGGGCTGGGGCTGGTGGACACCTATCTGGTTGTGGAGGAGATTGCCAAAGTAGACCTGGGTACGGCCCTGATTGTCCATGATCAAAATGTATCTCCCCGCATCATTGCCAACTATGCCAGCGAAGAGTTAAAAAGCCGGCTTATTCCTAAGTTTATCAGCGGTGAAGTCGAATGCAGTATTGCCTGGACCGAGCCTCAGGCTGGTTCCGATGCTGCGGCCATTACCACCAGCGCTGTGCGCGATGGTGATGATTACATTATTAACGGTCAAAAGGTTTTCACAACCTATGGGGATCGAGTAGATATGCATCTGGTGTATGTCCGCTTCGGGGCATCCAAGGGGGCCAGAGGCATCGGCACCATCCTCGTAGAGAAAGATCGTCCGGGTGTCACGGTACATAAAATAGAACGTAAGATGGGTGTGCGCGGAGCCAACGAAAATGAACTCTTTTTTGATGATGTTCGAGTGCCTGCATCGAATGTGGTGACACAGGGAGACCCGGCAAACTCCCGAGGGTTTGTTCAACCGCTGACAGTATACAATGCAACGCGTGTAGGCATGGGTGTTATGGCTTTGGGTGTAGCAGAAGGCGCTTTTGATCTGGCACGTGACTATATGCAGATCCGTGAACAGTTCGGCCAGAAACTCTCCGAGATGCAGGGGTTGCGCTGGATGATGGCTGATATGCTGATCCAGATTGAGGCTGCACGTAGCCTGTGCTACCGGGCGCTGTCATTGGTAGACGCAGGAAAACCAGACCCCTGTCTCTCCTCCGTCGCCAAGGTATATGCTACTGAAATGGCGCAAAAAGTCACCCATGATTGCCAACAGATGTTTGGCGGTTACGGCTATTTCGGCTCGCTGCCGCTAGAACGGATGGTGCGTGATGTACGTATGTTGACCATCACCGGTGGCACCACCCAAACCCAGAAAAATGGGATTGCAAACCATATTTTTTCCAAGAAGTGAGAAAATTCATGAAAGTACGGCTGGAAATAGAGGGTGGTGTTGCCAGGATAGTGCTGGATCGGCCCGAGCGTTACAACGCTTTGACCGATGAGATGAAGAAAGAATTTCTCGAGACTTTACAGGCGATACGTTTTGATCATAACGTACGAGCGGTGCTACTTACGGGAGAGGGAAAAGCATTTTGCTCGGGTTCGGATGTAGGCACCATGGGTCAGCTCGATCCACTGAGCGGTAGAGAACGTATTCAACACGCCCATGATTTTATTCTTGCGTTGGCTAATATGGAAAAACCGGTTATCGCCGCGGTACGAGGCCCTGCGGTGGGTATCGGTTGGAGCCTGGCGCTGGCGCATGCGATGGAGTTTGCCAATGAGTTGGCCGGATCTGCGACCTTCGCTCTAGCCATGGCCAAGCGAATGTTTCATGGCGTCACTCGGCCGAGCCTGGAAACGTTTCTTGAGTTGGAATCTCATGTCCAGAACCTGGTGCTGCAAAGTGCGGATTTCACCGAAGGAGTGAATGCTTTTATGGAAAAACGCCCACCAAAATTCATCAGACGCTGAGCGCTTTTACAAGAATTTTGACAGGGTAATGCGTGTACCTGACCATGTCGATTCAGCCATGGAAATCTTGCAATACCCGGCCGCTGGGGGTATCGCAGGTAAAGCCGGAAGCGAATTCAGGTTTGGCTTACTGTTTCCTGTTCCTGTTCCTGTTCCTGTTCCTGTTCGGGCTCTGGTTCCGGCTCCAGTAACAGTGGTATCTGGCTGGGCTCGATAATAGGTTCGCGCCGTTCAGTGAGTTCGGCCGTGAGCACCGCTCCGCGCAATTCGATATCTTTGGAGCTGAGTTCGAACAGGGTGTTGATGGCCTCGTCTTCATGCTTCGCGCGCATCACGACGCGGGCATCCGATCCATCGACCCAGATCTTTTTCTTGCCCCAGTAGTGCCCCAGTTGATTGCGAATAACAAATACTTCAGTCATACGATGGGCTTTTCCTCGAAAATACAGCGGGCAAGTGTAAGCATTTGCGCAGTTGGTTACCAGTGATGTTCAGGGTTATCCCAGGAGCAGGTCTTTAGCCTGGTTGATCTTGGCCGCCAGGTAATTGTTGCCGCCGCGGTCAGGATGTATCTTCTGCATGAGTTTGCGGTGTGCCGCCACGATATCTTCCTCGGTGGCACCTTCGGCCAGACCCAGTATGGCCAGTGCTTCGCTGCGGCCCATATCACCGCCGCTGTCGCCGGGCGCCTGCTGCTGGCCGAAAGGGGCTTCCCCGGGGAAACGTTGCTGCAGGTAGCTGTCCAGCAACTGTACCGAATCGTTGTCTTCCACGCGACAATAGTCCAGCAACTCTTCCAGTTGCCGCCTGTCCATTTCCGCCAGGCGCCAGCCCTGGAAGCTGCCCTTGAGCACCTCACCCTGTAAGTCGCCGCTGTCGTGATCCAGTTGCATACGCAGAATTGTGGTTTCCACCGTGGAACTCTGCC
>Ga0136651_10001392_pt1 | contig 13287 bp, 21 predicted proteins | sample Mar14236cmmetaG_FD_94867 | JGI IMG/M metagenome (GOLD analysis project Ga0136651, IMG submission 94867) | Marine hydrothermal vent microbial communities from Guaymas Basin, Gulf of California to study Microbial Dark Matter (Phase II) - Marker... ...
ATATATATTTTTGTAGCTGTTTCATTCAATCAACCATTGATGAATTGATTTTTTAATATTAAAAATCCATAAATATCCCCCCCTCAGCGCTTCCATTCAATCTCACAAATTTTTAACAAAACTTATATAAAAGCGATGTATGTTGAAATAGGATGGGAATATTTGGGAAACTTTCAGGATGGCTTCTTTCAATATTTGGGAAGAAACATGTGAGGATTGGTATATATGGTCCTCCAAATGCTGGGAAAACAACACTTGCCAATAGAATAGCAATGGATTGGGCTGGAAGTGTTGTGGGTGAGGTATCTGAAATTCCGCATGAGACAAGAAAGGTGCAGAAAAAAGATAGGATAGTGATAAAGGATGGAAAATCTTCATTAACCATTGATCTGGTTGATACACCTGGCATCGCAACAAAAATTGATTATCACGACTTTCTGGAATATGGACTGGATGAGGAGGAGGCAAAGAAAAGGGCTAAAGAGGCGACGGAAGGAGTTATAGAGGCGATAAAATGGCTCGATAATCTTGATGGAGTTATTCTTCTTATGGATAGCACAAAAAATCCATTCACACAAGTCAATATAACCATCCTCGGCAATTTGGAGGCGAGAGAGCTTCCTTTTATAATTGCTGCAAATAAAATAGATTTAAATGGCTCCACACCTGCAACCTTAAAGTCTGCATTTCCTCAACATGAAGTTGTGCCTATCTCCGCCTTAAATGGAATAAACATGGAGCTACTTTATGAAGCAATGTTAAGAAAGTTTAGAAAGAGGAAGTAAAATGGAGATAAAAGTAAATTTCATATCGGAGGAGAAGCTTAATGGATTGAGCGTTGAGGAAAAGCTCAAATTTATTTTGGGCGAGGTAAGAAAGGGACAGATTCTGGTGCTTGAAAAGGGGCTTACACCAGAAGAACAGGCAATGCTTATAGAAATGACAATGAAAAAGGTGAATGAAAAATTTGCAGGCATAGAGATGGAAAGTTATGTGGCGGAGAAACAGAGTTTCTGGCAGAAATTGCTCGGCAAAAAGAGAGCGAGGATGACAATAGTGGGACCAGCCGATAAACTAAAGACAGTCTATAAAGATAAAGATACCATAAAGGCGGTAATAGTGAGCAAGAGATAAAATGCCTCATCAGTGTCTTAAATGCGGAGAGATATACAAAGATTCGAGATATGTTATTGAGGGATGTCCAAAATGTGGAGGAAAAAGCTTTTACTATACAAAAAAGCCTCTCGATGAAGAAAAAAGAAAGAAGATTTTGAAAGAGATTGAGGAAGGAACAATAAAAGGAGAGAGAATAGACGAGATCAGGGAAGAAATAAAGAGGAAAAAGGAGGAAGCGATAAAGGAGGCGGAAAAACTCAAAGAAAAGGTGGAAAGCATAAGTGTTAAGGAAGTGGGAGAATACGAAATAAATATAAAGAGGCTTGCCGAAGAAGGAACCATAATAGTTTATAAGGATGGAACATACTATATCTACCTCCCTTCTCTTTTCCGAGGAAAAAGATAATATAAGAGGTGTTATTCACATTCTCATGATTAGGGATATTGATATTACACGCCTTATAGTGGAAAAATTCAACAGAGATTTTCTGAACAATCTCCAGATAGACGTTGCCATCGTTGGAGCGGGGCCGAGCGGTTTAACAGCAGCAAAATATCTTGCGGAAAAGGGCAAGAAAGTGGTAATATTCGAAAGAAAACTCTCGCCAGGCGGCGGCATGTGGGGCGGCGGCATCGGCTATCCCGTCATAGTGTTAAAGCAGGGGCATGAGATTCTGGAGGAAGTGGGTGTGAAATATGAGGAGAAGGATGGCTACTGGATTGCCAATTCCGTTGAAGCGGTTGCAAAGCTTGTTTCGGCTGCCATAGATGCAGGGGCTATGATATTCAATGGTATGAGTGTTGAAGATGTTATGATGAGGGATGGAAGAGTTTGTGGCGTTGTAATTAACTGGAGTGCAATAATGGAGGCAGGATTGCATGTTGACCCCGTTTCCATAGAAGCCAAAGCGGTTATCGACGCCACGGGACACGATTGCAATATAGCAAGGATAGTGGAGAGGAAATATGGGCTTAAAACGCCCAGCGGAAAAATAGAGGGAGAGAAGGCGATGTGGGCCGATGAGGGAGAGAGAAAAACAGTTGAAAACACGGGAGAAATATTTCCTGGCTTATATGTTACAGGAATGGCAGCCAACGCCGTACATGGCTCACCTCGCATGGGGCCAATATTTGGAGGAATGTTGCTTTCCGGTAAAAAAGTAGCAGAAATGTTAATGGAAAAATTGTGACATTCGCTTTAACAAAACATGGATTGAAAAATAGTTAATACAGTGTTTTCTTTTCTTATCTTTCTGTCGGCAACGACAAAGCTCTTTTTGAAAACGCAGCCTAATCTTTCTTTATTTCTATCTTATCATCCATATATACACGCATTCCATCAAAAGCAGCTATGGTGGGCACACCTGTCTTCTGATGGATCCAGTTCGCCTGCTCCGTTGCATTGCTCAAAACCTTAAGCCCCATATGAGTAAGTATGGCAAGTTCCGGCTTCACCTTGCCTATCAGTTCTGCCGCATCTTCAGTTGACATATGAAATGGTATTTTGCCATTTAGAGGGCGGGTGAGGCACACAATAAGGAGGCGGGCGCCCTTATGCGCTTCGATGAGTTCATCAAAAAGCTGCGTGTCACTTGTATAGGAAAGAATGCCGCTATCTAACTTCAATTTAAAGCCAACTGTTGTGGCATCGCTGTGAAGGGCGGGAGTGATATTTATTTCATACCAGTCCTTCAGCAGGAATTTATCTCCTGGCTTAACAGATTTAACTTCCTTTATGATTTTTTTATGATAAAATGAGATGGGGCGATAATCATTTATTCCAGAAATTACACTTTCGCTTCCAATAAGCATTCCACGCCTGTTTTTTCCTCCAAGAGTGAGAGCTTCAATAAGCACCTCCGCATCAGTATAATGATCAGGATGAGCGTGGGAAACAAAAATTACATCTGTTTGTGTAGGGTCCAAGCCAAGTTCATACATTTTAACCAAAGCTCCTGGACCAGGGTCAACATGCATTAAAAGCCCCTTCTCTGCTATATAAATGCCTCCTGTTGCCCTTTTCTGAAATATCGTTGCAAATCTTCCGCCGCCAGTGCCAATGAATGTAATCTTTGCCATTATGTGTAATACATTTTTGCCTATTATATTTTGGGAAAAATTTGATGAGATATAGCTGTTTTAGATAATCAATCCTTTCCCGTTGCCGCCAGATAAGCAAGTAAAGCTTCAAGTTGGATACGTTCGTTACTTCCCTCAACTATTCTAAACTCCACTTCCCCCATTCTATCTATGATTTGCGCCTTTTTTATTTCTGGAATTGCCACATCAAAAATGGCAGAATGCAATCCTTTTATTACATCCTCACCAGACAAACCATCTTCTATGAGCATTTTATCAAGGATTTCTCTTGCCTTCAAAAAATCTCCTTTTATGGCTGTTTCAAGAAGCTCTTTTGCTACCTCTGGCCTGGCAACAGCAGCCATCTTATATACAACATCTGCATCTATTTTCTTTGTTAAACTTGCTGCCACCTGCAGGGCATTTATTGCTTTTCTCATGTCTCCGTTGGCAACATAAAGCAGCGATTTCATTCCATCTTCTGTTATTTCCAGCTCCTCATTTTTGGCAATTTTCATCAGATATTTTTTCATATCCTCCTCACTTATTGGAGAAAATCGAAATACAACGCATCTGCTTTGAATCGGCTCTATTATTTTGCTGCTGTAATTGCACGAAAGAATGAAACGGCATGTTGCAGAATATCTTTCCATTGTCCTCCTTAAAGCTGCTTGGGCATCAGGCGTTAAAGCATCTGCCTCATCAAGAAAAATGATTTTAAAGGGCGCTCCTCCTATTGGCGCTGTTCTTGCAAAATTTTTTATCCTCCCTCTCACAACATCCAAACCACGCTCATCGCTTGCATTTAGCTCTTCAAAATTTTCCCGCCATGCATCTCCATAAAATTCTTTTGCCAGCGCAATTGCACATGTTGTTTTTCCAGTGCCTGCAGGACCAGCGAAAAGCATATGGGGTATGCTACCTGATTTGACATACGCTTTTAAGCTTTTAACAACATGCTCCTGCCCCACAACATCATCGAGCTTCGATGGACGATATTTTTCAGTCCATATCTCCATCATTGTACCGCCCTCTTTTTTGATTCTATGGTCGCCTCTTTATCTAAACGATGATCTATTCGCAAATCAATATGTATTCGCTTCACCCCCATATCAACCATTGCCTTATGTGCTTTTTTAATAACATCAAAGATTTCATCCAATGTTCTCGCTTCTATGGTTGTGGCCATTGCTCCCGTCTCATGTTTAAGACCTGATTTTTCTATCTCCTCTATTGCCTTTTTTACATACCTGCTTACAGAAACACCTTCAGATGTTGGAAATATGGCAAGTTCTGCTATAATCATATATGCTTAAATACTCCAGAGTTTAAAAAGTTTTAAGGAGTTATCTTTTCTATCCTTCCCTTTCTTCCTGTGGATATTTGCATCTCTCCGTTCCATTCCTTTACCCATCCATCCACTATTTTTATTACTTCATTTACCTCCACAATATCTATTTCATCATTCCACAGTGTAATGCGAATTGTATCACCCTCCTCATCCTCTCCTACAAGAGTGCATACTCTTGCCGTGCCTCCGTATCTTTTCATAACATTTCTTATTTCTCCCTTCTCAATTATCTTCAAGACGATTTCATCAACATTTCTATTTGCCTTTAGTTCCGATACTTTCATTTTATCCTGAAGAGAGGCAGAATGAGTATTTAAATTATCGCCTCACGAATTCCAGCAAATTGCCAGCAAATATTTTTATAGAGAAAAAAGATTATTAAAAGATGGAAATCACAGCCATTAAGGGGATAGGCAGGGTTTATAAGGAAAAACTTGGTAAAGCAGAGATTGGAAGTGTCGAAGAATTAATTGTGGCGGATTTGGAGGAACTTGCAAAAAAAACAGGAATTAGCGTAAAAAGACTGCAGGAATGGCAGAAAGAGGCGAGGAAACTTGCTAAATATAAGAAGGCGGAGATTGCTGAAGACATGGCAAAGATAACAAGCATCGAAATAGAAGATGGTAAGGCAAGAGTGAAAATAAAAGAGGTTGTTCATGAAAACATTCCAGTATTTAAAGGAGATTTTGATGGATTAAAAGCTGAGATAGAGAAAGAAGAAATGGCTGTGTTTATTGGTAAAAAAGCAAAATTATGGTTTAATGGAAAATGGCATGATAATCTCACCTATAAAATGAAGAGAAAGGAAGAGAAAAAGAAGGGTTTGTTGGAGAAGTTGAGGGAGCTATGGAAAAAGTGATAAGAATAAGATGGCATGGACATGCATGCTTCGAGATTGCAAATGGGAAAATTATTGTTATTGATCCCCACGATGGCACTTCCATAGGGATTCCTCCACCAAAAGTAAAAGCTGATATAATTCTCATAACCCATGAACACTTCGATCATAACCAGGCGAGAGTAGTGGAAAAGCCCGAGAGTGTTGTGGTAAGGGAAAGCAAGGAATTGGGAGAGATAAAAATAGAGGCAATAAACGCCTTCCATGATAAAAGCAATGGAATGAAGAGAGGCGAAATAAAAATTTTCAAAATAGAATATGGCGGAATGAAGTTCTGCCATCTCAGCGATCTGGGACATCCCCTCGATGATGAAACAATCGCAAAAATAGGAAGCGTTGATATCCTTTTCATTCCAGTTGGCGGCGTATTCACCATCGACGCTAAGGAGGCGGCGGAAATAAGCAGAAAAGTTAAAACAAAGGTTATCGTGCCAATGCATTACAAAATAGAGGGGCTTTCTTTACCCATAGAAAGAATAGATGATTTTCTTGAGATTATTGAATTTCCTGTAAGATATGTAGCAAATGAGATTGAAATTGAGAGAGAGGATCTGCCATCTGAAAAGGAAGTATGGGTTTTCAGCCTATAATTTCATCAACTTTTTTTTCCACATATGAAATTTTCTTTTCTGCTTCCCTTCCAATTTCATCGATTAATAACTTATCTACAGGATTTATTTCTATGACTTCAGAAGTTATTTCATCAACCTTCTTTTCAATTTCCTTTATATCCACTTTTTCTATCAATTCATTTTCCCCTCTAAACATGAGTTTTATGTGACAGTTTGGACATTCACCAAATAATTCATCTCCTATGATAAATTCTTTTTTACAGTTTGGACAGATTACAAGCATGAAAATGTATCATAAAAATGTTATTTAGCTTTTCCTTCGTTTGCCCTTACACTTGGTCTCACTTTCTCCGCTCCCTTGCCCTTGTTGCGCAATCCCCTGCTCTTCCTTCCTGCAGATGTTTTGCCTCTAAAAACTCTGCCTTTTTCCTCGCAAATCCAGTTTATATCATTATCATTCAGTATGGCTGGATGATTTCTATCAACGAGTATTACCTCATAATAATGGTGTTTTCCATCCTTTCCGACCCAGTATGAATTCAAAACTTCCATATTTGGATATTTTCTCGCTGCTCTCTCCTCAGCAATCCATTTAATCGATTTCTTTGGTGTGATTTTCTTTACACCCATCTTTGATGGCTTTCTTCCTTTATTTGGTCTTTCCTTCCTTCTTCCTCCTTTCCTTACTCTAACTCTCACAATTATGAATCCCTGCTTTGCTTTATATCCAAGGGCTCTGGCCCTATCAGGGCGAAGGGGCTTTTCAACTCTAACAACTGCCCCCTCTCTTCGCCATTCTATAAGGCGATGCCACTGAGGACTATCGTAAGATGTATCTGGTCTTTTCCAGATTTCTCGTAAATACTGATACAATCCCTTTGCCATCTGAAATGAAAAACAAACCTGTATATAATTATTTTGATGCTGCTTTTCATTTCCTTTTAGCAACAAGTCTAATTAAAGCCTTACAATAATTTTTTAAATAGCTCATTCATATTCCTTTGATGAGGAAATTAAATTTCCTCATAGCCATCGCAGGAATAATTTTTCTTTATTTTCTATCCTTCTTTTCTCACCCTTATACCCCAAACTTGAAGGATTTATGGAAATATGAAGGAAAGGAGGTAATCGTAAGGGGTGTGGTCAAAAACAGGATGGGAGAACTGCTGGAAATAAGTGATGGAAAAGCGAGGGCAGTCATATTTTTTGAGGATAATGAAAACATAGAATATGGAGATGAAATAGAGGCAAGAGGAAAGGTAGGAGAATATGGAGATGAACTGGTTATTTATGCTGAAAGAGTTAGAGTGATAAGCAAATGGAATTCCAGCATTGTTTCTCTGCCCTATCTTGCAGAAAATTTTGAAGAGTTCCTGGGCATGAATGTGAATGTTACGGGCCATATCCATGCAATTTATAGCGGTTACTTCTATCTCACCGATGAATATAACGAGTATAAAATAAGGGTATTTTGCAATGAAAGCATACCTTTTGAGAAATATGAGAAAGTATGGGTAAAAGCACTGTTCGACTACAGTCCAAAAACTCTTTCCTTTTATCTCAAAATATGCCAGCCATGCCATGGAGTTGGTAAATATGCATGATTTCATACTCCTCCTTCTCTATTCCATAGCAGGTTCATTCTGTGGTGTTATAACGGGATTAATTCCCGGGCTTCACACAAACAGCATCGCCATAATTTTGCTGGCAATTGCTTCAAAAGGCGAGCAAAGTTTTTATTTTTGCATATTCATTGTTGCAGCCGCCATAGCCCACACCTTCCTCGATATTATTCCATCCACATTTATTGGAGCACCAGAAGAAGACACTGCTCTCACTGTTTTACCTGCCCACAAAATGGTGCTTGGAGGCAAGGGATATGAGGCAATTTGCATTTCCGCTGTAGCCAGCTCAGCAGCCATAGCAATCTCTTTCATTCTTCTCATTCCCTTTCGCTTCCTGCTTGGCGAGCCCATGAACTTCTATGAAATCATGGAAAAGAGCATGCCATGGATTCTAATCTGCATCTCCCTCATAGTAATAATGACAAACCAAAACATTTTCAGAGCCGCCCTCGTTTTTATGCTTACAGGCATATTCGGCATCGCAGCACTTAAGCTCGACACCTCTTTTCTCATCCAGTCATCGCCAATTTTTCCTGCCCTCGCCGGTCTTTTCGGTGCATCTGCCCTCCTTTACACAAAACAGAAAATACTGCCCGAACAAAAGATAGACGAAATCAAGGTAAAAATAAATGGAGGCAATGTTGGCAGGGGCGTAGCAGCAGGGAGCATTGTAGCCATATTGCCTGGAGTAAGTGCCGCCATCGCCGCCACTCTCGCCCTTGTTGCAAAAAAGGAGGAGGATGAAAGAGGCGTTATCGCCGTTCTTTCTGCGACAAATACTGCAACAAATTTCTTTGTTCTTGCGATGCTCTTTGTTATGATGAAAACAAGGAGTGGTTTTGCTGTTGCAATGAAAGAGCTCGTGGAAATTAAAAAATGGGACGGCGTTGTTATTCCCTATCCATACAACTTATTTCTTATTGCAGTGATAATTTCATCTATAATCTCATACTATATGACCTTGCTTGTGGGTAAATTTGTTGCAAAAAATATTTCTCGAATTTCATATTCATCTCTCATAAAGATATCTTTTGGAATAATGGTCGCTTTGGTTTCTATTTTCACTGGCATAATCGGTTTAATTATATTTGCCATCGCCTCCATCATAGGCATAATATGTCTTGAAATGAAAGTGAGGAGGAGCGTATGCATAGGTTTTCTTCTGCTCCCTCTGATAATCAGCTATTTTTGAAAACAAGAGACCATGCATCTTTCATGAACTCTCCTACATCTATTCCCACTTTCTTGGCCAGCAATATGGCAGCTATTTCTGGATATATATTCAAATCCTCTGCTATCCTCCTTATTTCATCTCTTACTTTCTTCTCCCCTATTCCACTCTCCATCATTATTTTTCCTACTATTCTTGTCATCAAATCTTTTTCCATTTCCTCCAGCTTCTTACTGTCAAATTTAAAGCCAAGTGGCACCTCCTCCGCTTTATAATCAAAGAGTGGGAAAATTTCCTCTCCCTCCTTACCAAGAAGTTTTTCTTTTATCGCCTTCTCTATAACCTTCATTCCCTCACCCGGAGTAAGCCATCCTAACTCAAAGGAGAGAGTCATGTAAAATTCTTTTTCGCTCATTCTTTCCTTTCCGCTTCTCTGAAAAACAAATGCTATCAATTTCTTTAATTCCTTCATTATTTAACCCTCCTTATGAAACCCTGGCTTTCAAAAATTTTCCATGTTTCTATCTTGCTCATGCTTTCCTGCTTTTCCTCTATAACAATCCCCCTGAAATTATATTTTCTCACCATTTCTGTTGCCCATTTCACATCTTTTCCTCCAATAAATATATCTCTTTCAACTGCCTCACTTATTTCTTTAAAATATTCCTCTCTCATCCCCCATATTGTAATTTTTTCTGCTCCCGCAACAATAATATCCATAACATCCTCCACGCTTCTCGGGCAGGCATCAAGCCATATGCCGCCGCCCACCTTTTTATATAGCTCAAGATTGGGGGAATTCTTTTTACATCCATCGAGATCTATAACATACACCAATTCATAATCAGCTATCATTTTCTCCATCTTTTCAATTACCTTTTTCCCTCTATATACCTCATCCTCAACCTTTATTTTTCCCCCTCTTACTTTAATCACTGGATATTCATCCACCTTTCTTAAACAGTGGCTAATATTAAAAATTTACAGGCCCGGGTCGGGATTTCCAAGCAACCTGCCCACGCAATTTCCACAGGTTGCAGTTTGAACCCGAGACAGGGGATCCACAGTCCCCTATGTTACCGCTACACCACCCGGGCCATCCAAATATGAAAAACGCATTGCTATTTCAATATTTCTTTTGCAAGAAAGCATGCGCCTTTTGCCACCATAAAATCATCTTTTACAATTTTTATTTTCGGCTTAAACTGGCGGGGGAGGAAATCGTAAATTTTATTCAATTTTTCCTTTTCAAGTCTTCCTCCTATTCTTCCCCCTATTGCGATAACTGGCAAATCAAAAAGCATCACAGCGTTGGCAATGGTTCTGCAAAAAATCCCAAAGTTTTCATCATATGGAAATTTTCCTTCTCCAAACAGTTCCTTTGCCTCCTTTCCATATCTTTCTCTTATACTCCACCCCGAAAAATAACATTCTAAATGTCCTTTACCACCACATACACACTCAGCATCTCCCCCAATAACATTGTGCCCAATTTCTCCTGCTATTCCCTCGCCTCTGTAGATTTTTCCGTCTATAACTATGCCCATCCCTATTCCTGTGCCTACTGTAATACCCATGAGATTTTCTTCACCCAAAATTTTGCTTGCTGCATACGCAAAACAATTTGCATCATTTTCCATAATGCATGGAAGATTTATCTGTAAATTAAAACTCTTGAAGGGGAGATTCGGAGCATGCACTATCTTTCCTTTCCTGAGCCATGCTGCAATTCCTATGCCAACTGCCTCTATTTCTTTTTCATTAATTAATTTCGCAATTTCCTCATTTATATTTTCAAGAGAAGTTTGGAGCGATGAATAATGATGGAATTTTTCTCCATTCATCAAAAGTATGTCTGTAAAACTTCCCCCTATATCAATGCCAAGAATCATAAAATAAAATCCATATCCGCTTTTTATATCTATTATTTCTTCAGCTTTACTTCCACTTCCATGAAATCCTCAGCCACATAAGATTCAGGAAATATTTCTCTTGCCTCTTCCTCCAGTATTTTTGCATCTCTGTAGCGGGGGCTTATGTGCGTAAGGAAGAGCTTTTCCACATTCGCCTCCTTTGCCACCATCGCCGCCTGCCTTGCTGTGGAGTGGCCGTATTCATTTGCTTTATCTTCCAGTGAGGAATCGAAGGTGGCATCATGTATCAAAACATCGCTGTTTTTTGCAAATTCTATTAAGCGGTGGCAAGGTTTAGTATCGCCAGATATTGTTATCTTTCTTCCAGGGCGAGGAGGGCCGAGGACCATATCAGGCGTTATTACCCTGCCATTTATCTCCACGCTCTGCCCCTGCTGAAGTTTCCTGAACAGAGGACCTTCGGGCACTCCAAGTTCCAACGCTCTCTTTTTGTTAAATCTGCCCGGCCTCATATCTTCCTCCAAACAATACGCCAACGAAGGCACATTATGGCAGGCGGCGACGCATTTTATTTCGTAGCCTTCAAATCTCACACTCTCTCCCGGCTTCAAATCATGGGCAATAATTTCATAATCTGGCCTGAAGTAGCCGAGGTGTATTATCGTATCCACTATTTCCTCCGTTCCTTTTGGCCCATATATGTGCAACGCTTCCTGCCTGTCATTAAGTTGCAGAGTCTGTATAAAGCCGGGTAAGCCTAGAAAATGGTCGCCATGATAATGAGTGATAAAAATCTTTTTGATTTGCATGTAGCTTATCTTTGATTTTTGTATCTGCCTTTGCGTACCTTCCCCACAATCAAATAAAATTACCTCCCCTCCCCTTTTTATAGCTACCGCCGATACATTTCTTTGTACGCTTGGCCATGAACCTCCGGTTCCGAGGAAATGGATGTAGAGTTGCATCTATCCAAATTCTTCAAGTGCTTTTTTAACTTCTGCTATGTATGTTAATGCTGGGCCTCCTCCCATTAAAATCGCCACTGTAGCTGCCTCGAGTATCTCTTCCTTACTTGCTCCCGCCTCCAAAGCTTTCTGAACATGTATGCCTATGCAATATTTACAGCGAGCAGCAATAGCCATTCCCAAGGCAATAAGTTCCTTTGTTTTTGTATCGAGATAGCCTTCCTTAAGCACAGAGTCCATAAATTTGCGGAAATCTCGCATTACCTCAGGGTTATTCTTACTCAGCATCTTCATTGCTTCCTGAAAATCCTCTATAGCCTTCTTCATTTCAGCCATGAAAATGGATTGTATAAGAGGATAAAAAGATTTGGGAAAAGAAATTGTGAATAACAATATATGATGGAAATTAATTCATTTCATGGAAAGAATTTTTACAGGCAATGAACGTGTATCCATGGGCAAAAAGCCTTTCAAGGATGAAAAAGGATATATTAAAGTAAAAGATTTCTGGGCATGGGCTTTTCTAACCTGCTAATGAATACAACTAGAGGAATATTTGCTGAATACATGGTGGCCAGACTTCTTCATTTGGACGATAAACCTAGAAATCCATGGAGTGAAGCAGACATCGTAACAAGAAATGGAATAAAGATAGAAGTTAAAGCATCTTCTTACATACAAGCTTGGAAACAAAAAGCTCCTTCAAAGATTATTTTTTCTGGACTAAAATCTTATAAATACTCTGATGAACTTGGATGGAAAAGAATAAGCAATGAAAAAGAGTATCATGCTGATATTTACATTTTTTGTGTTTTCACGGCTAAGAAAAAAGATATTGACATATTGGATTTAAATCATTGGGATTTTTATGTATTGAGTAGAGAAGAATTGCGAAAAATATCTGGCGACTCATCATCAATAAGTTTATCAAAAATTCAAAAACATGGTATTCACCCAATAAAAGCAACTGAACTTAGGAGAAAAATAGAGGAAATAGAAAAAATGCTATGACTCTCTTTCATTCCTCACTTCTATTCCATCATTGCCTATTATCACTTCTATAGTTTCATAATACTTCCCGTATTTTATTTTCTTTTTTATGCTTTCATTGCCATCGTTTATTATTACCTTGATGTAGTAAGCGCTTGCCCATGTGGTTACATTCTCCAGCATCACACTTTCATTTGCCTTCACAAAGATGCTCTTATTAAACATTTCCACGCCATCGATGGTGAGTAAAACTATGCTCGCATTCACACTTTCATTCCTCTCATTTTTTACTATAATTTCCATTGCTTCATAGCTCATCCACCAGTGAATAAAAATAACTATAATGAGAATGGAAAGAACCAATAACAATATTTTTTGCCAGGTCTTCATCAGCAGTATCTCTCCCAGCAGATTATTTCATCCAGACTCTTTCTTCTCTTCTCCTCGGGCTTTAATTCTTCCTTTGGATAACCGAGCGGCATTAAAGCAACCACTATGCAATCGTCAGGCACTCCAAGAATTTCCCTCACCTTATCCTGATAGAATGCGCCGATCCAGCAGGTTCCAAGCCCCTTTTCAGCCGCAGCCAAAGCAATGTGTTCCATAGCTATGGCCAAATCAATTATGCATGCTGTAATGCCATTTG
>Ga0136651_10001393_pt1 | contig 13285 bp, 14 predicted proteins | sample Mar14236cmmetaG_FD_94867 | JGI IMG/M metagenome (GOLD analysis project Ga0136651, IMG submission 94867) | Marine hydrothermal vent microbial communities from Guaymas Basin, Gulf of California to study Microbial Dark Matter (Phase II) - Marker... ...
AAAAATAAAAAAGTAGAAATAGAGATAAATCCTGAACTTTCTGAAATAATAGGTGAAGAGATTCATTATTTAGAGGATCTTGAAAAGAGATATAATTTTACAGCAATTCTTAAACCCAACAAAGAATTTCATATTTATGAATACAAATTTCATATAATTTAAAAAGTATGAAAATTCCGGCAGTATTTCTGGATAGAGATGGAACTTTAAATGAAGAAATGGGTTATATTAATGACCTTTCTCGCCTGAAACTTTTGCCAAATGTAGCAGAAGCTTTAAAACTTCTCAAAAATCACGGATTTAAGCTTATCGTAGTTACAAATCAGAGTGGTCCTGCAAGAGGCTATTTTCCAAAGGAACTCGTTTTTAAAACAAATGAACTTTTACAAAAAAGATTAAAAAAAAGAGGAATTTCTATAGACGATTTTTTTATTTGTTTTCATCATCCAGATGAAAATTGCTCCTGCAGAAAACCAAAACCTGGTCTTATAAAACAAGCCCTTGAAAAATACCCTATTGAACTTAAAAAATCTTATCTAATAGGTGATAAAATCATTGATATAGAAACAGCACAAAATATAGGTATTAAAGGAATTCTTGTGCTTACCGGCTATGGCAAAGGAGAGCTTAAATATGTAGCTCCTAAAAAGAAGGTCAAGCCTTATTTCGTGGCAAAAGACTTAAAAGAAGCAGCTGAATTCATTATAAAGGATTGTTTTCAAGAGAAGTGAAAATCTTAATAGTAAAGCTGTCAGCTCTGGGAGATGTTGTTCAAACTCTACCATCTTTGACTTTACTAAGAAGGGTTTTTCCTAACTCTGAGATTAATTGGGTTGTAGATGAAAGAAATGCCGAAATCCTGGATAAACATCCTTATATTAACAAACTTCTTATTTTTTCTAACAACAATTTCTACTCTTTTAAAAAATTTAAAAATTTCTTGAAAAATTTAAGAACAGAAAGATATGATGCAGTGATTGATTATCAGGGCCTTTTTAAAAGTGGAATTATTACAGGACTTACAAAAGCTAAATATAAAATAGGATTTTCAAATCATAGAGAAGGGAGCCCTTTATTTTACAATGTAAAACTTCCTCCCTATGACAAAAACTTACATGCAGTAAAAAGATATCTTATTCTTACTAAAAAAGCAATTGAAATTTTAGGAAAAGTAGGAGGCTTGGAAGTTTTTGAAGAAAAAACAGAGCCTATTTTCTCTCCTGAAATACTTAAAAAAGACCTTCACTTTATAGAAAGACCCTATATAGTTTTTGTTCCCTCTGCCCGTTGGAAAACTAAGTGGTGGCCTTATTTTTGCTGGGAAAAACTTATTGAACTTTGCAGAGATATAGCTCAAAAATTTGATATTTTTATAACAGGAGGACCTTTTGAGATAGAGCTTAAATCCTGGGCAAAGGAACAGGAAAAGAAATATCCCTATGTTTATTCACTTGTTGGCAAGCTCTCCTTGAAAGAACTTGTTACTTTAGTAAAAAATTCTTCAGCTGTAGTAACTGTAGATACAGGTCCTATGCATATAGCTTCAGCCTTTGAAAGACCTACTGTTGCTCTTTTTGGACCTACTTCTCCTGAAAGAACAGGTCCTTGGGCTGGTAAATTTAAAGTTTTAAAAAGTTCTTTATCCTGCAGCCCCTGTTTTAAGAAAAAATGTGAAAACCAAATATGTATGAGTAAAATTCTTCCAGAAGAAGTAAAGAAAGCCTTAAATGAAGTGCTATATTGAATTAACTAATTACTAAAATTACTCTTTGTGGAAGGTTTTGTAAAGATTTTTATAAAGAGGTGATTTTATAAGCAGTTCCTCATGGGTTCCTTCATTAATAATTTTGCCTTTTTCAAGCAGAATAATTTTATCAGCTTTTTTAACGGTGGACAATCTGTGAGCTATTATGATAATAGTGTGATGCCCTTTAAATCTATCTAAAGCTGATTGTATAGCTGTTTCTGTAATGCTATCAAGCTGACTGGTAGCTTCATCAAGAATAATAATTGGTGGCTTTTTGAGAAACACTCTTGCTAAAGCCAGACGTTGTTTTTGTCCTCCAGATAAAGAAAAACCTTCTTCTCCAATTACTGTATCATATCCTTTTGGTAATTTTTCAATAAATTCATGAGCCATGGCTAATTGACAAGCTTCTATTATTTCTTCCTTGGTAGCATCCGGTTTTGCCATCGTTAAATTGTCCCATATAGAGAGATTAAAAAGAAAAGGTTCTTGCAGAACAATTCCAAAAAGTTCTCTAAGACTTAAAATATCAAAATCTTTTAAAGGTATTTCATCTAAATAGACAGTTCCTTTTTGTGGATCGTAAAATCTTGGTAGTAAAGAAACTAAGGTTGTTTTTCCAGATCCACTCGGTCCTACTAAAGCTATCACTTGGTTAGCAGGTATAAAAAGCTTAACATCTTTAAGAACAAAGGGAAGGTGGGGTGCGTATTTAAAAAATACTTTTTCAAAATAAAATCCTTTTTGTGGGGGAGAAGCTTTAATTGTACCTCCTTTTTCTTCTTCCAAATTCATAACCTCTTGAATTCTTATCCAAGCTCCCTGAGCTTCTTTTAACCCTGTATAAGCTCTTGCAAGTTTTCTGACAGGATTAAAAATAAGAAGGATCGCAGTAAGAACCGATAAAAAAGCTCCAGGGCTCATAACATTATTTATTACAAGATATCCTCCATAACCTATTACTAAAGCCCCTCCAAATCCTGTTACAACATCAACTAAACTTTTTGATCCTTCTCTGTATTTAGTAATTTTAAGGCTCCACCTGTAAAACCTGTTTAATTCTTTATGAAAAAGTTCTATTACCTTTTCATAAGAACCAGCTATTTTTATTTCTCTAATCCCATTTATAATTTCATTCATTTTTTGAGTTAATTCTCCTGTAGCAGATTGAGCTAATCTTCTTGCCTCTCTTGTTTTTCTTCCTAAGATTTTAGCACCTATAATAACTACAGGAACCGTGGAAAGGGCAACTAAGGTGAGATCCCATTTCTGATAAAAAGCAACTCCTAACAAAACCAAAACAGTAAGAAGCTCCTTTACTATATTTTGAAAACTATTACCCAGAATAGGTTCTATTTGAGCAGTATCATTTATAACTCTGGAAATAGTCTGTCCTGTTCCATGTTTACTTAATTTTTGAAGAGGAATATGAAGGCATTTTTTAAAGAGATGGAATCTAATAAGATTTACTACACCTGTAGAAACTGCTTTCATAAAATAAGCTTGAAGAAGAGAGAAAATTCCTATTAAACTAAAAACAAGAATCAAAAATAGAGGTACAAAATTGAAGTATTCATAGTGCTTTTCCACAAATACAAAATTGAATATAGGTTTTATTGCCCAGGTGCTAAATCCAGTTATTCCTGAAACCAGGACAGCAAATATAATACCCAAAAAAAATTTTTTCCAGAAAGGTTTTATGTAAGAAAGAAGATCTTTTAAAAAAGAAATGAATTCTGAGGACAATTAAACTCCTTATACTCCTTCTTTAGCCATTTTTATAAGTCTGGCAATTCTTTCTTCAATAGGAGGATGGGTAGATAACAACTTAAAAAGAGTTTTACTTGAAAGAGGATTTACAATATACATTTGGGCATGAGCTGGGTTTACATCCATTGGATAAGCTCTATTCCAGTTTTCCAGTTTTTCAAGAGCTTTAGCTAAGGCAACAGGATTTTTAATAGTCTTAGCACCTGTTTCATCTGCTAAAAATTCTCTGCTTCTACTTATAGCAAGCTGAATAAGAGTTGCAGCTATAGGAACTATAATAATAGCAACAAGAGTTGCTATAATGCTTAAAGGATTCCCACTATCCTCCTCATCCCTATGAAATCCTCCAAAAATAAGAGCCCATTGAGCCATGTGTGCCAGATAGGTGATAGCTCCTACCAATACAGCAGCAATAGTAGAGATTAAAATGTCTCTGTTTTTAATATGGGCAATTTCATGAGCTATTACTCCTTTCAGTTCTTCAGGAGTTAAAAGTTTTCTTATACCTGCAGTTACAGCTACTACTCCATTTTTAGGATTTCTTCCAGTGGCAAATGCGTTGGGGGTTTCAACAGGTATAATATAAACCTTAGGTTTAGGAATACCAGCTCTTCTTGCAACATCTTCCACTATAGCATGAAGTTCAGGATCTTGACTGCGGTCAACTGGTATAGCACCACTTGTTGCTAAGACAATTTTATCCGAAAAGAAGTAAGCTATAAAATTCATTACTAAAGCCATAAAAAGAGCAATGGTTGCTCCTGTCTTTCCTCCAATTAAATTACCTACCACAATAAAAAGAATGCTTAATACAGCTAAAAAGAAAAAAGTTTTAAACATATTCCACATACTTCTTCCCCCTCCCCCCTTTATTATGCTAAACTCATATCAAAATTTTTAAAAATAAAATATAAAAATAAATAAAAGCATGTCAAGATAGATGGTCTACGAGATAAAATAATTTAAAATTAGCCTCATATTTTCCTATGGTTGATATTTTCAAAGCCCAATAAAGTTTGTCTTCCTGTTTATTCAAAAAACTTTTAAAGAAGGATGATATTTCTCAGCAATTTCTATACTTTTTTAAAACTCTTTATAAGGATCATTATTGTTCGTGTGGATTTTTCTAATTTGTGTATCCTTCTGGCAAGTTCAGTAGGATGTTTATAATTTTTTCTTGAGTTTGGAGATCGTTTGTTACTAATCGTGAGGCTTTTAGTGCTTATCTTAAAAGCAGAGCAAACAATCAAGCTGTAACTTCATTTTTAGCTCTTTGTAATTTTTGAAATTTTTAATTTTAAAAGCTAAAATAAAATTTAACAAGATATTGACAATTTTTGCTTTTAAAAATTTAATTAAGCATTAACTTTTAGTTGTGTAGAAAAGCATGTTTAAAATTAAATTTCTTCCACATAATATAGAAGTCAAAGGATCTTCAGAGGAAACCATTATAGATATTGCAATGAAATACGGAATTCATATAAATGCCTCCTGTGGAGGAGCAGGAGTTTGTAATAAGTGTAAAGTTTTTATTGAAGAAGGGAAAGTAAAAGGAGAGCTTATAGAGGAAAAATTCTACAAAGCTTGTGCAACTTTTCCTCTTTCAGATTTAATAGTGAGAATACCAGTAGAAAGTGATATAGACAGGAAAGCTCTTTTTAAAAAGACCACCAAAAAAAAAGCTACTTTTATATCAAAAAAAATAGAAGAGCTACCAGAATCTCCTTATGAGAAACTTTATCTCAAGTTATCTTCTCCAACTATTGAGGAGAACTTCTCAGACTGGACAAGAATAAAAATTGCTCTTGAAAAAGAAGGGATTTTTAATCCCGAGATAAATATAGGTCTCTTAAAGAAGTTACCTTATATTCTAAGAGAAAAGGACTTTGAAGTAACTCTCAGTTTATATCATGATCCCAGAAAAGATAGATACTACTTGGTGAATATAGAAAGTGGAGACACTACTTCTTCCAATTTAGGAGTTGCGATAGATCTTGGAACAACCACTTTGCAGATTGAGCTTGTTGATTTAAATAGTGGGGAAACGCTCTCCTTAACCTCTGATTACAATCCTCAAATAAGTTACGGAGAGGATGTTATAAGCAGAATTGAATTTGCCAAAAAAAGAGATGGACTAAAAATTTTAAGCCAAAAAGTGAGAGAAAAAATAACTATTTTGATTGAAGAATTACTTAAGGATGTGCAAAAAGATTTTAATAGTGTAAACTTAATTTCCATTGCAGGAAATACAGTTATGAGCCACTTATTTTTAGAGTTTGAGCCCAAATATTTGAGAGAATACCCCTATACTCCTGTAGCTACAGAATTTCCTTTAACTTTTGCTGCAGATTTAAATCTACCTTTTGGAGATGGGACCGTGGTTCAAGTAGCACCCTGTAAAGCAAGTTATGTGGGAGGAGACATAATTGCAGGAGTTGTAGCCTCTGGTATAGTGGATGAAGATCCTCTAACATTATTTATAGATCTTGGAACCAATGGAGAAATTGTATTAGGAAATAAAGACTTTTTAATGTGTGCATCCTGTTCTGCAGGACCTGCTTTTGAAGGAGGAGGAATAAAAAACGGAATAAGAGCAACCTCTGGAGCTATAGAAGTTGTGAATATTGATCCGTTTACACTTGAACCTATGATTTTAACTGTAAATAAAAAACCACCTAAAGGAATATGCGGTTCTGGAATAATTTCCCTTTTGGCAAACTTATTCAAAATAGGTCTTATAGATAAAGCAGGAAGGTTTGTGAAGAATATAAAACATCCCAGAGTAAGGGAAGGGGAGGACGGATGGGAATATGTAGTGGTATGGAAAGAAGATTCTGCTACAGGTGAAGATATAGTTTTTACTGAAAATGACATAGAAAATGTAATGAGAGCAAAGGCTGCTATGTTTGCTGGATATCAAATACTGCTTGAATCTGTAGGTCTTTCTTTTGAGGACATCGAAAGGGTTTATTTAGCAGGAACCTTTGGAAATTATATAGATTTGGATGAAGCAATTACTATAGGACTTTTACCTGATATTCCTCGAAAAAAGTTTTTCTTCTTAGGTAACACAAGTCTTGAAGGAGCCAAACTTGCTTTATTATACAAAAATACTCTTTTAAAAATGGAAAAAGTAGCTAATATGATGATGAATATAGAGTTATCTGTTTACCCAAATTATATGGAATACTATATGGCTGCTTTGTTTTTGCCTCATACCAATGAAAACCTTTTCCCCACAGTTAAAAATTTAAGCGAGGAGAGAAAATGATTCACAAAGAGGGATTTCCCTGGATATTTTACCCATTTCTTTTCTCCACCACAGCTTTGGTTTTTAAAAAGAAGAAAATGGCGATAGCAGGATTAATGCTATCTTCGTTAAATGCCTTTTTTTTCAGAAATCCAAAGAGAGAACCTGCATTGAATCCAGAACTGATTGTTTCTCCAGCTGATGGTAAAGTAGTTCTCTGTAGAATAGAAAGGAGAAAAGACTGGTATCCAGAAGCACTCTGGAGAATAGGAATTTTCATGAGACTCTGGGATGTTCATATTAATAGAAGTCCTGTTACAGGAAAAATTTTGAAGATAAGTTATTTTAAAGGTGAAAAAAAACCCGTTTTTCAAGAACCTTCTTTTGCTCAAAATGAGAAACAGGTTTATCTTATTGAAAGGGAAGACGGATATCCTTTCTGGATGATTCAAATAGCAGGAGTTGTAGCAAGAAGAATAAAAAGTTTTGTTCTTCCTGGTGATGATGTGGTTGCTGGAGATCCTATAGGAATAATTAAATTTGGTTCCAGAGTGGAACTGTTTTTCCCTTTAGAGGGAGCAGAAATTTATGTAAAAGAAGGGCATAGGGTTTTTGCTGGTGAAACTATTCTCGGAAGAATTCCTTTAAAAACTTGATTTTTTATGGTTTATCTCTTACCTCACATATTTACTACTCTGAATATTTTTTGTGGATTTTATGCTATTATTAGCGTTATAAATGGTGATTTTTGGAAAGCAAGCTGGAGTATATTGTTTGCTATAGTTTTTGATATCTTTGATGGAAGAATAGCAAGATTATTTACAACTTCAAGCAATTTTGGATTGGAATACGACTCCTTATGTGATCTTGTATCTTTTGGAGTAGCTCCGTCTCTTCTTATTTATCAATTTTCTCTTAAAGATTTTAGTAAAATTGGATGGGTAGCAAGTTTTTTATATACTACTTGTGTAGCCTTGAGACTTGCAAGGTTTAATGTAAAAGCTTCTCTGAAAAATAATTATTTTGAAGGATTGCCCTCACCTGCAGGAGCAGCTATCTTAGCTTCTTTTGTTCTCTTTTTTTTAAAAACAGATGTCAGCAGTGTTTACAAAAATTGGGTATTGCTTGGTTTAACATATCTTATTGCTTATTTATTGATTTCTCCCATCCAATACCCTAGTTTTAAAGAAATTAAAATTAAAAAAACACAAGCTTTTTATCTTCTAATATTTTTTGTTCTTGGGCTGACAGTAATTGCCTCAAATCCTTCTTTTTATTTAGTTATTATATTTAGTTTTTATGTATTTCTGGGGCCTCTTCTGTTTTTTAAGAAAAATGATAAATTTTTGAAAAAATCATTTATAAAAAATAAGAAATCAAAAGAAAAATTGACAAAATAAAAAATTGATTTAAAATTTTTGTTCAAAACTTGTAAAAATCTTTTAAGATTAAATATATTAGAAGGAGGGAAAATATGGGGAGTGGATGTAAGCTGTTAAATATCGGTTTTGGGAATTTTGTAGTAGCTAACAGAATTATAGCTATAGTTAATCCTAATTCAGCACCTATGAAAAGACTTAAAGAAGAGGCAAAAGAAGCCAAGCACCTTATTGATGCCACTCAAGGGCGTAAAACAAGATCTATTATAATTACTGATAGCAATCATGTTATTCTTTCTGCTATACAGGCTGAAACAGTGGCTCAAAGGCTTGTGAGCGATAATTTAGAAAGATTTGGAAAGGATGTTGAAGAATAAACCCTTAATAATTATCATTACAGGTCCTTCAGGAGCTGGTAAAACTACACTTCTTAAATATTTACCTCCTGAAAAATTTTATTTTTCCATTTCCCATACCACGCGTTCTCCACGGAAAGGGGAAATAAATGGAAAAGATTACTATTTTGTAAGCAAAGAAAAGTTTCTGGAAATGGTTAAAAATGATGAATTTTTAGAATGGGTAGAGGTTTTTGGAACTTTTTATGGAACAGCTAAAAGCGAAATAGAAAAGGCTTTTTCTCAAAATAAACACTTAATTTTGGATATAGAAGTAATTGGTGCAACTCGTATGAGATCTTATTTTGGTAATTCTGCAGTATTTATATTTGTTCTTCCTCCAAGTATAGAAGAACTTAAAAAAAGGCTTGAAAAAAGAGGAACAGAAGATGCAAATAAAATTAGAGAACGTATTCAAAGATCAAAAGAAGAGATTAAGTTTGCAAGCTGGTTTGATTATATCATAATAAATGACGACCTTGAAAAAGCTAAAAATGAACTTTTTTCTATAATTAAAGCTGAAATGTGCAGACCTTTCAGAAATACTTATTGGCATGATATTCTAAATTCTATAATTCATGAGTAAAATCATTTATGGAATTAACTCAGTATTAGAGGCTTTGAAATCACATCCAGAACTTGTGGAAGAAATATGGCTCAATAAAAACACTCTCTCAGGAAGAAAATATCAAATAGTAGAAAAAGCTAAAAAATTGGGAATCCCCTTAAAACTGGTTTCTAAGCATAGATTTAATCCTCCTAAGGTCTCTCCACAGGCAAATACTCAGGGTGTGGTAGCATATTTAAGTGAATTTCTATATGCAAATCTGGAAGATATTGTAAAAAACTGGGAAAATAAAAAAGAAATACCTCTTGTGCTTATACTTGATGAAGTAGAAGATCCCCAAAATGTGGGGTCTATTATAAGAAGTGCAGATGCAGGAGGTGTTCACGGTATAGTTATACCTAAATTAAGGGGATGTGACATTAATGAAACAGTAATTAAAGTGTCTTCAGGCTCTGCATTTAATCTTCCTATAGTAAAGATTAATAATATCAAACATGCCATTTCTTTTTTTAAAGAAATGGGGCTCTGGATAATAGGACTTACTCATAAAGCTGATACTTCTATATATAGTTTGGATTTAAAACAACCTGTAGCTATAATAGTGGGGAACGAAGGTAGAGGTATACGGCAAACAATTTTAGAAAAATGTGACTTTTTGGTAAAAATTCCAATGAAAGGGAAAATAGAAAGTTTAAATGTTTCTATAGCTACAGCTGTTACAATTTTTGAAACTTTAAGACAGAGATTTTACATCTAATTTCTTGCAGACTTACAATCTGCAAGTTCCTCCTTTTCATCCTCCACTCAGATAAATAGCAAGAATTTTCTTTTCTATTTCTGCATTAAAACTTTTTATCATTTCTGTCTTATAATTTTTAAGTTTTGTGAATTCAGGGATTATGTCTTTTCCTCCTCTTTCTTTTTCCTGTGTATATACATTTATCAGAACAAAATCTCTAAAATTAGTTATTAAGGCAAAATAGGGTGGGGGACTAAAAAGAACTCTTGCCAGAGCAATTATTCCTCTTTCTGAAATGCTCAAATTTTCTTGAGGCTTATAGTCCACTATAAGTAGGGTATTGGAATTATTTCTAATTATTAAAGGAATAGAAATTTCAAAGTCCAGTTTTTTATAAAAAAACTTTATTTTCTTTTCTTCTAAAAAGCATTTTTCAGGATATCCTTTTTCTTTTAAAATATTTTTAAGAATGGAAAGTTCTGATTTTAAAGAAATCTCTTCTTTGCTATTTCCCATATTTTTTCTACTTCCTCTGATTTAAGTCCTGCACCCAATCCAATTTTAAAGGCAAGCTCCCTTGTTAATAAATCTGAGGGGCTATGTGCATCGGAATTAATTACTAAATTGGCTCCATACTTTTTTGCAAGAAAAGCCACATGTCCATTAGCAAGGCAATGACCTCTTCTTCCAGAAATTTCTAAAAATACACCTTTTTCAACAGCTAATTTTACCTCTTCCTCTTTAATAAGTCCTGGATGAGCCAATATATCTGCTCCCCCAAGTATGGCAGAAAGATTAGTCCCCTCAGCAACTGGCTCAACAATGGTTTCTCCATGAACTACAACAATTTCTGCTCCACACTTTCTGGCTTCCTTTATAAGTTCAGGAATAAGATCTGGAGGGACATGAGTGAGCTCTATACCTGCAATAAGACGAGGAGTAAGGTTTTGAAAAGATTTTTTAATTTTTAATAAGTTTTTTATGATAAATTCAAAATTTGAGTGGTCTGCATGGTCAGTAATGGCTATAGCAGAATAGCCCAAAACCTTGGTCCTTCTCCATATTTCAGCAGGAATAAGCTCTCCATCACTAAAAACTGAATGGCAATGAAAATCTATCATCAGAAATTGCAATTACATTTTATATTTAAAGTGCTTGGGATCAAGGGTTTCCAGTATTTCTTTAAGTTTTTCTTTTTCCTCTTCGGTGGTAACAACCATTTCTTCTTTTTCAGCTGAAGGAGTTTCAGTATAAAGCTGACTTTTTTTAAGGACATCTTCTTTTACAAAAATTTCGGCACCGGTCCTTAATGCAAGAGCAACTGCATCACTTGGTCTTGCGTCAATATCAATTGTTTTTCCTTTAACTTCAAGAGTGATAATAGCATAATATGTATTTTCTTTAAGATCCACAATTTCTATTTTAGGAATCTTTACACCTACAAAATCAAAAATATTTTTCATTAAGTCATGGGTCAAAGGTCTTGGAAATTGTATGTTTTCAAGTTTAGCAGCAATTGAAGTAGCTTCTAGAACACCTATCCAGATGGGAAGAATTCTATCACCTTCAACTTCCTTTAAAAGCATAACAGGGCTATTTGACATTGGGTCCATTGCTATTCCATGTATAACCATTTTTATTTTCATAACTTATATTCCCCCTCTTTTTAGTTAGAAACCACTTATATTAAATATGTTAAAACCTTCTTCAAAAAAGTCAACTTTATTAAAAAGTTATTACTTTTAATTGTTTAATTAAAAAACTCCCTTGACAAAAAATTTTTTTAGTATTTATTGAAATTGAAATTGAAATTGAAATGCAATTTAAATTTCTTAGAGAAAAAATAAATAGACTTATTACCATTAGAGCTTTCGCAGAATAGAGAAAAGAGAAAAATTTTACAAATTTTTCGAAGGAGGTGCTTATGAAATTAAGTGAACTTAAACCAGGAAACAGAGCAAAAATTGTAAGACTTAAAAGTAGTGACTTTTTAAAAAGAAGATTAATGGATATGGGGCTTGTTCCAGGAGAAACTGTTTATGTAGAAAAAGTAGCTCCTCTTGGTGATCCTATAGAGATAGTTGTCAAAAATTATCACCTCTCCTTGAGAAAGAATGAAGCAGAAATTATAGAAATTGAGGAGGTGAAATGATGAAAAGGATAACAGTTGCAGTTATAGGAAATCCTAATACAGGTAAATCTACACTTATAAATGCTATTGCAGGAACAAGACTTCAAGTAGGAAACTGGCCAGGAGTTACTGTGGAAAAGAAAACAGCTTTTCTTCAAGTCGAAGATTTAACTATTAATTTAGTAGACCTCCCTGGAGTATATAGTTTAAATCCCTATACTCAGGAAGAAATTATAGCAAGAGATTTTCTTATTAAAGAAAAACCTGATTTGATAATAGATGTGGTTGATGCAACCAACCTTGAAAGAAACCTTTATTTACTTCTCCAGATTTTAGAATTAGGCATCCCTGTGGTAATGGCATTAAATATGTTTGATGAGGCAAAGAGAAAAGGATACGAGATAGATGTAAATGCATTAGAAAATGCTCTTGGAATTAAGGTTATTCCTACCGTAGCTACCAGAGGAAAAGGGATAAAAGAACTTCTTCTCGCAGTAAAAGAAGTTGCAGAAAATAAAAATGCTTACATACCTCGGGCTTTAAATTATGGAAAAGAAATAGAAGAAGCACTTAAAAATTTAAGGAAAAGGCTTGAAAAGGATTATCCTCAAGTATTACAAAGATATCCTTCCAGATGGTTGTGTTTAAGTCTTCTTGAAGGAGATGAAGCAGTTTTAAAAGAGACTGGATTAACTTATATAAAAAGTCTGCTTGAAGAAATAAGAAGACCTTTAATAAATACTTTTAATGATGATATTGATACTATTTTAGCTGATGCTCGATATGGGATTGCTCGGGGGATTAATAAAGAAGTAGTAAGAAAAAAAGAAAAATTAGAGCCTGATTTTACTGAAAGGCTTGACAAAATCGTATTAAATAGATTTCTTGGTATTCCCATATTTTTAGCAATTATGTGGATAGTGTTTAAAATTGCTTTTGATTTTTCAGGCCCTTTTTGTGATTGGGTAGATGAAGTAATAAGTGGAGCAATTGCCAAATGGACTTCTATTTCTCTTGATGCTCTGCATTCTCCTGAATGGCTTAAATCTCTCATAATAGATGGAATAATTGGTGGAGTAGGAGCAGTATTGGTGTTTGTTCCACTAATAGGAATTTTTATGTTTATAATTACTCTTCTTGAAGGTAGTGGATATTTAGCAAGAGCTGCATTTGTAATGGATAGAATTATGCACTCATTTGGACTTCATGGAAGATCTTTTATTCCTTTAGTTATAGGATTTGGTTGCAATGTGCCATCTATATATGCTACACGAGTTCTTGAAACAGAAAGAGATAGAAAATTAAC
>Ga0136651_10001398_pt1 | contig 13255 bp, 15 predicted proteins | sample Mar14236cmmetaG_FD_94867 | JGI IMG/M metagenome (GOLD analysis project Ga0136651, IMG submission 94867) | Marine hydrothermal vent microbial communities from Guaymas Basin, Gulf of California to study Microbial Dark Matter (Phase II) - Marker... ...
AAATTCGAGGAGATGCTCACTGATGTCAGTCGCTAATTTTTACTGCAACAGTGATCCATACGCACCAGCTTTAGGCAATTCGTGGTATGATATAGCGTCTTTATTGCGTAAATGTTTGTGTGATGGCTACGGCAGCTCCGCCCCCGCCGGGTGGACGTGTGAATGGTGGGACGAAACTAATGAAGTAGCAGTTTTCAGAATACCTGTGTCATCTCAGTTCTTTCTACGAATAGCTGGCTATGCAGAAAATTCCTACATGAGAGTTGTTTATACATCAATTTATCAAGCAATGGGAGATCAGAACACAGGATCCGGGCGCAGACCCGCAGATGAGACAAAATCGATTCTGCTGGGTATAGGCGAAGATACACCTTATTGGTTTATCGTGGCTGATTCCCGATCTTTTTGGTTTGGCTGTGGAGGTGACCATAGCGGTTGCACTTTCTTTGGAGAATTGGATTCAATAGTGCCAAACGATCTATATAGTTTTTCGTTTCCTGGCGGAGACGCCGTTGGACCAACAGGAGATACACCAGACGATGCTCCGTTGCTGGATTTCAGCTACCCTGGTCTCTATTATCCGTTATACGCATACGATTCCGCTTTTTCCGCAACTGGAGATTCTATTAGCCTAACATACAGACGCCCAGGAGGGGCTGTAAACAGTAACAGAACCCTAGTAGGGCAAACGGACGGATCACCACCCTACCCATATCTGGGCGGAGCATTACTTTACAGTAGAGTTCCTATAATAGAAACAGGTCATATAGACAGATTTAGAGGCTTCATGCCAGGGTTGTTGGAATTACAACATGAACGTATTGATCTTCTATCTCTTATTCCATCTGATCGAGGATATGCTTTGCAAACCTTAGGTAATAAACAATTGGTTCTTGTTAAGAGTTTTTGGGGTTCTGTTATTGCAATAGATCTCAACAAATACAGAATCTTGGAAGGCTCATGATGGACGTTGACTTCACATTACAATTTTCAGGATTTGTAAAAAACACATATTACAGAGTAGATGCTAAAGTGCAGGTTGTGGGGCAAACGAACGTGCACCACAAAAGAGTATGTGTAATGGATAGAAGGAATTTTACTGTATTAGGATACACAACCCCCACTCATGATGGATCTGCTACACTAAAATTTCCCGCCAACGCACAGGAAATATCAGGAGATTACGTACTGCTCGTTGCAGTAGATGACAGCGGGAAATACAACGCTGAAGTTGCTGATTACGTAACACCTTCAGAAATAGAAGTAATAAACCAGTTTCAGGAGAATCAATAATGGCTAAAACAGCTACCGCACATACTTTAGACCAGACTCTTAGCTATATAAAACAGGCGGATACGTTAGTATTATTGTCAAAACCGCCACGTAAATATCAACATGCCTGTTTCCCCCCGCTTTGGCAAAGCGACACGACATATAACATCGGTGACATAGTAAGACCATCAACGTGGAACGGTTTTGTTTACGAATGTACAGGAGCAGGCACTTCTGGAAGCCAAGAGCCCGGCTGGGCTACGAATGATGGAGATGTAACCACAGATAATACTGTCACATGGGTAGCCCACGAAAATTATACGCTGGCTGCGGATTCTGTTTCAGAAACAGAATTTTCTTTTGCTAACGATCCCCCGCTATGGCAACCAAACACGTCCTATCAAATAGGAAATAGAGTAACAGGCAGTTTTGTGTATGACGGATTGGTATATGAATGCACCGCAGAGGGAACTTCCGGCGATACTGAACCCGTATGGCCGCTGGAGGCACATTCCCAAACCATCGAAACCTGGCAAGCTGATACAAGTTACACTCAAGATACTCTGGTAAGACCAACAACGCCAAACGGCTTTGTTTACAAATGTATTACTGCTGGGGCATCTGGTAGCAACGAACCTAATTGGAACACAGAAATCGGCGGGACAACCAACGATGGTACAGTAGTGTGGGAAACCCACTATGATGATATTATTACAGATGGTACAGTAACGTGGAAAACGATTGATCCCACAGATTTATCAGAGCGCCCCCGTCGAGTAGTTACAATGGCGAAACATCAAAACATCTTAATTCACAACACGGGAAAAGCAACCCATATAGCATTGCTCGACGACACAAATAAAAAAATCGTACTGGTTTTAGAATCTTTAACTGCTCAAAATCTGTATCAAGGCTACGTAGCAGACTTAGAATCGTGGGAATATTATATTTGGTATCCATTTGGAGAATAAGTTCAGGAGGTTAAAGTGAGTTTCCCAGATGATTGGTCATATAGAAGAAAAATAACAATATCAGGATCTTTTGGAGCAGGCACAGGTTATCAAGTCCTCTTTAAAATAGGAGAAAGTTCTGGTTCTTCTGATTATGATTTTCATTTAGATAATAAGAGCACTAAGTTTCCTTCTCAGCAAGACGATGGTGGCGACCTCCGGTTCTCCCTCGACGACGGGACTACTTTATTACCTTTTTGGGTAGAAAAAGTAGAAGGGACAACTCCCTACAGAACTGCTTATGTTTGGGTTAAAGTAAACGCAGATTTAAGCACTGATCAGAATATTTACATCTATTTTGGAAATGCAAATGCTGATAATGTTAGTAGTGCCGATGATACTTTTGAATTTTTTGATGAGTTTGAAGACGCATCGTCCTGTAAATTTGAACATCTGCGAGGGGATGGCGCCTATGGTTTTGAAAATAGTATGCTTTACATAAGAGGAGCGTCAGATGGTAATACTGTTTTCCAGAGTCCATTACTAAATCTACCAAATAATATTTTAATCCAAGCAAAAGTATACGCATACGACTGGAATGAAATGGTAGGAATTGGAATATCTAAAGAAACAGATTTAGGTACTTCTGCTAAAACAGATGGAATAATTAAAAACGGCTATAACTGGGGATGGTGGGGATGGAGTGGAGATGCTCATGCTTTAAGAACAATTGAAAATTCTTCTTTCACCAACTATGACCACGGCGCTTACGAAGGTTTTTTTTCTGCGCAAAATTATCACTACTACTATATCGGCGGTAGTTATGACGGATACACGCTACGCCATTTTAAGCCCACTGAAGACGGTATTATTGTTGTAGATCGTGAAAGAACTGATACTGCATTTTCAAACGATTTTTGGAAGAGATTGATTATTCATGTGTGGAGTGGCGCAAAGTGGGGATTCGACAGAATTCTTGTTCGCAAATATAGTGATCCAGAACCAGTTTTCAGTTCGGTTGATAATATAGAATCGTTATCTACATTACAGGGCATAGTCTGCGATAAAAATGGCAACCCTATTACAGGAACATCAGTAAAAATATTTTTACTCGATAAAGATACAGGAGAATTATTGGAAACAACAACAAGCAACAGCGAAGATGGAAGTTGGAGCGCTGATTTTTGGTCAACTTCCCCCAAAACTTTAGCAGTTTTTGCTCTTGAAGGAACTTATGGGGAAGACACAGACATTGCAGGTGCTGAATTTTTGGAAGTTGAATAATGAACATTCTACGACCTCGATATCCATATTGCGATAGACTATACCCCGCTGGGTATATTCCGGCAGCCTATACATTAAACTGCACATCAGCAGGCAGTTTAACAGATGCGCAAGGTATTGCTATCTCCATAAAAGCTTATGTTATTGGCGGAGATTTAAGCTCCCGCTCTGATTTATCTATTGCTTTGTTAATATCAATATTACCAATAATCCCCAAAAGTTCAGGCGTAAGATTTGAAATAGAAAGCGCCACTATCGAACGAATTGCAGTAACAATAACGAATGGAAACATAGAAAACCTGACCTGGCTAGAACGTGCAAACGTTTGCACAGATAGAGCGCTCATTGAAACGGTTGCGTTACAAATTTATGACGAGCTAAAGCAGTTTGTTGTAGATACAGACACAGAGCGACTCCCCGCCAAAAAGAGTTCTGGCATTATGTCCGCTTTTTCCCAAGCAATACATCAGATTAAACCTGATAAAAACGTATGGATAGATGCAATCAGATGTGAAAAAATATATTCTTATGAAATCAAACCATTATCTCTTACCAAACCTTCCATACGAATTCGAGCGCCCTTTGATGAAATTCCAAATAAGGACTTAGACAGGCAGATGTTTTTGAAACTGTTGAATGAATTAGAGTTATATACATTGCTGGGATATATAAACCCCACCCCGCACGATGTATATAATTTCAGTTTCTTTGAAGCTCTCACTCCTGATGATATATATGATCTCGCTCGATATACATATCCTCCAGAAAAAGATATTTACACTGAATACTTATTTGAGCTACTAGACTTTTACCATAGAGATTCAACAGATCAATACATTCGTCCAGACGAAAAGGACGAATATTTAGAAGTAAAATGGGGCGGGGAAATATACTTCCCGCAGTGCGAACATAGATATATCTACCCAGACCCAGAAAAACCTGTAGAATTGACCTTCGGAAAGGAGCGTGAATATTACCAAGATATTCCCCCAGAACCAGAACTACATGCAGTGCAGATACAACTAATTGTAAAATGGAGCTAAGAGTGTGTTACTGCGAAAAAACATACTCAGACCTAAAGAACGACCGTGCAATGTTCTATATGAACCTGCTATATTGGTGGGGGCGAGGTATGCTGGTTCTTATTCGTTCGAAATTTCCCCCGAAATCGGTATTCGAGAAACTACACTCCCCGCAAATCTGGCAACAAGGTTTTGCATATCACATTGCATCCATATCGGTCGGGTTTTTATTCAATTTGATCCGCATAATTATCCGGTTGTTTGTGATTGGTGGCCACCGTCAGGGCACAGACACAAATACATTTACGTTATTAGAGACATTCCGGGGATTCCCAGCCTCAAGTCGTATATTATCGGAGCAAATGTTATGCTGAAACGAGTTTCAGACGGGAAAATACTCAATACAGATAGCATTTCAATACGCACCGATTGGGACAGCTGGTGTTGGGCTATTGATGCTTCTCTACTTGATAAAGATTCATTGAATGCTATAATCCCGTCAGGAGATGATTACGTTGAAGTAGAAGCAGAAATAAATTCACACAAATGGAGATTTCTCATAGAAAAGTGGAGAAGACAAAGAACGTTTGGAACAACTGTATATAGAATCACAGGCAGAAGCCCAAGCATGATTCTGGCTGATCCAGTAGCCCCAAGACGCAACTATTTGAATGAACAAGACATTCTAGCCAGACAACTTGCAGATGAAATACTGGAAAATACAGGCTGGGCAATTGGTGTATGGGATACAGTAGATTGGTTAATAAAAGCAAAATCATTTTCACTAACAAACGTTACCCCAATGCGAGCGATTACAACTATTGCAAATGCCGTTGGAGCATTCGTTAACACCGATATGATAAATAAAGAACTACACGTCCGAAAACGCTATCGACATTCCCCCTGGCTGTGGAATAACGAAACCCCAGACTATGAAATACCAGATAGCATAATACACGAACTTTCAAATGAATATGAACGAAGATACCCATATAATGCTGTATATGTGGCGGGTAGCGATGAAAATGGGGTCTTGGCAAAGATTTACAGAAGCGGAACGGCGGGGGATGTGTACCCAGAAAATTTGATTCAGGATTCTCTAATTACCGACTCCACCGCAGCCCAGGAACGAGGGCGAATCGAATTAAGCTCAGCGGGAACGTGGGAAAAAATATCTCTGGCTATTCCACTTATGGAGAGCTCCCCCGGAGTCTGCCTGCCTGGGGATTTTATACAAATCGTAGAAGAAGGAATTCACATAAAAAGTATTGTTACAGGCGTACAAATATCAGCAACTGTCGATAATACAGGAAAACTTTCCGTAATACAGGTAGTAGATACGGAGAGGTATTATGAGTAATATCTGGAAACACTTCAGATCACTAATAGAACCCACAGCAGCTAAAATATATGGACAAATCACAGCAGTAGATCCAAGCGGTACAATATATACAATCACAACCCACACGGGAAGTTCTATGCGGGCGAAAGGGAGCGGTTACAATATAGGAGATAGAGTTTTTGCCATAGGTAACGAAATAAAAAGCAAAGCTCCTGTAATGCCTTATTTCGAATTCGAAGTTTGAAAGGAGGTTTACGATGCCAACGTATAAAAATATATCAGATCAGATACAATATGTAGACGGAAATTTCATCCGACCAAACGAAACTATTGAAACGGAACAAATAATAACAGATCCTGATTTTCAAAAAATTAGCGACGATCCAATCTGGTCGCCACTTAAATTTTCACAAACATATAATCTAACAGCAGGCGCTATCCAAGAAGTGTCTATACCCACCCCAAATCTTGATATGTATATTGTGATATTACAGAATACAGGCGGGGTGAATATTTATAACGGTACATCGGATACGCTGGCAGTACTTCTTCCTAATCAGCTTGCCTCTTTTAATACTCATGGGAAGATCGAAACTTTGACGTTAGAAGCAATCAATGATTGTACTGTTACAATAGCAATTTTTTCTGAAGAAGTGGATGTAGAATAACTAGGAGGTGCTATAATGATTAAGATAAGGCGAGGATTGAATCCAGGTGATTTCCTTCGTGTAGACGGCTCTACTTCTCCCACGTCAGATGTTGATTGGGGCGGGTATCGAATTTTTAACCTCGGTGATCCTATTGATCTGAAAGACGCTGTAAATGAGCAATATCTAGCTAAAGCTGTATCTGCTATCGGCTCTAGGTATTACATGCTAAACACAGATTCTGGAATAGGGAACTATAAACTGTGCTCCTCTACTCCATCAACAGGAGGAGAACAAAGCTTATCAGTGACTGATTTGACTGACGGACAAGAGGTTGGGGGTTGGATTGCTCCTAATGCAGGCGAGCCTCCAAAATTGATCGTCGGGGTTTACAATTGGCGAGTTTATGCAGAAAAAACAGCAGGCACGCAAACCCTGCGGCTTTATTGGAAACTAATAGAACGAAGAAGTGATACTTCTGAAGTTGAAATTGCAACATCAGTCATCAGTAATGAAATAGTAACAGGTAAAAATTCGTACATAATCCCGCTTACATTGAATGCGGATTATGAAGTAGCTCCAGATAGTTATGTAGCTTGTAAAGTGTTCGCTGAAGTAAGTGGCGGCGGCTCTGCTCCGGCAGTGTCGTTATATTTTGAAGGAAACGCGGCTTCGCATTTTCAAATACCTGCTAACACAGAAGTATTGGACAGTCATTATGCGCATATTGATCTTGGCAATGTCAGTGATTCTAATGTTTTGGATAAAATTAAAAATGTTGATGGTGAAGGATCGGGGTTGGATGCTGACACAGTAGACTCTTTCCATGCTTCCCAATCACCACAGGCAAATACGATTCCAGTTCTAAATCCTAACGGTCAATTAGCTTTACCTTTCGTTCAGACGCCAGTTCTAGTTGGCGGTCAAGATATGATGTCTAGAACTTTCTACGTTGATGCTGTGAATGGCGATGATAATAATGATGGTTCTGAGTTAGCACCATTTAAGACGTTGCAAAAGGCAATCGATAGTGTGCCTGTTGGTGGGTATGAGAAAATAATAGTAATGGGGAATTATGAACTTGAGCCAAACATCCTAATAGGTGGAAAAAAGATTTGCTTAGAGCCTCATGGGACTTTAAATTTTCCTTGGTGGGTGTATGATGACACCTATGTGGCCTTATCCGGAATGACACTTCGATATGGCAGCCAGCTTATTATTCTGTTAGATAGTAATTATATCGGAAAATTAAGTGTTAACATCAATACAATGGGGATCACGGATGTCGTCCCCTTCTTTAAAGCGGCAATAAGAATAGACAGCCAAGGCGATAAAAATAGTGCTAATTTTATTCATTTTCTTCTCCGAGTAAGAGAAGATAATTATAATCCAATTGTAGTTAATGAAGGAACTTTAATAGCAATACGTGAATGGAGTAGCGATAGACCTTCTTTTGTTGGAGTAAGTATTTCCGGAACTGGTAGTGGAACAAACAGATCTATAAAGATAAACACTGGTGCGTATCTTGTTGATTTTCAAAATAGTCCTGGCTCTTTATACTATAGTTATGACGGAGGGCTTACTGATCTAAATGGAACTTCGACTAACATTGGGAATGTTATAGCGGGAATTGTTAGAGACGCAAATGACGTTCCAAGAAACGTCATTTCAAACAAGATTCTTTAAGGAGGTAAAATATGGTCAAAACAATCAAAATCGGAAGCTTGATCTACAGCAATATAGAACCTTACTACATTGACGAAGAAGGCAATCAGATTTGGAACATCCCTTCTGACCCCGCCCAGCTTAAGTCAGCCTTAGAAGATACCCTCGGCTGGCTTGTTTTCAACAACATCCAAAAATCAATAAACCGCAGCGCTGACAAACTGAATGCAAGCTCAACAAAAGCTGTATGCCTTCTTGCAAAAATAATCAGCACATTATCCCCCGACCTTTCTCAGCTAACTGAAAAAGAACAAAGCGCATTCAACAAAATGCTGGCATTAGCAGATCAGGGCTACACAGATAGTGATTTACTTAATTTCACATCCAACACATTGCAGGAGCAGTTAAACTGGTACGCAGAGAAAATGCAGGAATTAAATTCGCTCGAAACCTTAGACGAATTGGTGGCGTTTGCTGAGAGTTTGTAAAAGGAGGCATCCCCATGCCTTTCATAGGGGACTTGGTAGTAAAACAGCTCCCAGTAAAAACAATCAAGAAAAGATTCCTCAAAATTTTCCCATACAGGAAGAAAGTCCTAGAGTGGGAAGTTTATGAACCTCTATCTTACCAAGACGACAAACTCAGATTGAAAGTAACAGTCCCCAAGGGTTCAAAAACAGATTTTGCATCTATCCCCCGAATCTTTTGGCCAATTCTCCCACCAGTAGGCAGATACTCAAGAGCGGCAGTTGTTCACGATTATTGTTACCGCCACGGATTGTTTACCAGAAAAATAAGCGATTTAATATTTCTGCACGCCATGGAAGAATTAGGTGTTGCCAAATGGAAAAGATTTGTTATGTTCTGGGCTGTAAGGTTGTTTGGTAAACATGCTTACCGGAAGTGGCGCAATGACCCCGCATCAGCAACACGAGATTAGAAATGCTCTACTGTGTTGCAAATTTTTGCTAAAAAGACTTAAAAAAGAAGCCAACCCGAATTGTTTTCTTTTAATCGATCAAATAGAAACCCAGCTTTTGAGGATAAACAACGCTTTGGAGGAAGAAAATGGGAACAACTTTCAAGAAAACCAGAAGTAGCATTCTAAAAAACGCAGAAATAGTTAGAACTGTACTCAGATCTTCGACTGCATTGCTTTTACACGGTAATCCAGAATACGCAGATGATTTTAAAACAGTCTTAAACCCGATCATAGAAGCACTTGAAAGAGAAGAATACGATACCGAAGACGTAGTTCATGAAGCTATACAAGATGCGTTTTTTGACATTACCCAAGGCAAACCTATTTATGTAAAAGCTGCGATTTCAGATCTAATAAATACAATGTTTTTACTTGTTTCCACTAAAGTAACTTTGGACGAAGATAAAGTTCTGTCCAGCGAAGAAAGAAAAGCTTGGATAAGAATTTTGTCAGGAATATTAGACATAGCCGAAATGGTCGAGAAAGAAAGTCGCAACTAAGGTTGGAGGTAGAACAATGTATTCAAACATTTCCATACTAACTTTGGTAAATTTTGTAATAAACACACTGTACGCCCTGCTGGGTTTAATAATGGCTGGGATAGTGTTTAGATTGGTAGATAAGCATCTAATCAAAGAGATAGATACAATAGCCGAACTGAAAAGGCATAATGTCGCTGTTGGCACAGTAGTAGCTGGGTACATAATAGGAATTTCGATTTTAATTTCTAGGTTCTTAGGTTAAGACAAACCCCGCCAAAATTCGACGGAGGTGCAAATGACCGTAATTGAGGTAACATTACTAGGAGTGGTGATATCCAGCGTAACAGCTTCTCTTACATACGTTTTTTCGACCAAACGTCTCGTAGATAAAGACGAGCTTCACGAAGCTTTGAAGATGCATCAAACTATGTGTCGGGAATCCCTCGAAACCATGGTAAAGGCGAGCGAAGACGCCGATAGGTTTAGAAATGGAAGGCTTTTTAGATTAGAAGAAACCAGCGCCACAAAAGATGACATTAAAAGATTAGAAAAATCTTTAGACGAATTGAAAGAAACAACTAGAAACGACATAGAAAGACTAGAAAAATCCCTCCACGATTTGAAAGAATTAACAAAAACCGTGATAGAACACCTGTTGGCAAACCCCGCAAAAGATTTTTGATTTTTCAAAGAGGTATAAGATGGTTCATGTTCTCAGATTATTCATATTTTTATTTTTTGTTTTTGGTCTTAACGTTACAGCAAACGCCTACCCCGCTTATAAACACACCCAATACGATTTTTGGTTTAGAAAATACACCATAATGTTTTTTTCGAGAGCAATCGACTGGCAATGGTTTAAAGCGCAAGCAATAGCAGAGTCGTCGCTAAATCCCAACGCAGTCTCCCCCGCAGGGGCGGTTGGACTTATGCAGATAATGCCAAGCACTGGCGAAGAATTATCCAAAGAACTAAAAGTCAATCTAATTCTAACCAATCCAAAAATTAACATTATGATGGGTATATATTACGACAGAAAATTGTGGGATAACTGGACTGCCAGACGCCCTTGGATAGAACGTTTGAGACTTGTTTTCGCTAGTTATAATGCAGGGCTTGGCAATATACTGAAAGCACAAAAATTAGCGAAAAAAGATAAAAAATGTAACCATCTTCTTTGGGACTGTATTAAACAATATTTGAAATTCATCACAGGGCGACACTCTGACGAGACTATTGATTATGTGGAACAGATAGAGTATAATTACGCTCGGCTGAAGCAAAAGCAAATCAGAAAGAACCTTGAAACCCTCGCTTCCATCGCTACAGTGGCGGGGTTCTTTCTGAGGAAACGGTAGTGCAAACGTTTGCACAAAGGAGGGATTATGAGTCGCCCTATATGTGAAGAATGTCCTTTAAGGGCTTTGTGGGGGAAACCCTACAGATGCGGTATAGAATACCGCCAAGTAAAATACAGATGCGGAACAGGCGATGTTAATGAAATTGAACTGGCGATAGTGGGGGAATCCCCCGGCGTAGAAGAAATGGCATCAAACAAAGCTTTCGTCGGGGCATCTGGAGAACTGTTAGAAGAACTATTAACACAGACTGGAATAGACACAACCAAGGTCTTATACGCAAATGCTTGCCGATGTCTTCTTACCAAAGACGAGTTGTCCACAAAGGAAATCAACAAAGTGCTGGAATGCTGTCGTCCTAAATTAGCACACGTACTAAAAGTAGCAAGGCCAAACGTAATATTAGCTGTGGGGGAAATAGCATCCCAGCAGTTGTTGAAAAACATAACAAAAATCAAAAAAATATCATCTATTCGAGGTAAAGTATTTTACAGTGATGAATTTGACTGCTATATAGTCCCAACTTTTCATCCCGCTTTTTGCTTGCGGTCTAAAAATCATATCTACTATCTTAGAGCGGACATTCAAAAAGTGGCTACTTTAGTAAAAAACCCGCTTTCAGATACATTAAAAGCTGACCAAGATATAGAATACGAGGCGGTAGATAGTATAGATTTTATCCTAACCAAAACCTATGACCCGCCACTGTATTTGGGCATAGATACTGAAACTCAAGGATTAGATTTCGTTGATAAAAATTCTGTGGTAATTTCCTATTCCATAGCCACAGAAGACGATAAAGCATATCATATTTGGTTACTAAAAGAAGTCGATCCCAAAACAGATAGTTACGACTTCACAATAGATTGGCCTTACGACGATAAAAAGACTAAAAGAACCATATATGTTAAAAAATGCTTTAACTACCAAAAGAAAATCCAAGAACTGGCAGAACTGCTTCGTCGGAAAGATATAAAGAAAATAATGATGAACGGCAACTACGATCTGCTAAGATTCCACCAGCTAGGACTAACTGACATCAACAGCTATGTTATTGATGTTCAATTAGCTATGCAAGTTCTAAACCCAGACGCTTTTAAAAAAGAATCTTTAGAAACCATACAATCTGTTTTATTTCCCGAACAAATAGGTCATAAAGATTTAGTTTTAGAACACAAATCTGATATGTTATCCTTAAGTAAAGAAAACCCCCAACTGCTGGTAGAATATGCTTGCAGAGATGCTGCTGTTACTCGTGCTTGCGGTATGAGATTAAGAAAATGGCTTGCCCAAGATAAAGATTTGCTATTTTATTACAGTAAGCTTGCGCATCCTGTTACTTCTGTTGTTCTGTTCAACATAGAAAAACACGGAATCAAAATAGATGTAAACCGTATTGTAACTGCTCAAAAAGAAATCAGCAGGCAACTAATAGAAGTAGAAAAAAATGTATTAGCTTTGATACCTGACGAAATAAAAGACAAACATGAAAATCTAAAACTGAGTAGAGATTTATTAGTTTTGGACATACTGTATGACGAAAAAGGGTTAAGCTTAACCCCGCTGGAAACAACTAAAGGCGGGAGACCTTCCGCCAAAAAGAATGTCCTGAAAGCCTATTTACGGCAGCTAGACCCTCAGTCGGATGCCTACAAAATAATAAATGGCATCTTAACTTTTAGACGTTTAGCGAAGCTGAAAAGTAGTTTTTTGGACGGGTTCTATAAATTTATAAGAGCCGACGGAAGAATCCACCCGTCCATAGCCAAAGCAGCTGCCACAGGTAGAACTACGTGTTCCAACCCAAACCTGCAAACTATTCCAAAACACGATGAAAACATGCGCAAAATAATGCGACCAATGTTTGTTGCTCCCGAAGGTAAAGTGTTAGTATCCATAGACTATTCTCAAGCAGAACTTCGATGGATAGCTTTTGAAAGCAGAGACGAAGAAATGATAAATGTTTACAAAAGCGGGCAGGATATTCATCTTAGAACTGCTCTGGGATTCATAGGAAAATCTTCCCCAGACGATTTAGACCCAGCAGAACTAAAAAAATTACGAAATCGGGCAAAACCTGTAAATTTTGGTATAGTATATATGATGAGCCCTGAAGGTTTGAAAGATTATGCTATAAATAATTATGGTGTTCTTGATATGACTACATCAGACGCAGAAAAATACATAGATATGTACTTTAAACTCTATCCAAAAGTAAAAGAATGGCAACACCGCAAAATAGAATTTGCAA
>Ga0136651_10001400_pt1 | contig 13253 bp, 11 predicted proteins | sample Mar14236cmmetaG_FD_94867 | JGI IMG/M metagenome (GOLD analysis project Ga0136651, IMG submission 94867) | Marine hydrothermal vent microbial communities from Guaymas Basin, Gulf of California to study Microbial Dark Matter (Phase II) - Marker... ...
CCTCTCCTTTACTACCATCTATGGTGATAATATCTCCCTCCTTCACAACCTTACCGTTTACGACAAACTCCTTGCGCTCTGCAGAAATTTCCAAAGCCTCACATCCAGAAACACAAGGTTTGCCTAAGCCTCTTGCCACCACCGCGGCATGGCTGGTCATGCCCCCCCTACTGGTCAAAACGCCCTGCGCTGCAAAAAGGCCGTGAATATCATCCGGCGTTGTCTCTGGACGCACCAATATAACTTTTTCACCCGAATTACCAAGTCTTTCTGCATAATCAGCGTCAAATACCACCTTACCCACAGCAGCACCTGGAGAGGCGGGAAGCCCCTTAGCTATAAGCTCATAACTGGCCTCAGGATCTATCTGTTTGTGTAAAAGCTGTTCTACCTGTTCAGGGTTGACTCGTGACACGGCCTCTTCTAAACTTATCAAGCCCTCTTCATACATATCCACTGCTATCTTCACTGCTGCACGAGCGGTTCTCTTACCACTTCTTGTCTGCAAAATATAGAGTTTCCCTCTTTCTATGGTAAACTCAATATCCTGTACATCTTTATAGTGTCTTTCTAGCAACTCTGCAGTATCAACCAACTCATTAAAGGCCAAAGGAAGCTCCTTCTCCAAATCTTTTATAGGTAACGGAGTCCTTATACCCGCTACGACATCTTCGCCCTGAGCGTTTATCAAAAACTCTCCATAAAGCTTCTTTTCTCCTGTAGATGGGTTCCTTGTAAAACACACTCCTGTACCACAATCGTTCCCCAAGTTCCCGAAAACCATCGTAACTACGTTAACGGCTGTGCCTAAGTCGTCTGGAATTTTATTGATTTTTCTATAGGTTTTCGCTCTAGGAGTATTCCAGCTGTTGAATACAGCGATAATCGCCATCCTTAGTTGTTCCCACACATCACAGGGGAAAGGAAAACCTTTCTCCTGCAACACTATAGCTTTATATTTGTCGATAATTTTGCTAAGGCCTTCAGGAGATATCTGATAATCGAATTCAACATTCAATTCTCTCTTGACCTGAATGAGAACGTTCTCAAAGTAACTAACATCAATACCTAAAACAACATCGCCAAACATTTGAATGAACCGTCTGTAGCTATCCAGCGCGAACCTTTCATCCTTGGACTCTGCCGCAAGCATCTTGACAGTTTCGTCGTTCAACCCCAGGTTCAAAATAGTGTCCATCATTCCAGGCATGGAAATAGCAGCACCAGAACGAACTGAAACCAAAAGGGGGTTTTCACCACCAAAATTCTTTCCCGTTTTCTTTTCAAGTTCCCGTACAGCCGATGTAACATCTTCCCAAATCCCACCCAAACACTGTTCCTGCCTATCTAAGAATTCAAGGCAAGCCTCTGTAGTAATAGTAAAACCAGGAGGTACAGGAAGACCTATCCTGGTCATTTCAGCCAGGTTAGCTCCTTTTCCCCCCAAAAGATCTTTCATCTCAGCCTTGCCCTCTTCAAACATGTAAATATATTTCTTACCAGCCCTCATAATAAATGCCTCCTCCCCAGGAATAGCTACAGCTACCCCCGTAAATAATCAAGGATTTCTTGAGCTGTCTCTTCGATGGCTCTATTCGTAACGTCCAACATCTTACATCCAATGCGCCTCATGACTTTTCTCGCAAACGACAACTCCTCCTCAACCCTTTCCCACTGAGCATATGTAGATACGTCAGCATCAAGGCCCAATAGGCGAAGCCGTTCTCTTCTTATATTAACCAGCTTCTCTGGCTGCACCATCAAACCAAAAACTTTCTCTGAAGGAACCTCAAAAAGCTGTTTTGGTGGCTCAATTTCTGGAACCAAAGGTATATTAGCCACCATAAACCCTCTATGTGCCAAATACATACATAAAGGAGTCTTACTCGTCCTAGAAACCCCGATTATAACGACATCTGCGTTAAGAAGTTCCTCTGGGCACCTCCCATCGTCACATTTTATTGCAAATTCTATGGCCTTAACTCTCCTAAAATACTCCTCATCCATCCTCCTTAATAAACCAGGAGTCTCCAACGGAGCATGGCCGATGCGCTTCTGCAATGCATCCAAAACTGGCCCTAAAATATCAATTATATCCAACCCTTTTATGTTGGCTTCTTCAACAAACCACCTTCTCAATTCATGATCCACCAAGGTGCAGACTATTATGGCCTCCACTTTTTCCGCTTCTTCTATGACTTCTTCTGCTCTATCTCTATTATTTATATAACGAAATCTCTTAAGTCTAATAGAATCCGAAGCAAACTGACTCGAAGCAGCTCTAGCTACGTGTTCGGCCGTTTCTCCTGTGAAATCTGACACCACGAAAATTGTAGTCTCCATACAAGAACATCCTTTCGTCTTATGCCTTCCCCTCCGACTTTTAACCTTTCAGTCTGCTTAAATCCCCAACAGTAGAAAATAAACTTTTTGTCTGTTTCAAAAGTGCCAAGCGATTCTTCCTTATCGCTTCGTCTTGTGCCATAACAAGAACGTTATCAAAAAACGCCGACACAAAAGGCTCTAAGCGAGAAAGGATCTTAGTGAGCTCTTCCCAATCATTATGTTCAACAGCGCGAGCTACTTCATCTTTGATGCCATTTACGCCCTCATATAGCTCTCTTTCTTGAGCTTCAACAAAAAGAGCCTCATTCGGGAATTCGGGCACTTCATCAGCCTTGTCCAAAATATTATTAACCCGAACCGCTGACGTTACTAACCCTTCAAACCAATCCTTCTTCAGTACTTTAGAAAAGGTCTCTGTAAATCTGTAAGCCTGTAGGGGGTTAGCCCAAGTAACATCTAAGGCAAGTTCCACTAATTCATGGCCGAACCCTTTCTCTTTCAATTGGAAAAGCAAACGTTGTCGGATAAAATCCAGTACCTCCGCTATCTGCTCGTCACTCATCTCATGCAAGCCAGCCCCTGCACTAAAAACCTGAATCAGGTCTAAATCTAAGCCCAACCCCCATATTATCTCATTTATGCCTCTGGCAGCCCTCCTCAACCCATATGGATCTTGAGAACCTGTAGGCTGAAGTCCAACTTTAAATCCTCCTAATATGGTATCTGCTCTCTCTGCTAAACCCACTACTGCTCCCACGACATCCGTAGGCAAAGAATCCCCTACGTATCCTGGCAAATACTGTTCGTACAAAGCAAGGGCAACTCTCTCATGTTCTCCACTTTTTTTCGCATATTCCCGACCCATAATACCTCTAAGCTCGGGAAACTCGTAAACCATATTCGTCAAAAGATCTGCCTTGGAAAGATATGCTGCACGTTCCACAAGGGGTTTCTCTTCTTCCAATCCCAAAAGAGTGCACACATGTGATGCAAGCTCTTTGACTTTGGTCGTCTTATCGTACATAGAACCCAGTTTTTCCTGATAAACTATATTTTTTAAACCTTCTACCCTGTTCTTCAAAGGCACCTTCAAATCTTCTTTCCAGAAGAATGCAGCATCCGACAACCTGGCTCTAAGTACTCTTTCGTTACCCTCTCTTACATTGGCCATGTTAGTGGCTCTATTATTGCTAACACCTATGAAATACGGCTTGAGCTTCCCAGAAGAATCCCTCACGGGGAAATATCGCTGATGGTGCTTCATCGTGGTAACTAGAACTTCTTCTGGCATCTCAAGAAAAGACTCATCAAAGGTGCCTACAAAAGGTACAGGATATTCAACCAGATATAGATTTTCCTCCACCAGCTCTTTGTCTAATTGGGCCTTACCATTTATCTCTTTCTCTAATACAGCAATTCCCATCATCATTTTTTCTTTCCTCTTCTCAGGATCCACTATTACGTAATTTTCATATAACTTGGAGAAATAATCATCAACTTTTTCTAAATCAAAGGTTTTAGCCCCCATAAACCTATGCCCCGAAGTCTTTCTATCTGATGTGATGTTACCGTATTTAAAGGACACAACCTCTTCCCCATAAAGAGACAAAATCCACCTAATAGGCCTGGCAAATCTTATCATGGAGCTATCCCAATACATGTTTTTAGGAAAGACCAACCTCTTTATTATTTTTTCAAGAATCTCTGGTAAGATTTCTCTTACGTCCTTACCCTCAGTCCTTCTTACGGCAAAAGCAAAATAGCTCCCTCCTACTTCCCTTTTCTCCAGCTCTTCAACATCTACGCCTTTGCTTTTTGCGAATCCCTTTGCAGCTTTTGTGGGGTTGCCATACGCGTCAAAAGCCTGTTCCCACGCAGGTCCCTTAAAAGCTTCCACAAAATCTTCCTGTCTTTCACTTAAATCTCTTACATAAATAGTCAATCTCCGAGGAGTAGCAAAGCTTTGAATACATCCAAACGAAAGCCTCGCCGCACTAAATTCTGTTTTCGCTATCTCTTCTATCTCTTTGACAGCCCATGAGACAAATCGAGCTGGTATTTCTTCTGTCCCTATCTCAAACAAAAAATCTTTCGTAATCATCTTAGCGCCTCCCTATTCGGTCTTAAATTTACCCATGAGAGGATATCCCAATGCCTTACGCTGTTCACAGTAAGCAGCGCAACAGCGGCTGGCCAAATTGCGAACTCTCGCGATATATCCCGTTCTCTCCGTAACACTTATGGCATTACGAGCATCAAGAAGGTTGAACGTATGAGAACATTTCAAAACATAATCGTATGCTGGGAGGACAACTCCCGCGTTAAGAGCCTTTCTTGCCTCCTCCTCATACATTGAAAACATTTGAAACAACATCCTGGTATCTGCTATCTCAAAATTGTACTTGGAATGCTCGACTTCACCTTGAAAATGAACGTCGCCGTAACTTACTTCTCCAACCCAATTGAGATCAAAGACACTATCCACTTTCTGTACAAACATAGCCAACCTTTCAATTCCATAGGTCAGTTCTACTGGCACAGGGTTCATATCCACGCCACCAACTTGCTGAAAATAGGTAAACTGGGTTACTTCCATGCCATCTAACCACACTTCCCACCCTAGTCCCCAAGCTCCTATTGTGGGAGATTCCCAGTCGTCCTCCACAAAACGCACATCGTGGTCTTCAGGTTCGATGCCCAAAGCTCTCAAACTTTCCAGATAAATATCCTGAACATCCGCCGGCGTAGGCTTCAAAATAACCTGATATTGATAATAATGCTGCAACCTGTTAGGATTTTCTCCATAACGCCCATCTGTAGGCCTACGAGATGGTTCAACATAAGCAACCCGCCAAGGCTCAGGGCCAAGGACCCTCAAGGTAGTTGCTGGATTCATCGTACCAGCCCCGACTTCAATATCGTAAGGCTGTTGAATAATACATCCTTGATCCGCCCAAAACTTTTCAAGTCGCATTATTATTTCCTGGAAATTCAATTTATTCCCTCCTCGCCTATGGAAACTTCATTTTATTTTTCATACTATACAGTTTCTTGTAGTGCCTCTATCAAAAGTTTATTGCACTTTTTTATTACAAGGGAATCTACTAAATCTAACCTTGAACCCCACTCTACAAAATCAGCCTTTTTAAGAAAGGCCGAATTTTTAAGTACAGTTAGCAAAGTTGAGTCAATAGCTATACCGCCATTTTTACCCACCTTACAATCAGCACAAAGAACACCCTCCTTGGTCAAATACCACCATTTGGCTTTCTCCCTCCCACATTCATGGCAGATCCCAATTTCGGGGGCTGTGCCCCAAAGTTTAAGCCATCTCCAAAAAAATCTCCACTCTGTCAGAGTGGAAGGAATTTTGGGATTTTCAAGAAACTTCATGGACCAATAGAATAAAGCAAGGATATTATCGTTTTCCTGCTGAACCATCAACGTTGAACAAAGCACCCTTGCCCATTCCATAGCAAGCCTCAACCGCTTAGGCATTTTCCTCAAAGCCCAAAAATCGTCTTTTACATCTAGGTTCTTGAGATAAACTCTGCTGGGTGTCCTATATATATCCACTATGCTCCATATCAAGGGATCAGTAGCTCCACCAAATCTAATTTTCCCTCTCCCCGCTCCTGGAGCAAACACCCATGTAGGACCATATCGTTTCAAAAAAAAATATATATTCCTATCACCAGAGGAAGTGTCTAACCTTCTCAAGACCACTCCTTTTGTCCGTACAGTGCCTTGTCTTTGAGTCTCTACTGTAGCATCAACTAACATCTAGAGATATCCCATCCTCCTCAGTTCCCTTTCTGAGTTCCTCCATCCAGGCCTTACCTTAACCCATAAATCCAGGTAGGCAGGATAACCAAATTGCTTCTCTATCTCTTCTCTTGCCTTTTTCCCTATCTTCTTAAGCATTCGCCCGCCCTTACCAATAAGAATTCCCTTTTGACCCTGCCTTTCTACGTAAATATCGGCCCTTATAAACAAGGTATCTCTTTGTGGATACTCCTCCGGGCTCTTAAACTCTTCTATCACAACAGCTACAGAATGAGGCACCTCTTGTTCTGTTTCTTCGAGTATCTTTTCTCTTATTATTTCCTCTGCCACAAACTTTTCTGTGAAATCTCCTACAAACTCCGGTGGATACAAAAGGTCTCCTTCTGGAAGCATTTTTATTACTGTATCTACAAACTCACCTACTCCTTCACCAGTCAAGGCAGAAAGGGTAACAGCAGCTTTTATATTAATCTCTTGTCCATATAATGAAACTAATCTTTCCTTTGCTTCTGAAGGATTATCCGCCAAATCTATTTTATTAATTACAAGCACAACTGGAGCCTTAGAATTTTTTTTCATTCTTTCTATCATAACGGCATCTTCAGATCCAAGGTTTCGGGTACGAGCATCCACTATGTAACACACAAGATCCACTTTTTCCATGACATCACAAAGCTGTTTTTCCATAGCTTTGCCTAAGAGATGTAAAGCTTTGTGCAAGCCAGGCGTATCAATAAACACAATCTGCCCCTCTGAGGGACGGGTTATAACGTATCTTGTACATTTACGGGTGGTTTGGGGCTTTGGCGACACTATCGAATATTTCCATCCTAATAAAGCATTAATCAAGGTAGATTTACCTACATTTGGCTTTCCGACAAGCGCAACCATGCCTGATCTAAATTCATCCATGCTCAATTTCAGACACCTCCCATTCATCTACCTTGATTGAAAGGGAAAGGCAACAGTTCCTCCAAGCGAAGGACCTCAGGGCTACCATCCTTCTCAACAACTATTTTCATCCGCTCATTAAATTCCGTCATAACTTGCAAACAAGCTCCACAAGGATAGCAAGGATTCTGTTTAAGGGAATACACCGCTACAGCCAAGGGCTTAGCACATCCTTGAACCCTGGAAGCAGCCAACGCATTTCGCTCAGCACAGATAGTAAGCCCATAGCTTAAATTTTCTACATTGCAACCAAGAACTATTCGCCCATCTGCACAAAGGACGGCAGCTCCAACCTCAAAATTAGAATAAGGGCAATATGCTCTAAGAGCTGCCTTTTTTGCTTCCTTCAACAACTTACTATAGTCTATGTTTGTTTGATTTATCTCTTCCATTTGAGTTTAAGCCATCCTCCTCAGGAGCATCTTCCACCAAAGTTAATCTAGCCTGTCTTATCCTATGTTTACTTACCTCAACAACCTCAATGTCCCAAGGACCATACCTAAAGTGCTGTCCTTGCTCTGGGAAATGCCCCGAAAGAGAAAGAATTAATCCTCCCAGAGTATCCGCCTCATCCGATTCAAAGTTATAATCTAAAGCTTCACTTAAATCCTCCAAATCAATATACCCTTTCACCATGTAACTCCCGTCTTCTTTCTTATTCACCAATGGTGTTTCCCTGTCATATTCATCCTGTATCTCTCCTACTATTTCCTCCAAAAGGTCCTCCAAAGTTACTAACCCCGCTGTACCTCCATACTCGTCTACCACTATGGCCATATGAACTCTTTTGTTTCGCATAACATCAAACAGATCAGCAATTTTCATGGTTTCAGGGACAAACAATGCTTCGCGTTTAAGCTCTTTTACCGGTATGTCCAGCTTTCCTGCCACAATGACACCCATAACATCTTTTACGTAAAGTATCCCCGTTATATTGTCCACATTGTCTTCAAACACTGGAACTCTAGAGTGTCCGTAATCCTCAAAGACTTTAACAGCCTCTCCCAATGTAGTCTCCCCCGCAACCGCCACCATATCAGTTCTCGGAACCATGATTTCATATACCTTTGTCTCTTCAAAAGAAATAACTCCGTGAATCATTCGCCTTTCCTCTTCTTCTATGGCTCCCGAGGCCTCCCCTATGTTCACCATCTGCTCAATTTCCTCACGAGTAACAAATGTATTTCCCCCTGCTATGTCTAGTTTAAAAATTGCACCAATAAACTGGACAATGATTCTAACAAAGGATAAAAGGGGTAACACCAAATAGCTAAACAATCTCAGAATAGGTAAAGCAACCAACACTATCCTCTCAAAGTGGGAAATTGCCACACTTTTAGGCAGGATCTCTCCAAAGATTACTATGAAGACAGTCATACCCCCTACTGCAATTAAAAGACCTTTTTGGCCAAATAACAACATACACACTGACGTAGCTACTGCACTGGCTGCTATATTGACAAGGTTATTTCCTATAAGGATAACCGAAAGCACTTTCTGCATATCCGCCAAGAGCCACTCAATTGTTTTTTTCTTCTGTGGAAATTTTTCCTCAAGGGCCAGCAGCCTTCCTCGTCCAACTATCGTTATAGCTGTCTCAGAAGCACTAAAAAAAGCGGAACAGAAAAGCAGGACAGCTAAAACAACAAACCCCGTATAAATATCCTCTACCACAGATATATCAGCCTCCTGAAATTAGCTTGTTATTTTTTTATATTTATCTATAAGTTTATTTTGCAATGACCACATAAATTCCTTTTCTTTTTCCTCCCTATGATCCAACCCTATAAGGTGCAAAAAACCATGTATTACGACCAGCAATAATTCTTCTTCATAACTATTCCCGTTGTTTCCCGCGTTTTCCCTAACTACCTCCGGACACACTAAAACATCTCCTAATTCTACTACCGGCAAGTGATTTGGAGGCACAAAAACCCCCTCTTCTTCCCACAGCGGGAAGGACAATACATCTGTGGGATCGTCAAATCCCCTGTACTTCCCATTAACATCCTTTATATAGTCTTTATCCACAAGGCTAAGGGAAAACCTGCACCTTTCCATCTTTTCCATAGTACTTGGCAAATAATTCCACACGTATTCAAGACATTTTTCAAGCTTTTCCACATCTAAAGCGCAAAGACTCACCACACTATCACTATCCACATCGATTTCTAGTTTCTTACTTGCCATTCTGCCCCTCCTCTAATTTACCATCTTCAGGTTCAAGGGAGGTCACTTTTCGAGAGTGATACATATGTCTAAGTGATTTTATAAAACTCTCTTTTATGACTGAAATATCCCTTAAGGTAAGAGGTGTTTCATCTAGTTGAGATTCCTTTATTTTGGTCTCTATAACGTCACAAACTATGCCTTCGATATCCGGAGCCACACCAGCCTCCTGCCAGACAGCGCGTACCGCAGCTTCAACTGAATCTGCCAACATTACTATAGCAGTTTCAGCGCTTTTTGGCTTAGGACCTGGATAACAGAATTGAGAAACCGACACATAATCGCCTGCCATTTTGGCTTTCTTATAAAAATATTGAAGGCAAGTGGTGCCATGATGCTCTCTAATAAAATCTCTAATTTTTAAAGGCAGTTTGTATTCCCTTGCCAACTCCAATCCATCCCTCACATGAGAGATTATAACTAAGGCCGACATGGAAGGAGCTAACTCATCATGTACGTTTTCCCCCGGCCTTTGATTTTCCACGAAAAAGTGGGGCCTCCGTAATTTGCCAACATCATGGAAATAAGCACCAGCTTTAACCAGTAGGGAGTTTAACTCGAGGCTTTCCGCGGCTACTTCAGCCAGAGTCCCCACCATGAGTGAATGGTGATACGTACCGGGCGCCTCAAGTTGCAAGCGCTTCAAAAGCACATGTGATGGGTGTGTAAGCTCTACAAGCTTTAACGGCGTCATAGCACCAAACAAAACCTCCCATAGAGACAGGAATACTACTCCAATAACCGATGACAACACCGTCCACAAAACAAAAATAACCACAGTTTCCCAATTTATTTGTAAGGAAAAACCGAACATAGCAATCAATACTGCTAAGACTACTAAAACACCAATAGCACAAATTGCTACGAACAGTTTATCGCGAGTTCTCACCTTGGGTATAAATAAGTACCCGCCGCACGTGCTAGCACTTACAGTAACAAAGCCAAGGATCAAATCCATTAAAGAATAAGCAGGTGATGCCAAAACACCTAAAATCCCTGCTCCCAAAACAAGATGGAACGCTACGGAAGGCTCCAATATAAGATACAGCCATATAACAAGAGGTAAAACGCCTACTCCTACCCCACCTAAATATGTTGTTACGCCTAGGAGTACCCACCCTAAGGCCATAGCCGTCGTAACCATTACTTCGTTTTTAAAGTTAAACAACATTCCTCGTCTTCTTAAATACCAGCGAATCCACATTCCCCACAAAATAGTCATCAATGCAAGAGAAACAACATATTTCCACGGAAATTTTTCAGGTAAATATCCTTGCATCACTAGTATTTCCGCTCTTTCCGGCGTTACTATTTCTCCCCTCCAAACTATCACATCTCCGACTTTAAGTCTTTTTTCAACAGGTTCAAATTGCTCCTTTAGATAATCCCGATAAGCTTTGACTGATCTAGTATCTAACTGCATTGCCATCTTGAAAATACCCAACAACACTTGATATGCCACGTTTCTTTCAGAACTATCTAAATGAGACGCTTCTAGCTCAGACCAAATATCCTCTTCTGAGATGCTTATGGGATGAGATTTCAGCAATCTTCTGCCGGCGAGGGAGATAACTTTAAGCAAGTTATTCCTTTTTTCTTCCGGAAGTACATCAAGCAAATATACTAACTTGCTATCCAACATATTGCTATAATAGCCATTTCCTAAATGCTCTAATTTTTCTGCGACCTCTCTGGCTTTCTCCGGCTCATAAAGGAGTACACCAAAGGCCCTCTTGCTCCATTGCTCCTTCAACCAAAGAGCCATATCTTCATCTTTATAGTTCATCCCATATCGGGCATAAAAAGTCCGGGGCGCAGGTTCATCTACTGCAAAGGAATTGCTTTTTCCCCGCAGCCACCAACCGCAGGAATAGATTGAGGACAAAACCACTACCCAAACTGCTAAAAGAGCCAGCAGTTCAAGGTTCGATCTCGTTAAAAAATTGCCTTTCCTATCATCTTCACCGCTGTTCATATTTTTCATAAGCCTGTACTATTTTTTGGACTATTTCGTGCCTCACCACATCACTACGATCCAAAAACACGAAATCAATGCCAGATATTCCTTGAAGGACATTCTGAACTATCTTAAGCCCTGATTCCTTGCCAGTAGGCAAATCTATCTGGGTGATATCTCCTGTTATAACTGCTTTTGAACCAAAACCTAATCGAGTTAAGAACATTTTCATTTGTTCAGGTGTAGTGTTCTGAGCTTCATCCAAAATGATAAAACTATCATTCAAAGTCCTTCCTCTCATATAAGCAAGAGGAGCTATTTCTATAACTTTCTTTTCCACGTACTTCATAAAGCGCTCCGGTGAAAACATCTCATAAAAAGCATCGTATAGAGGCCGCAAATAAGGTTCGACTTTTTCTCTCAAATCACCTGGCAAATAACCTAGGCTTTCCCCTGCTTCGACCGCAGGCCGCACTAGAACGATCCGAGTTATAGATCCTTCCTTAAGGGCTGCAACAGCCAAAGCTACGGCCAAGTACGTTTTACCTGTTCCTGCCGGGCCTATCCCAAAGACAACGTCATTTTTCCTTATCGCATCAACATAACGCTTTTGCCCCTCTGTTTTAGGCCTTATAGGCTTCCCTCTATAAGTCATGCAAATGACATCTTCATACAAAGACAAAAGATCCGTTTGACCTTTCTCCGAAAACACATTCAACGCGTACGTCATCTCAGCTCTACGCAAGGCATGTCCTTTCCGTACAATTTTGATCATCTCATTAACAAGCTTCGATACCAAAACCACCACATCTTCGTCTGGTCCCTGTATGACAATCTCTTTGTCTTTCACCAGCAACTGTACGGGGAAGCGTTCTTCCACTATGCGCAAGTTTTCGTCATGTTGCCCTAAAAACCGCATCATCGTTGCTTCATCGGGAATAACAACTACTGCACTATAAGTTATAAGCTATCACCTCTCTGTTGAAATTAATGAAAGCCTATGGCTATTTTTATCCTCTTTTTATGCTATTTACATCTCCCTGACAACACTTTTTATCTCTGGGATATCCTTTTTTAAAACAGCCTCTACCTGGGCCCTAAGGGTTTCCTGCGCAAAGGGGCAACTCCCACAAGCCCCCTGCAGCCTTACCTTCAAAACCCCATTCTGCTCATCAAATTCAACAAACTCAACATCTCCGCCATGACTCTGGAGCGCCGGCCTTATTTTTTCCTCAATAGTACTTAATATCTGCTTTTCAACTGACATCTTTTTCCCTCCATTTTCAGTTTCTCTCAATCACGATCATACAGCGGGATTATATCATACGGGATATGCAACATTTTCAATAGCCTCTTGGAGACCTACATCCCTTTTAGTTTCTCTAGCATATTTCCTTACTAAGAAATCTTTAGCAACAGCTGGGAAAAGGACATAACTAAGAACATCTTCCGGCTCTACAATCCAGGGTTCCATTACTTCCCTTGCCTTCTCAAGCTCCGGCTCCAAGATTTCCCCAGGGCGCCCTTTAATAGGCTCATCTTCTCCTATTACAATTTTCTTTATCTCTTCGTCCATCTTTCCTGGAGGCCTCCCATAGAAACCTAAGAAATAGTTTTTAACTTCTTTTGGCACGACCTTCCATCTATTACCAGTAAGCACATTTAATGTCGCCTGAGTTCCAACAAGTTGACTCGTAGGAGTAACAAGAGGTGGATATCCCATCTCTTTCCTGACTTTGGGCACTTCCTCCAGAACATCATGTAATTTTTCTAATGCATTTTGTTCCTTTAGCTGGCTCACAAGGTTAGAGTACATTCCTCCAGGAATTTGGTAGATCAACACATTTACATCTACACCCTCTATCCCCATCACCAAGCTGCGATTTTCCTCTTTGACCTTCTTGAAATGCTCAGCAATGGGCACCAGCTTTGTAAGTTCTATCCCCGTGTCCATTTCACTACCTTTCAGTGCAGCCACTATTGC
>Ga0136651_10001401_pt1:0-7500 | contig 13250 bp, 7 predicted proteins | sample Mar14236cmmetaG_FD_94867 | JGI IMG/M metagenome (GOLD analysis project Ga0136651, IMG submission 94867) | Marine hydrothermal vent microbial communities from Guaymas Basin, Gulf of California to study Microbial Dark Matter (Phase II) - Marker... ...
CTATCAGGAATCTGATTAAGGCAGCTGTTAATGGTGGTATTGTATCCACTACTATTCTTGTCGCAATGAAAGAAACACCCCAGATTACCGTTACACTCCAAACCATCAATTTGTACAAGAATAGACACCCCTACAAGAGTTCTGATTCTGTTAACTAAAAGTGTCGAAATTTATCAAAAACCTCATTATTCTTTAAATAAGGGACCTCCCCACAACACCTTGATTCTGTTAACTAAGAGTATTGATATAAAAAACTTATTGCTTGTTAGGATAAGATTCCTCGTCGCTAACACTCCTTCGGAATGACAAGGAAAATGTCATCCCGAACGAATGTGACGTATTTGTCATTCTGAACGAACGTGATGTATTGTGTCATCCCGAACGAACGTGAGGGATCTTATTCCCTATCACTGGTACTTTTTAAACTTTTCAAAGACTTCAATAATATTCATCTGCTGTTTCCGATTTATCGAATATCATCACCACTACTAATTAACACTATCAGGGTTCTTAGAGTTCTTTAGGAATATTTGATGGGAGATATTTGTTCTTTAAAGCGAAGAAAATCAAAACCCCAAGTAAACTTATGATTGCCATTATTCTGAACATCCAAATCATACCAACAAGATCTGCAAGTAAACCCCCTATGAAACTTCCGGCTATAACGGATATAACAGTGTAACTACTTGCAAAGATTGACTGAGCAGTTGAAAGAACCTCGGCATTTACGAGATTTCCAATCGTTATTATGCTTGCGGGGTAGTACATTCCCCATACGAACATTTCCAAAGTTTGAGCCATTAGAATACCCCAGGCATCTTTTGCAAAGCTCACAAGTAGTATCTTCATTGTCATAGCCGAAAAACCTATACCTATCACTGTAGTCCTTCCTATCTTTTTACTCAGTGTTTCCTCATTTCTCATCCCAATTATTTCGAAAAGCCCCGCAACCAAGAGTGCTACTCCCACAAGCCATTTCATATTCAAAATATCGGATATGTACAGCGGCATGAATATGATCACACTTTGAAATCCGGTGAATACGATCACATTGGTGGTCAGCAGGAACAAAAATCCACGATTTTTCAATACGGGTAAGAGGGGATTTTTTCTTCTTCTCTCTTTTGTTCCTTTTATGTTTATTTGTTCAATATCCTTGATCCTCGAGTAACTCAGCAGTATTGGGAACAAGAAAAAAGCCGAGGATAACATCAAACCTTTCAGTCCTACCTTCATAACCAAAAAAGCGGCTAATCCATTACCAATAGCCCATCCGATTGAACCAAAAACTCTGATTTTACCGAATTTGTCACTTTTTTCACCAAGATGATCCAAAGTTATTGAATCCATTACACTCACAACATTACCAGCAAACAAAGACATCGCGTACAACGATATGGTTGCCCAGAGCACATTAGGAGACAAACCAAATATCACCAGAAAGATCAACAACGAGATGAACTGTAAAAGTAACACTCTTCTACGTCCAAAGTTATCTGCTATGGCTCCCCAAAGGATTTGAGAAAAAAGAACAACCAGACTTAGAAACATCAATATATTGCCAAGTTGGAAATTGGTTATTCCAAATTTTTTTAGAAAAACATTCCTGTAGGACCAATGGAGACTCAAGGCAAGAAAATAGATCAGATACATTGATGAATAATGAATATCTCTTTGCAAAAATAACCCCCCTGACAGCTTTACGAAAAATATTCTAACACAAACTATTCAGGGGAGTATTTAAGCAAAGATTTCAGTGTTATTAATATTGAATACTCATTTTTGGTTCACAGTTTCTGTTTTCAAGAAAACATTGTAAGCCCCCATTTTTATCAGTTTTTCGGCTATTTCCTTGGATTCAACCGCATATTTTGTGAACGGGTCAAAATTTTTCATATTGTCCACATTTTCAATGAAAACCATGGCATCATCATTTTTCAACAACCAATCAAAATCTTTCATGTTGATTTCCGTTATACTTGGAACTCCAATAAAATCATCCTTTTGGTTTATATAGTCGCTAAATTTGATATCCTTTTTGTAGAGTTCCTGAGCCATGTATCTGAGAATTTTAACAAAATTTTGGGCATCCACGAAGCCCGGAAGGAAAGTCAACGGAGTACCCTCTTCAGTGAAAAACCAAAAGGTTGGTGTTCCAGATACTCTGAATGCACCATAGAGATCTCTGTAAGTTAATTCCTGATCCAAGAATTCAGATTTCTTGTTGGTATCAGGATAGATCTCCGAGAATATAAAATTCACGTTTAAGAGATTTTGAACCTCCTCTTCTTTCAAGGTTTCCTTTTTGAATTTATTACAGTAAAAGCATCCTGGATCTGAAAACATCACTATGGCTTTTTTGCTCTCTAACTGGGATATTTTCAGAGCTTTGTCGAAATCATCAATAACATTCAAAGCTGCTGCTTCAACATTTAAGACAATGAAAAACGCCATAAGTGAAACGATCAAAAAACCCTTTCTCATAAGTTCACCTCCAAATAATTGAAAATCACTGAATCAACCCTTGAAGTTGATTCAGAGCACCAAACATCGTTAAAATTCCAACTAATATCATTAAACCACTGACTATCACTCTGGTTATCTTGCGTGCCTTGGATTCTCCAAAAGTTATTTTGGATGAGAGCTTTGAGAAGATCCAACTTATTCCTACCAATGGAATTGATAGTCCAAGAGAGTAGAGTGCCAATAAAAGCGCACCTCTTAATACCGTACCTGATTGGGCTGCGAGTAGAAGTATAGCTCCCAATACGGGGCCTGTACATGGAATCCAAACGAAGGCCATTCCAATTCCTATCAAGAAAGCACTGAGAAGACCTCCGGTTTTGGTATGAATCTTACTCTTTCTACCTTTGAACAATGGGATCTCAAGGTAATAAATTATCCCAAAGGCTATAAAAAACATACCTATCACTATATTCAATATGTTTCTGTATCTGCTCAAAAATCCACCTACTCCTCCGGCAACGATCCCCATGGTGGTGAAAATAGTCAAAAGTCCTACGGTGTACATCACACCTCGAAAAAATCTTTCTGATTTACTTTCTGCTCCTCTCATCAAAACAGCAATGAACGATGGTAGAATCGGAAAAACGCACGGCGAAAAAAACGATACCATCCCACCAGTAAAGGCCGCTAATGCGCTTATACTTACAGTAAACAAAATATACCCTCCTTTTACATGATCTTTCTTAGATTATACATTAAAAATCATTTGGCTTGAAGTGGTTTGAAGCGTCGAAAGGAAATCTATTTGAGAATGGATCATTTGAACATCAATTAATAATTTGTAGTTAAGTATTTGCGATGTTTACAACGTTGTTTTTTGTAAGCGTGTTTCAAAACCATCAAATAACTGATAAAATTTGTTAACTTGACCAACTGAAAATATTGTGGTTAAAATATGTATCGCTGTCAGTTGTAAAGTAAAGATAGATTTGATAAGTGATGGTCTTTTAAATTTATGATGGTTGATTTGACTTCATAAATAAAGTGTGATAGAATTCATTCTCGCGTCCGTTTGAGTAGCAAAAGAGATCATTTAAAAAATACCTTGACAGAGTAGTTGAAATATGATAGAATTCATATTCGCGTCGAGGTTGAAGAAAAAAGGTCTTTTGATAAGTCAGATAAATAGACTGGGATGGAAGTGTACCGGTCATTGACAAATGGATAGCAGCCCCAAGATTTTCCTTGAGTTTTTAAAGAGTCAGGTGTGTTAAAAGCTATACATTGATGTATAGATTTTAAATGTATAGATTTTAGGACGGAGGGTTTGATCCTGGCTCAGGGTGAACGCTGGCGGCGTGCCTAATACATGCAAGTCGAGCGAGCGAATCCCCTTCGGGGGAGGAGCTAGCGGCGGACGGGTGAGTAACACGTGGGTAACCTACCCATCGGAGGGGGATACCTGGGGGAAACCCCAGTTAATACCCCATACGCTCAGCAGACGTATGTCGTGCTGAGGAAAGGCCCTTCGGGGTCACCGATGGATGGGCCCGCGGCCTATCAGGTAGTTGGTAGGGTAATGGCCTACCAAGCCTATGACGGGTAGCCGGCGTGAGAGCGTGGCCGGCCACAGGGACACTGAGACACGGGTCCCACTCCTACGGGAGGCAGCAGTAGGGAATATTGGGCAATGGGCGAAAGCCTGACCCAGCGACGCCGCGTGGGGGATGAAGGCCTTCGGGTTGTAAACCCCTGTGGCGAGGGACGAATAAGATGAGGAGGTAATGCCTCATCGATGACGGTACCTCGCTAGAAAGCCCCGGCTAACTACGTGCCAGCAGCCGCGGTAATACGTAGGGGGCGAGCGTTACCCGGAATTACTGGGCGTAAAGGGGGCGTAGGCGGTCCAGCAAGTCAAGTGTGAAATTCCACGGCTTAACTGTGGAGCTGCGCTTGAAACTGTTGGACTTGAGGCCAGTAGAGGGAGACGGAATTGCCGGTGTAGGGGTGAAATCCGTAGATATCGGCAAGAACGCCGGTGGGGAAGCCGGTCTCCTGGGCTGAGCCTGACGCTGAGGCCCGAAAGCTAGGGGAGCGAACGGGATTAGATACCCCGGTAGTCCTAGCCGTAAACGATGCTCACTAGGTGTGGGGCGCATATGCGCTCCGTGCTGAAGCTAACGCGTTAAGTGAGCCGCCTGGGGAGTATGCCCGCAAGGGTGAAACTCAAAGGAATTGACGGGGGCCCGCACAAGCGGTGGAGCGTGTGGTTTAATTGGATGCTAAGCCAAGAACCTTACCAGGGCTTGACATGCTGGTAGTACCGACCCGAAAGGGAAGGGACCACGCTCATTTTGAGTGTGGAGCCAGCACAGGTGGTGCATGGTCGTCGTCAGCTCGTGCCGTGAGGTGTTGGGTTAAGTCCCGCAACGAGCGCAACCCTTGCCCTTAGTTGCCAGCGGTACGGCCGGGCACTCTAAGGGGACCGCCGCCGACGAGGCGGAGGAAGGAGGGGATGACGTCAGATACTCATGCCCCTTATGCCCTGGGCTACACACGCGCTACAATGGGATGGACAACGGGTAGCAACCTCGCGAGAGGAAGCTAATCCCTTAAACCATCCCTCAGTTCGGATTGCAGGCTGCAACTCGCCTGCATGAAGCCGGAATCGCTAGTAATCGCGGATCAGCTACGCCGCGGTGAATACGTTCCCGGGCCTTGTACACACCGCCCGTCACGCCACCCGAGTCGGAAACGCCCGAAGATGGTTCACCCCAACCCGCAAGGGAGGGGCCCATTGAAGGCGGAGCTGGCGAGGGGGGCGAAGTCGTAACAAGGTAGCTGTACCGGAAGGTGCGGCTGGATCACCTCCTTTCTAGGGAGAATATGGGCTGCTATCCATTAGTGAGTGACCGGAGGGCTCGTAGCTCAGTTCGGTGAGAGCGCACGCCTGATAAGCGTGAGGTCGGTGGTTCAAATCCACCCGGGCCCACCAAAGGTGGGGATGTAGCTCAGCTGGGAGAGCATCTGCTTTGCAAGCAGGAGGTCAGGGGTTCGAGTCCCCTCATCTCCACCAGGTATTGAGGGTCATTGAAAACTGCATAGGGAATTGGAGATCAAGGTACAAAGGGCACACGGTGGATGCCTTGGCAGCGGGAGGCGATGAAGGGCGTGGTAAGCTGCGATAAGCCTGGGGGAGCCGCAAACAGGTGTTGATCCCAGGATGCCCGAATGGGGAAACCCGGTCGGTCGTTGAGGCCGATCATCCCGTATGGGAGGCGATACCGGGGGAAGTGAACCATCTCAGTACCCCGAGGAAAAGAAATCAACCGAGATTCCCTGAGTAGTGGCGAGCGAAAGGGGAACAGCCTAAACCAGGATGGTGTTAAAGCCTGTGGGCGTTGCCATTCTGGGGTTGTGGGACATAGCCGGGCGAAGCCACAGATTCGCCGGGAAGTTACAAATCTTCACTATAGCCGAATGGTCTGGGAAGGCCAGCCGTAGAGGGTGAAAGCCCCGTAGGCGAAATGGTGAAGACTTCCTGGGCTATGATCCCGAGTAGCGCGGGACACGTGGAATCCCGTGTGAATCAGGGGGGACCACCCTCCAAGGCTAAATACTACCCGCTGACCGATAGCGAAGCAGTACCGTGAGGGAAAGGTGAAAAGCACCCCGGAAGGGGGATGAAAGAGAACCTGAAACCGTGTGCCTACAAGAAGTCGGAGCCCGTAATGGGTGACGGCGTTCCTTTTGATTAATGAGCCTGCGAGTTATCGTCGGTGGCGAGGTTAAGCCGATAAAGGTGGAGCCGTAGCGAAAGCGAGTCCGAATAGGGCGTTAGTCACTGGCGATAGACCCGAAACCGGGTGAGCTACACATGGCCAGGGTGAAGGTGGGGTAAAACCCACTGGAGGCCCGAACCGGTCAGTAGTGAAAAACTGTCGGATGAGCTGTGTGTAGGAGTGAAAAGCTAACCGAACCCGGTGATAGCTGGTTCTCCCCGAAACGTATTTAGGTACGGCCTCAGGTGTTTAGTGTCGGGGGTAGAGCTCTGGATGGGCTAGGGGGGTAACCTCCGAACCCAACCAAACTTCGAATCCCGGCACTTGAAGCCTGGGAGACAGTCTACGGGGGATAAGCTCCGTGGACGAGAGGGAAACAGCCCAGACCGCCGGCTAAGGACCCCAAAAGATGGCTAAGTGGGAAAGGATGTGGCATGCCTAAGACAGCCAGGATGTTGGCTTAGAAGCAGCCATCATTTAAAGAGTGCGTAACAGCTCACTGGTTGAGGCACGCTGCGCCGAAGATTCAACGGGGCTTAAGCCATCTTCCGAAGCCGCGGGTTGAGACGTACGTCTCAACGGTAGGGGAGCGTTCCGCTGTAGGGTGAAGGCAGACCCGCGAGGGCTGCTGGACGACGCGGAAGTGAGAATGCAGGCATGAGTAACGAGAAGAGAGTGAGAATCTCTCTCCCCGAAAGCCTAAGGGTACCTGGGGAAGGGTCGTCCGCCCAGGGTTAGCCGGTACCCTAAGGTAAACCCGAAAGGGGTAGCCGATGGGAAGCAGGTTAATATTCCTGCGCCATCTGCAATCGAGGTGTAAGGGGGGACGCAGGAGGGCAGACGCCGCGTCCAAGTGGCATGGGCGTCTAAGCGGCTAGGGAGATGACGGAGGTAGGCAAATCCGCCTCCTGATCCTGAGCCGTGACGGGGAGGCTCTTCTTCGGAAGAGCCAACGGCGTTGGGCTCACACTGCCAAGAAAAACCTCGTACCCCTTTTTAGATTGCAAGTGACCGTTCCGCAAACCGACACAGGTAGGCGGGCTGAGAAGGCTAAGGGGAGCGGGAGAACCCCCGCTAAGGAACTCGGCAAATTAGCCCCGTAACTTCGGGAGAAGGGGTGCCACGTTAGGGTGAAGTGGGGAACAACCCATGGAGCCCGAGGTGGTCGCAGTGACAGGGTCCTGGCGACTGTTTACCAAAAACACAGGTCTCTGCTAACTCGTAAAGAGGAGGTATAGGGACTGACGCCTGC
>Ga0136651_10001401_pt1:10000-13250 | contig 13250 bp, 7 predicted proteins | sample Mar14236cmmetaG_FD_94867 | JGI IMG/M metagenome (GOLD analysis project Ga0136651, IMG submission 94867) | Marine hydrothermal vent microbial communities from Guaymas Basin, Gulf of California to study Microbial Dark Matter (Phase II) - Marker... ...
ATTTGAAATATCCAAGTTGCTGATCGAAACCATATTCTCTTGGGCTTGTGAGATTGAAGAATAAATTCCAGATCCCACAGCTCCAAGTATCGCAGCACCTATTACAGAAGCTTCTTTCTGATTTGAAAGATAAATTTCTTTTGAATTGTAGAGAGAAAAAATTATATCTTGGATTAAGGGTACCTTAGCTGCCAGTGATTGTAAGATCAGAATGTCTTTTTTCTTTGTGAATTTTTCAATTGTATCTGATGATTCCTTCAGTGCGAAGATAACACCTTCAATGAGGGCTTTGCAGAATTCCGGTGTTGAATCTTCATCACTGATGTTTAAAAACGCACCGAAAGGTTCATATTTCATGTGAGGAGTTCCAGAACCTTGGATGAATGGAAAATAAAGAAGCTTCAGATTTTTCCTGGAGTGTTTTGCCTGTTCAAATATCTCCTCAATTTTCATTGACCAAACTTTTGAAAACCATTCAAACGAATAACCACCGGCGGGTATTGTGCCAAGATACAGGTAATACTCAGGATCTACATACGAAAAGGCAAAGATCTTTCCTTCGAGCTCATTTATCAAATTAGTATCCAGCGTTAAAACTTGACCAGCGGTCCCCAGAACCAGAACCAAGGAATCTTCATTAACTTTACTACCAAGCGATGCAGTTGCTAAATCTCCCGCTCCAATTATCACAGGGATTCCTACCTTTAAGCCTGTTGATCTTGCCACATCATCTTTTAGATTTCCTATCTTCTGATAACTGGCCACAACTTCTGGAAGTATAGAAGGGCTAAATCCCAATTCCATTAAAAACTCTTCATCCCAAGATTTGTTTTTGAGGTTGAATATTAACGTTCCTGATGCATCCGTGAAGTCCGTAAACACATTTCCACAGAGTTTGAATGCAATGAAATCTTTGGGTTGAAGTATTTTCCAGATCGAATCGAATATTTCAGGATCATTCTTTTTCAGATACAACAGCTTTGGTAAAGGAAATCCAGGTATGATAGGATTGAAGAATCTACTTTTGATTTCTTCACCGTAATGTGAATTCAGATACTCGCATTCCTTTACAGCTCTCAAATCATTCCAAAGCCATGCATTGAAAAGCGGTTCGCCGTTTTTATCAATCGCAAGCAATGAGTGCATATTTCCTGTCAACACTATCGAACTGAATACACCCTTTTTCCTCTGTTGTACCAATTGGGAGATCAATTTCAATGTTCTATCAATCCAAAGATTTGGATCTTGCTCTGTTGCTGAGGTTTTGGGCAAAGTTTCGCTGAGGATATTCTCGATTGTCCCATTTTCATCAACACATGCCACTTTCAAGCGGGTGGTTCCGATATCGATAACCAATATTTTTTCCATGCTCCACCTCTAAGGCATCAATAAAATGCGCCTGAGAAATTCATCTTCTAATATCTTTTTATTCTTCTCTGAGTTTTTTGGGACATTGGCGCTTGCGAAAACATTGGGATCCTTTCCTGTTTCCAATAGCTTCTGCGCCACTTTGATTGATATGGAATGCAAAATAAACGCTCCAAGGATAGTTGAAATCGGCCCCATGTAGTTATCTCCAACTTTTACCACTGCATCCCCGATATCTACGTGATTATTTATGACAACATCAGCTCCTACATCAGTTAATTTTTTCCCAGAACTGTGGTTACTTGGAAATTCTTTGTAAAACCTTGAAGTAATCACTATGAGTTTCAATCCCTTTTCTTTGGCTTCTAATGCCACTTCAACTGGGACGGCATTTCTTCCAGATGTGGATATGACGATCAAAACATCATCTTTTTCTATTCTTGAACATGAAACTATATCTTTACCGAACTGCTCGTTTTTTTCCATAAGGCTTGTCAAGACTGGTTTGGTGTTGGTAACGCTCAATCCTGGAACAAAAAGTGGTTCATACTCTGCAAGTGATCCAGCTCGATAGAAAACCTCTTCAGCTAATATTGAAGAATGTGTACATCCAAAGATGTATATATGCTTTTTTTCCAAAATGGCTTTCGTTATTAAAGACGCTGCTTTATCGATGTTTTCACCTTCATTTTTATGCACATCTTCCAGCCTTTTCACTATTTTGTTGAGGTATTCCTCAATCAATGACATATACATTCCTCCCAATCATTTATGAAGTGAAAATCTGAAAACATAGATATCTCCTCTATAGTACGATCTAACGAATTCCAGAGCTCTACCATCCGCCAAATAAGTTTTTCTGGTCCTTGAAATCGAACACAGATCTTGGGGACATTGGAGGAGTTTGGATATGAATTTTGAAATTTTCTCAACCTTCATTTCTTCCTCTCCATGATCTGGTGGATATCCAAAATCCTCGAGAGTTTGGTATAAAGAAACACTTCCATTGAAATCTATTTCAATCAATTTCTTGAGCTTTTCATCTATAGAAAGATTTATATAGGCTTCTTGATATGCAATAGCTATGTTTTCCATGTATCTAACACGTGCCAAGAAAAATACACCTGAAGAATCGTCCAATTGAAAAACCTCTTGAACTTCTTTATCGGGTTTGATTATCTTCTTTTCGATAACTTTGCTGCTGGCTTTGTATCCCAAACTTTGCATTTCGTGGGTAAAACCTTTCAAAAAATTGGGATATTGTATCGGCTTGGGTTGAGCCACGAAAGTTCCTTTTCCGGCTTTTCTAACTATCAACCCTCTCTTTTCCAAATTGTTCAAAGCCGTCCTCACCGTTGTTCTACTGACGGAGTATTTTGTTATCAACTCTTCCTCCGTCGGCAGTTTATCGTTGGGCTTCAAAGAAGAGATCAAGGCTTCCAATTCCCTCTCTATTATGTAATATGCAGGAAGTTTTTTTAGGTAATCCTCCTTCAATTCCAAAAATCATCACTCCTTAAAAAGCATTATGTAGTATTGTAATTACAATACTACATAATAATCCCGTAAAAGAATTTTGTCAAGTGTTGATGAAACATCTTGGGGGTGTTTGAGTTCTATCAAGTAGTGATGATATTAAATAACATAGGGGTAAGATCCCTCACATGCGTTCAGGATGACAAAGGGAAAGGGTTCGGGATGACATTTTTTGTTTTTTTGCCGTTCCAATGATATTTTCTTATTTTTGTCATTTCAATGATATTTTTTCGTTTTTGTTATTCCGATAACATTTCTCTTGTTTTTGTCATTCCGAGGAACGATAGTGACGAGGAATCCTATTCTAACAAGCAATAATTTTTATATCAATACTCTTAGTTAACAG
>Ga0136651_10001402_pt1 | contig 13245 bp, 8 predicted proteins | sample Mar14236cmmetaG_FD_94867 | JGI IMG/M metagenome (GOLD analysis project Ga0136651, IMG submission 94867) | Marine hydrothermal vent microbial communities from Guaymas Basin, Gulf of California to study Microbial Dark Matter (Phase II) - Marker... ...
CAGAAGGACTCGGTGGATTACGCCCTGATCCGGCTACTGGTGGAGGACACCGACAAGGCCATCGACCTTTTGTCCAAGGGGGACTATACCTTTGATATCATGCCGGTTATTGCACTGGAGATAGATAACAGGCCCGGCAGCCTGGCGGAGATGGCCCGGAAATTCGGTGAAGAGGGGATCAACATCGACTACGTGTACGGCTCGGCCCTGTCCGGAGACAGTAAGTCCCTCTTCATATTCTGCCCCGAAGATATTGATCTGGCGGCCAGGATCTTCACAGATTAGGTCCCATTGCAGATCTTCAGGTCAACTACCCTGAGTTGAACCTTCTCAGATCCCCGGTACCTGTTCAATTCAGGGGTGAAAACCATATCGATCCTCCTGCCGTTCAGGGAAAAGCGATGGCCGAAGCTGAATCCGATTGCGTCCAGGATCGTACCTCCCTGGCGCACCCTCAGTTTGAGGTGACGGCCCCCCACCACACGTGAGCCCAGTACCTCAAGAGACCGGGATCGGAAGACCGGGTCGGGATTTCCTTCTCCAAAAGGGGCCAGGGCCATAATCTGGTGGATCATCTCCCGACTTATGTCGCTCAGGGACAGATCGGAGTCCACCTCAACGGCAGGGGTCAGGGCCTCCTCTGCCAGCTCTCTCCGGGCGAGCGCCTCTATCTCACTCTCCAGGATCTCAAGATTTTCCTCATCTAATGTAAACCCCGCCGCATGGGCGTGCCCGCCGAACCTCTTAAAGAGCGGGGGCAGGCGGCTCAGGGCCTTGTAAAGGTTGAACCCGTCGATACTCCTTCCCGAGCCGGTGGCGATGCCGTCTTTGACCCCCACAACCAGCGAAGGCCTGTGGTATTTCTCCACAAGCCTTGAGGCCACAATCCCCAGGACCCCCTGATGCCAGTTCTCTCCCCACAGGATAAGGACCCTTCGACCACCTAAGTCTTTGCGTGCCCGGATCATCTCCTCTATACGATCCAGGATGCTCTGTTCCATCTGCTGGCGCCGGGCGTTCTCAAGGTTGATCTTTCCGGCGAGTTCAGCGGCCCTCTTTACTCCGGGAACTGTGAGGATCTCCAATCCGGCATGGGAATCTCCCAGCCTTCCCGGGGCATTAAGACGGGGGGCGAGTCTGAAGGCAAGGTCATCGGTGGAGATCTCAGTATTCCTGACGCCTGCCACATCCATCATGGCCCTGATTCCAGGCCATCTTGAATCGGCTATCCGTCCCAGGCCCGCCCTGACAAGTATCCTGTTCTGGCCCGTGAGCGGTACCCTGTCCGCAACGGTCCCCAGGGCCACCAGATCCAGATACTCCCTGAGATCAGGCTCGGTCCGGTCTCTGAACCAGCCCTTTGCCCTGAGGGCGGCCCTGACAGATACAGACAGGAAAAAGGCCAGACCCACCCCTGAAAGACCTTTGAAGGGGAAGGGGCAGTCGGGCTGGTGAGGGTTGACCACCGGGCAGGGGGGCACGGGCCTCCCTGATAACTGGTGATGGTCGGTGACCACCACATCCAGGCCCATGGCCTGTGCCAGACCGACCTCTTTTGTCCCGGAGATGCCGCAGTCCACCGTAATGATGAGCCCCGTGCCGTTTCTCCCGATCTGCTCAACGGCCTCCCTGTTGAGACCGTAGCCCTCCTCCAGCCGGTTGGGGATATAGGCCTCTGCGGCAACACCTATGTCTGAGAAAAAATGGACAAGGACCGCCGTGGCAGTGAGGCCGTCCGCATCGTAATCTCCATAAATGGTGATCTTATCCCGGGCCTCAACCGTGGCAAGGATGGTCTTTACGGCCCCTTCCATCCCCTTCATGAGCATGGGGTCGGCCATCTGGGAGAGGCGGGGTGAGAGGAAAGATTGGGCTGCCCCGCTCTCCCCGATGCCGCGGTTGATCAGGAGCCGGGCCTGCAGGGGGGTAATCCCGGCCTCCCGGGCCAGTTCAGCGGCCCGGGGAGTCGGGGGTTTCAGTTTCCAGACTTTATGAGGGGACACCACAGGATTTCCATATGAAAGGGGGGATTGAGTCCGGTTTCGGGTCTCCCGGGTTCTTTATTCCAAGGGCATTCCATCAGACGGTGAGGAGTGTTTCTATGGCCTTCAGATCTTCAGGCACATCAACTTCAACCGAGTCGTGGGTCGTCTCCACTACCCTGATCCTGTACCCATACTCCAGGGCCCTCAACTGCTCGAGTTTCTCAAGACCTTCCAGTGTCCCCTCACCAAGGGAGGTGAACCGGGTGAGAAAGTCCATCCTGAAGCAGTAAAGCCCCAGATGCTTGTAATAGACCCCCTCGGGGCCTTGGTCGCGGCAGAAGGGGATTGGGCAGCGCGAAAAGTAGAGGGCAAACCCCTCCCTGTCTGTAACGACCTTTACATGGTTGGGGTTTTCAACCTCCCTTTTGTCCCTGATCCTGTACATCAGGGTGCTCATGGGCAAGGCCCTGTCGTCCATAAGCGGTTTTACAAGATCGGTCACAATGGATGGATGAAATGCCGGCTGATCACCCTGGATATTCACCACCAGATCATCACCACCGAGGCCCATTTTAAGGGCCGCCTCAGCGATGCGGTCTGTGCCCGAGGCATGTGTCTTGGCCGTGATAACGGCCATGCCCCCGAACTGTTCAACACACCGGGCGATCCGCTCGTCGTCGGTTGCAACGTAAACCCCTGAAAACTCGGGAGATAACAGGGCCCTTTCACAGGTGTGCTGAATCATGGGTTTCCCGTGGATAAGGGCCAGGGGTTTGCCGGGGAACCTGCTTGACTCGTACCTTGCGGGAATAAAAGCGGATACTTTCATCTGTCTAATAGTTGATGGTCTCGCATGGAGCAGCTCTTCGCTCAAAGACGCCAGGCGCGCCAACAAAATATCTTTTTAGAGAACTCAGTTCGCTTCGCTCACAATTGGAATGTTGGCAGCCGTTCACGGCTTGAAATTTGAAATTGGAAAGTAGTCCCGCAGGGCGGGATTAGGGAGATCGCTCCAAAATTGAATACGTTCATCAACAGCACAAAAGGATGAAGGCCAAATTTCTAATTTCAACGTTCCAATATTCCACCACTGCATTATTCCATGTTTGCGGCAAAAAGACCAAGACTTAATAAACCACCTTAATTTCAATAAATTATAGAATTGCCGAGACGTCATCATCAGTCCAGTAGGTGGCGCAGGCAGAATCGGACTCCCACGCCGTTACCCTCCTCACCCTGACGCCGGCGGAGTTAAGATTCTCAGAGAGCACTTCAAAGATATGGCGGGCGATATTCTCCGAGGAGGGTTCGAGGTTTTTGAAGGGCGCCAGTTCGTTCAGGAACTTGTGGTCAAGTTCAGCCATCACCCTCTTTGTCTCTCTCTTTATCTCCCTGAAATCCACGAGCAGGCCGTCATTGCCCAGATTCCTCCCCACAACAGAGACCTCAATCTTCCAGTTATGCCCGTGCAGGTTCTCGCATCCTCCCCGGATCTCTCTTAACTGGTGTGCAGCGGCAAAGTGGGAGGTGATCTTCAGTTCATACATGGATCCCCCGCTCCTCATCCGGCCTTTTCTTCCCTGTCGTCTTCCCGGGGCTGATCTTCTTCCTCTTCGCCTTTTTTCTTATCTTCCTCTACCGGCACATCCCCCTCGGCCCTGCCGCACTCGGTGCATTTACCGTCGATTATGATCCCCGTGCAGGTCCCGTCGGGGCACAAAACCCGGTCTTCAAGGTCAAAATCCTCGTCGTATTCGAGAAAACCCTCACCTTCTGGGTCCTGTTCCATTCCTTCCTTAAGGGGGCTCCCGCATGCCATGCAGTAGTTGGCCTCCTCAAAGACCGCCTCCCCGCACTTTGGGCAGGGAGACCCGGGGAGTTCCTTTTCACAGTGTGGACATTTCATGCCTGATAACCTCCTCTGTATTGAACGGGGGATTTTTTGCTGCAACAGGGAAAAGCCTGCAGAAAGAACCGTTTTCTGACCAGGGAGTATAGGGGAACGGGATTTGTGTGTCAAACATTTAAGGATTGCTTATGATCTTTCCCTCTGTGGCCACAGGTGCTATACTGGTCATTAATCTTGGGAAAAACAGGGGATCCCTGAGAGGGAAGCCACGAAAGGAGGCAGATATGAAAAGATCGATTTTTCTGTTGAAGGCGGTATGGGCCCTGTTTCTGTTGGCTTTACTCCTTTGCCCGGTGATCAATGCGGGAGCGGGGGAGGGTGGAAAAGTTCCGCTGAAACTCAGGAAGGTGGCCCTGTTCAAGAGCGGGGTAGGCTATTTTGAACTGCGGGGAAGTGTGGAGTCCGGGAAGGGGGTGAGGCTCCATTTCAGGCGTGAACAGATGAACGATATCCTGAAGAGCCTCACCGTACTCGATTCCAGCGGAGAAGGTGTGGACGGCTATGCCATAAGCGTGGTTTATGACAGCACAAAGACCGCAGAGCAGCAGTTGAGCGATTTCGCCTTTAATCTTAAGAGGGGGGATGGTCTGCCCCAGGTGCTTGAGCAGCTGCAGGGGACCAGGGTGGAGCTGATAGTGGGAAGCACTTCAGTAACAGGTACGGTGGTCGGGGTGGAAAAGCGGGTCTCCAGGGACAGTGAGATGGAAATCCCTGATTTTTACCTGTGCATTATGGACAACGACGGGCACCTGCGCAGTTTCAACACCGGTGAAATAGGGGCGGTGAGGTTTCTTGATAAGAGGCTCAATCAGGACATTAGCAGATACCTGTCAATCCTGTTTCAGAAGCACCGTAAGGATGAAAAGACCGTTGTCATCACATCTACAGGAGCAGGCATGGGGGAGCTTTCGATCAGCTACGTTACTGAGGTCCCTGTATGGAAGGCCACCTACCGGATAATAATCCCGGAGGATGGCTCGGACCTGAAACCCTTTCTACAGGGGTGGGCCATTGTTGATAATGTGACCGGCGAAGACTGGAAGGATGTCCGGCTTTCCCTGATCAGCGGTCTCCCCATATCCTTTGTGCAGGACCTTTACGATCCCCTGTTCAGGAAGAGGCCGGTGGTAAAAATGGAAAGGGAGGCCCTGATGGCGCCGCCGGTCCCGGAGGCGGGCATGCGCGCGGACAGGATGGCTTCTTTTGCGGCTCCAGCACCTGAATCCCCGGGCAAGAGAAGGAGATTGTCCGGGCCGCGAATGGAGATGAGGAAGATGGTCTCCGGTGAGTCGGAGTTTGACAGGAAGATGCGGGAGTTGAAGACAGACACCGTTACCATGGAGAGGGGGGAGATGTTCGAGTACAGGATCGTCCACCCGGTCACCATTGAAAGGAACCGCTCCGCCCTTGTACCCATTGTGGCGGCAGAGATAGAGGGTCAGGCGGTGGACCTTTACAACCAAAAGGTTCGGCCCCGCAATCCCCTGGCGGCCATAAGGCTCAAAAACAGCACCGGCCTGACCCTGGAAGGGGGCCCCCTCACCGTTTTCCAGGGGAGCGGGTATGCGGGTGACGCCCTGATCAAGACCTTCAAGCCCACGGAACAGCGTTACATAACCTATGCTGTTGACCTGGGTATCCTGGTGAACACCAAAACGGGAACCAAGACCGAGGAGATAGACCGGGTGATCATAAACCGTGGGGTTATCCGTATGAGAAGGGGAGTAGTTGAGACCAGGACCTACAACCTTGATAACAGAAACACCCGGCCGAAAACCGTTGTCATAGAGCATCCCTACCATCCTGACTGGAAGCTCCTTAACAGGGTAAAACCGATTGAGATAACGGACAACTATATCCGATTTCAGGTGGAGGCCCCCGCACAGAAGGTCACCAGTTTCAGCGTCAGAGAGATGAGGGAGTCCTGGGAGAGGATAATCGTGGGCAACCTGACGCCGGATCAGATAACCGTTATGGACCAAAAGAGGTACCTTACCAAGGGCACACAGAAGAAGTTGCAGGAAATTGTGGCCCTCAAGTCGAAGATCAGCACTATAAACAAACGCCTTGAGGCTATTCAGAAGGAACGGAAACAGATATTCAGCGACCAGAAACGGGTCAGGGAAAACCTCCGGGGCCTGGGACAGACCACAGGGGAAAGAGGCCTTCGGAACCGGTATGTGAAACTCCTGGACCAGCAGGAAACCCGCCTGGGGGAGATGCAAAGGAGAGAAAAGGAACTTAACAGGGAGCTTCGGATCAGACAGGAAGAGATGGAAAAGATGATCGAGGACCTCGAGCAGGATCTGCGGGTGGAGGATTCGTGACCATGAGGAGGCCGCAGGGCCTGACAGACCGGGACCCCTACCGGTCCGGATGAACAATGATACGGTCCCCGGGGTGGATGGGACGTCTGAGATCTATGCGGTTCCAGATGACCAGGGCGGCCAGGGGAACGCCGAATCTGGCGGCAATGGCCGAGAGACTGTCTCCCTTTTTGACAATGTAGATCCTTTTATCCCTGGCAGAGGTATATTTTTTCATAAGGGACCGGAATCTCTTATGAAAGCCCTCTGACGCGCCCTTGGGGACGAGGATCTCATGGGTCCCTCGGGCCAGATAGTGGCCCCGAATTGCCGGGTTCAGGTCCTTGATCTTCTTGAAACTTGCATGCGCGGCATGTGCAACGATGCGTATGGGCACCTCCCCGGCGCATTTTACGGTGACCGTGTCAGACAGGACCGGAGGGTAGTACTTATCTTCCTTTAACCTGAAACCGAATCTTGCAGGGTCTGAGAGGATCGCCTTTATGGAGAGAATGCGGAACAGGAACCTCTGGGTTTCAAGGGGGAGGTAAAGCTGGTAATAGTCATAGGTCTCCTGCTCCATTATCTCGGACATAAGCCCCTTTTCGCCCATATTATAGGCCGCGGCAGCAAGGGTCCAGGATCCGAACTCCTGGTAAAGGTCCTTAAAATACCTTATGGCAGCCCTTGTGGACGCGGATAGGCTGCGCCGTTCATCGAGCCGCCGGTTGATGGTGAGCCCGTATTTCCGGCCGGTCTCCCTCATGAACTGCCAGAATCCCATGGCCCCCTTTTTAGACCCTGCGTGGGGCCTGAGGGCGCTCTCGGCAACTGCCACGTACTTGAGATCATCAGGAAGCCCGTTTTTCCTGAGCATCTTTTCAATGTACGGGAGGTATCTCCTGGAGCGCTTCAGCCACAGGATCACCTGGGGTCGGTTCCAGAGGGTGAGCAGGAACTCCTTTTCAAAACGTTCCATGACCTCTCTGCTCCGGGTGGGTACCGGTTCTCCGCAAAAATCATGGGGCACGGCGGGATCAAGGGTTGAGCTCAGGAAGGCAAGGGTAGTGTCTGGTTCAGAGGCCTGGATAACGCCGGCCATGAAAAATGTCATGGCAAGGCAGAGAAAGACAGGGGAGATCCATTTATCCGGTTTAGACATCTTTATCCATCCTTGCCCTACTGTGTGAATATATCCCCACGGGCTGACCGCGCAGGCGAAAGATTTCGATCTGTGCGGTTACCCTTAGTCCGTGGGGGCCTCTTTTCCAAAGGACGCAACAAAATATTCCATCACGACATGGAACGCCCCCTTAGTTGGATTACAGCTTCGGAGCAGGCAGGAACCCGTACAGGCTCCAACCGAGACCCTCTCCTGGGGCTTTCCCGTAGCTTATTTCAAGCGCATGCTGCCGTCCCTGTGCAATGAGATAAGGTTTTGCGTCCTTTGGAAAAGAGGCCCCCACGGACGGGATAGATCCCGTATCCACAATTGCTGTAGTCTAACCGCACAGACGAAAGATTTGAGAGGTGAAACAGATGACAACCATACCCGATCCTGTTGAACTAACGCAAGCCCTTATCCGCATGGACACCGTCAATCCTCCCGGCAATGAGGAGCCCGCTGCCCTATACATAGGAGATCTCATGACCGGGGCAGGGCTGCAGGTCTCCTATCACCGCCTGGGGAAAAACCGCTTGGGACTTGTGGCCGTTGCTCCCGGCAGGGTCCCCGGTCCGCCACTGGTCTTCACCGGACACCTGGATACGGTTACGCCTGGCCAGGCCCCGTGGACGTTTCTTCCCCTTTCAGGTGAGCTCAGGGACGGGCGCCTCATGGGAAGAGGTTCCAGCGATATGAAGGGGGGCGTAGGGGCCATGGTTGTCACGGCCCTTGGCCTGGCCGCGGATGGAGAAGAACGGAGAGATGTTGTTTTCATATTCACCGCAGGAGAAGAGACAGGCTGCAGCGGGGCGCTCCAGATGAGGGAGGAGGGAATACTGCCGCCCCAGGCGGGGGCCCTTATAGTGGCCGAACCCACGGGCAACCTTCCGGTCCTGGGCCATAAGGGTGTCCTGTGGCTGGAATGTACTGCAAGGGGCAGGGCGGCCCACGGCTCCATGCCCCATCTGGGGGAAAACGCCATCTACAGGGCCGCCCGGGCCGCAGCTGGGCTGGAGGACCTCTTTTCCTCGGCCCCGGCCCATCCCCGGCTGGGAAAACCCACCGTGAACGTGGGGACCTTTACGGGAGGATCAAAGATCAACATGGTCCCTGACCGGGCTCTTTTCACCGTGGATCTGCGCACCGTACCAGGAATGGATCACGGCCGGCTTTTTCAAGGGGTCGGATCACATATGGGAACGGACATTTCCATAGAACGGCTCATAGACCTTCCAGGTATCCTGACACCCTCTGACCACCCCTGGATAAGGCGGGTGTTTGACATTATTGAGCGCCTGCAGAGGGAGAGATCAGAACCGGGATACGTCACCTATTTCACCGACGCCTCTGTGCTGGCCCCGGCCATGGACAACCCCCCGACCCTGATCCTCGGCCCTGGCGAACCCTCCCAGGCCCATCAGACCGATGAGTTCTGTGTGGCGGAAAAGATCACCTTGGCCTCGGACGTATACCTGGAGATCGCCAGGAACTGGTGTGGATCCTGAGATGTTTGCAAGGCTTGGTCTCAGCCACAATTCCGGCTTGTCCGCCTGCGGGAGACCATGATTGCTGAAGAAGGTCCCCTGTGCCTGGATAAAGGCCGTCAGGGGCCATGAACGAAACAGCCCCCTTCAACAGATGTACAAGAAGAATGTGGAAGTCTGCCGACACCGGCTGGCTGTAACACCTGTTGTTGCGAACCAAAGCCACAATGTTACCATGGACTTCATGGAACCTTACAGGGACTGCGTTCTATGTCCCCGCCGATGCGGGGTGAACCGGGTTCTTGGCGGTGAAGACGCAAGGCCAGGCTACTGCGGCGAAACCGATCAGCTCAGGGTTGCCCATGTGGGGCCTCATTTTGGCGAAGAACCTCCCATCTCTGGCTGGAACGGTTCAGGGACGATCTTTTTTACTGGATGCTCCCTGAGATGCCCCTTCTGCCAGAACCACCAGATTTCGCACAAAGGAGTGGGAAGGGGAATCGATCTGGAACAACTCGCCCGGGAGGTCATTCACACGGTCCGGCGGGATCATGTACACAACGTCAACTTCGTGACACCGGACCACTTCTTCCCCCATGTCTTTGAGCTGGTATCGCGCCTCCGGCGGCAGGGCCTGAGCATTCCCCTTGTTTTTAATCTCTCCGGGTACCAGTCGAAGGAGGTGTTGGAACGGGCCGGAGATTACGTGGATATCTACCTACCTGATTTCAAGTACGCGGACCCATCCCTCGCAGCCAGGCTCTCTGGTTGCGGAAACTATCCCCGAACGGCCCTTGAGGCCATTGTGGAGATGGTCAGGCAGAAGGGTTTCTTAGACTCATTCCTCACCGATGCCTCCCTTGCCGCAAGGGGAGTCCTTGTCAGACACCTGATCCTGCCGGGAAAAATCTCCAACTCCATTCAGGCCCTGAGCACCCTTTTTGTTGAGTTCGGTCCGGATCTGCCCTTAAGCCTCATGTCCCAGTACCATCCCGTGGTTCCCCAGAAAGATAAGGATCTGAACAGGGGGGTCTCCGGGGAGGAGTTCAACAGGGTGTACTCGCACGCAGAGGGGCTCGGGTTCAGGCACCTTTTTGTCCAGTTTCCCGAGAAAGGGCCCAGGCAACTAAAAGAGGCATCGCCTTTTCTGCCCGATTTTGAAAGGCCCGAGCCTTTTCCGCTCATCGGGCTGGGTCGGGAAGAAAAATAGCTGAAGGGAAGTTGCCTGGGGGGCAGGGTAAGAGATCCGTGGTCCGCTGGCCCCCTCTTTTCGCGGATATTCTGACGGGGTCGTCCACTGCCCAAAAAAAGGCCCCTGATTCAGGGGCCTTTGATCATAACGGTTCAGACAGGGAGAAGTATCATTCCCATAATTCCGCCATCTTTTTGTAGAACCTGTACCTCTCCTTCGCATCCTCCGCGGCCAGTTCAAAGAGCCTTTCCGCGTTTTCAGGAAAGGTTCTGGTCAGGCTTGAATAGCGCACCTCGCCCATTAGGAACTCCTTGAAGTCGCCCTTTGGTTCTTTGGAATCGAGGATGAGGGGGTTTTTGCCCTCATCCTTGAGCAGGGGGTTGTACCGGTAGAGAAGCCAGTACCCCGCTTCAACGGCCCGCTTTTCTTCCTCCTGGCTCAGTCCCATGTTGATGCCATGGTTTATGCAGGGGGAATAGGCGATGATGAGGGAAGGACCGCCATAGCTCTCCGCCTCCCTGACCGCCTTTAGAAACTGGTTCTTGTTGGCGCCCATGGCAACGGAGGCCACGTACACGTACCCGTAGCTCATGGCCATGTGGCCCAGGTCCTTTTTCCGGGTAGGTTTCCCGCTGGCCGCGAACTTGGCCACTGCTCCGGTCGGGGTTGATTTGGAAGACTGGCCCCCGGTGTTGGAGTAGACCTCCGTGTCCAACACCAGGATGTTCACGTCCTGGCCGGACGCGATTACGTGGTCCAGTCCACCGTAACCGATATCGTAGGCCCACCCGTCTCCACCGATAATCCAGATCGATTTCTTGGTGAAGTAGTCGCTCCTGTCAAGTATCTCTAACAGCAGGGGGGTCACCCCGGAATCCTGCTCCAGCATCTCCAGTTCGATCAGATTCACTATCCTCCGGCCGGCTTCTTTTGATTTGTCTCCGTCGTTCATGTTCTCCAGCCAGTCCTCAAAGGCCTCCCCGAGTTCTGCTGACACACCGGCCTCCAGGGCCTGGCGCACAAGATCGGCCAGTTTTCCGCGCCTCTGGTCCACGGCCAGGCCCATGCCGAACCCGTACTCGGCATTATCCTCGAACAAGGAGTTTGCCCACGCCGGGCCATGGCCCTCCTCGTTCACCGTATAGGGGCAGACGGGGGCCGAGCCGCCGTAGATGGATGAGCACCCGGTGGCATTGGCAATCATCATCCGGTCGCCGTAGAGCTGAGTTACAAGTTTTATATACGGTGTCTCTCCACAGCCGGGGCAGGCCCCTGAGAATTCAAACAGGGGCTGCCGGAACTGGCTCCCCTTCACCGATGTGGCGGGCATGAGGTCGTCCAGTATGGGAAGTTCTGTGGAGAACAGGTGATTGGGCACCTGGTCCCCAGTCTGAGAATCGAGGGGCTTCATGATAAGGGCCTTTTTCTTTGAAGGGCAGACCTGGGCGCAGTTGCCGCACCCGGTGCAGTCAAGGGTGCTCACCTGGATACGGAACCTCAATCCTTTTAGCTCTTTGCCCTTGGCTTCAACGGTGATGAACTTTTCCGGAGCATCTTCAAGCTGCTCTTCCTGGGCCAGCACCGGCCTGATCACTGCGTGGGGACACACAAAGGCGCACTGGTTGCACTGGATGCAGTCGTCGGGTTGCCACTCCGGGACGTTTATGGCGATGCCCCTCTTCTCATAGCGGGTTGTGGCCGTGGGAAAGATGCCGTCAGGGGGCATGGCGCTCACCGGCAGTTTGTCCCCCTGCTGGGCTAACATGGGCCGCATCACAGCGCTTACAAATTCAGGCTCATCCTTCCCAATGTAGGCCTCGTGCCCGGCCGTGGCCCAGGTCTTGGGCACCTGGATCTTCTTGAGTGCGCCTATGGCCTTGTTCACTGCATCCACGTTCATCTTTACCACCTTGTCACCCTTTTTCCCGTAGGTCTTCTTAATGGCGTCCTTCATATACTTGAAGGCCTTCTCCGGTGGTATTACGTTGGCGATCTTGAAAAAGGCCGCCTGCATTATCATATTGATGCGGGCCCCCAAACCCAGATCGGCGGCGATCTTCACCGCATCGATGTTGTAGAACCTGAGCTTCTTCTGGGCTATGGTCCGCTTCATATGGTCGGGGAGTTTGCGGGACATCTCCCTGGTGCCCCAGGGGGAGTTCAGGAGGAAGGCCCCCCCCTCCTTGATCCCCTCTAAGATATGGTACTGATGCACAAAGGCGGGGTTATGACACGCTATGAAATCCGACTTTTCAAGGAGGTAGGGTGACTGTATCCGGTGGGGTGAAAACCTCAGATGGGACATGGTGATTCCCCCGGACTTCTTGGCGTCATAGGCAAAGTAGGCCTGGGCGTACATATGGGTGTTTTCACCGATAATCTTGATGGCGTTCTTGTTGGCCCCCACAGTGCCGTCGGCCCCAAGGCCCCAGAACTTGCACCTGACGGTCCCTTCCGGTGTGGGATCGATCTCATCCCTCAGCTCAAGGGAGGTGTGGGTAACGTCGTCTTCTATGCCCACGGTGAAGTGATTCCTGGGGAGTCTCGATCGCAGGTTATCATAGGCGGCCTTTACCATGGTGGGTGTAAAATCCTTGCTCCCCAGGCCGTATCTCCCTCCTACAACCTGTACCGTCTCATCCCGTTCCTTCAGGACGGTGCAGATATCCCTGTAAAGGGGCTCTCCCAGTGCGCCCGGGGATTTTGTCCTCTCTAAGACCGCTATCTTGCTGACCGTTTCAGGCAGGGCCCTCAAAAAGTCTTCCCTTGAAAAGGGCTGGTAAAGGCGCACCTTCACAAGGCCCACCCTCTCACCGAGGCCGTTGAGGTAATTGAGGGTCTCCTCTATGGTATCGCAACTGGAGCCCATGGACACGATAACCCGGTCCGCCTCCGGATCCCCGGCGTAGTCGAAGAGGCTGTAGCTCCGGCCCGTGAGTTCCCCCACCTTGTCCATCTCTTCCTGAACCACACCGGCCACAGGTTCGTAAAAGGGGTTTGAGGCCTCACGGTTCTGGAAAAAGATATCAGGATTCTGTGCCGTGCCCCGCATCTGAGGGTACTCGGGGTTCATGGCCCGTGACCTGAACTCGTCTATGGCCTCCCAATCCACGAGTCCGGCCATATCATCGTAGCCTATGAGTTCTATCTTCTGGATCTCCTGGGATGTTCTGAACCCGTCGAAAAAGTGCACAAAGGGAAGGC